>ERZ1066131.110-NODE-110-length-30366-cov-49.991983_pt1 | contig 30366 bp, 24 predicted proteins | sample MGYA00382778_ERZ1066131 | MGnify/ENA primary metagenome ERZ1066131 (study PRJEB33369, sample SAMEA5778361) | biofilm metagenome | biome: Industrial cooling water; feature: Water cooling tower basin; material: Biofilm | place: United Arab Emirates | collected... | reverse complement strand
GCGCTTGGATGTCACCTCAGGATCAACCGCACGAAAACTTTATCTTCCCTGAGGAGGTATTACCTCGTGGTAACGCTCTCTAATACTTCAATGATGGGCAATCGCGACCAAGAATCCTCCGGGTTCGCCTGGTGGTCTGGTAACGCTCGCCTGATTAATCTCTCCGGTAAATTGCTGGGTGCCCACGTTGCCCACGCTGGTCTGATTGTATTCTGGGCTGGTGCGATGACTTTGTTTGAAGTCGCCCACTATATCCCAGAAAAGCCGATGTACGAACAAGGCACGATTCTGCTGCCTCACCTCGCCACCCTGGGTTGGGGTGTTGGCCCTGGCGGTGAAGTAATCAGTACCTTCCCCTACTTCGTAGTTGGTGTTCTGCACCTGATTTCTTCTGCCGTTCTAGGTTTTGGCGGTATCTATCACGCCGTTCGCGGTCCGGAAACCCTGGAAGAGTACTCCTCTTTCTTTGGTTACGACTGGAAAGATAAGAACAAGATGACCACCATCTTGGGCTTCCACCTGATCATGTTGGGACTTGGTGCCCTGCTGTTGGTGTCGAAGGCCATGTTCTTTGGCGGTGTCTACGATACTTGGGCACCCGGTGGTGGTGATGTTCGCGTCATTACTAATCCAACTTTGAACCCGGCTGCGATCTTCGGTTATCTGACCAAGTCTCCCTTCGGCGGCGACGGCTGGATCGTCAGCGTCGATAACATGGAAGACGTGATCGGCGGTCACATTTGGATCGGTCTGATCTGTATTGCTGGCGGTATTTGGCACATTCTGACCAAGCCTTTCGGCTGGGCGCGTCGCGCTTTCATCTGGTCTGGAGAAGCTTATCTCTCCTACAGCTTGGGTGCGCTGTCTCTGATGGGCTTTGTTGCCGCTTGCTATGTCTGGTTTAACAACACTGTTTATCCCAGCGAATTCTACGGCCCCACCAACGCTGAATCTTCTCAAGCTCAAGCGTTCACCTTCTTAGTACGCGACCAAAAGTTGGGTGCTAACGTCGGTTCTGCTCAAGGCCCCACTGGTCTGGGTAAATACCTGATGCGCTCTCCCACTGGCGAAATCATCTTCGGTGGTGAAACGATGCGCTTCTGGGATTTCCGCGGCCCTTGGTTGGAACCCCTGCGCGGTCCTAACGGTCTTGACCTCGACAAAATCCGCAACGACGTTCAGCCTTGGCAAATTCGTCGTGCTGCTGAGTACATGACCCACGCTCCCAACGGTTCTTTGAACTCTGTGGGCGGTCTGATCACGGAAATTAACGGTTTCAACTACGTTAACCCCCGTGCTTGGTTGGCTACCTCTCACTTCGTGTTAGCCTTCTTCTTCCTCGTAGGTCACCTGTGGCACGCCGGTCGCGCTCGCGCCGCTGCTGCTGGCTTTGAAAAAGGTATCGACCGCGAATCTGAACCAGTGCTATTCATGCCTGACCTTGACTAAGGTTCTGGTTTAATCAAAGCGTCTCTCTTCTAAAGAGTCTGCGGCTCCTGTCTGAAGGCAGGAGCCTTTTTTTTGATTGATACCAAATCCCCTTCTAACGACTGAAGTCGCGCCTACACAAACAAAGACCGCCTACGCGGTCTAAGGGATGAATGTAGGGGCGGGTTTTACCAGTAACCTATCAAAACAGACAATTAAAATAAACCCGCCCCGACTAAGGGATGAATGTAGGGGCGGGTTTTACCAGTAACCTTTGATCAAAACAGACAATTAAAATAAACCCGCCCCGACCCCGTGGCGATGACAGCAGTAAAATATTACAACTAATTCAACGGTGAGGTTGTTATGAGTAATTCTGATTTTGCAGGTGTTTTAGAGTGGACGCCAGAAGCTAAGACGAAGCTGAAAAATATTCCTTTTTTTGTTCGCTCTCAAGCTCGCCAGCGTATCGAGCAGTTGGCGCGGGAAGCTGGTTTAGATGTGGTGACGGCTGAAATTGTCGAGCAGGCGCGGTTAGAGTTTGGTCAGTAAGGATTTTTTTGGCTGTAGGCGCGATCGCTCCCATACTCCCATACTCGTCTATTATTTCCGGTGCGATCGCTCCAAACTCAAAATATCCCCCTCGAGAGGCATGAAATAGCAACCCGGAAACAGCAGCTTGATATTATAACCTGACGGGGAAGCGCAGCCATGCCTTATCAACAAATTGCAGATTTACCAGACTCAGTTAAATCTCACCTACCCAAGCACGCTCAAGAGATTTTCCTCGCTGCGTTTAACAATGCAGTCGAAGAGTATGGCGAGGAAGAAACGGCTTTTAAAGTTGCCTGGAGTGCCGTCAAGCGCGACTATGAAAAAGGTGAAGATGGTAATTGGCATAGGAAAGCGGATTAGGATGCGATCGCTCGATCCCTCACGATGCCGATTGCAGCTTGCAGATAGCTTTCAGCACTTGTAACAACGCAATTGAGCGCTCCGATTCCATCAAGTGCAATTCTGGCATTAACTGATATGTGGGGGGATTTCCTTGCTTAAGGTATGCAAACAAATATTGCAGTCCATTCGTTGCCAGTCCCCAAACAGATGATTGCAATTCCAAACTTTTATAAGCATAAGTTAGCAATTGAGGCAATCCTTGGCGAACCTCAACGCCACTATTTTTAGATTCTATTACTAATACCCACAAAGGTGTGCTGGCATTTGTTTCTGCTGTCTTGTTAACAGCTAAAATATCAAACCTACCTGTAATAATTGTGTCTTCATCTTCAATGCTAATATCAGCAATACTTTCTTCTAGAGAAATCTGGATTGGGTAGCGATAGAAGCCAGCTAATCGCAATAATGGAAAAGTTGTGAGAGCTTTGATCAATCCTTCAGATACTTTACTAGCTGAAAGGTAATAACGAAAGTCATTGCGAATTTGTGCAAGTTCCTGCTGTTCAAACTCTGTCAGAGGTTCCAGGGGTAGTAAGGATGTAAATGAGCCATCGTAATGCTCTTGAAAGCCTAACAAACGGTTAACCTCGCCCAAAATTTTTTTGGCGTTGAGAGTTGTCATGGGGATTTCTCCACGGGTGTTATATCTATTTTAAAACAGGCGATCGCTGAGAGAGTTAGTTGTGCAAAATGTATTGACCAATAATTTCTTTGAGTTCTTGAGGAGATTCTATAGCGATCGCAGCCCCCAAATCCGGACGCACCACCCACCACCAAATCAAAGTTTCCAAACGACTTGGAGGGTCATCATTTGGACACCACTCTATATAACCTTCATTTACCCCAATAATATTGGCACAAAGTTCATTAGCTATTGCTACGCGATCGTCTAGCTTTTCAATCTGCACAATGTCTTGCCAGCGCACTTCGTTACCTATTGAGCTTAAAATTGATTGTATATCTAAAGTAATCATTCTGTTATACCTCCAAAAGCTATAATAACTCTAATTCCAAAGTCTTGTTGTTCTTCATAAGATTGGTCGCATCTATCATAATTAGAGTTTAATCGATCGATAAATCGGGTTTCGGAGGCACGCTGTTTCAGTAATTTCTCTATTCCAGAACCGTATCAAAATAAGTTAAGATATCCTCAAAGATTTACAAATTAACTAAAATGACTGACCAACAAATACATGCAGCGTCTTTGATTTCTAGAATTGAACAAATCGAACAGCAGCAAGGTATTATAAAAAAATACGTAACTGGGTTAAAAGGCAAGTTAGATAGTCTGACACAAGAATTTAACAATCGAACTGAGTTGCAGCAGCTAGAAAGCTTGCAAGAAGAAATTGCTAATCTGCAACAGCAATTGAATCAGCTATCTAATTTGAGCGAGCATAATGGTAACTCCAATACTTCTGCAACGCCTGCGATCGCTCTAACAAAGACAGAAGCAGGTGACAATTTTGATGATGCCGAAAGGGTAAGGCTATTTTTTGAACGAGTTGATCGGCAACTAGAGCAAGAATTACTTGAAGTTAAACTGGAAAAAGTAGATGTTTCTGAGAATGTTACATCTGAAATAAGGCAAGATGACCAGATTAATACTGCGGCTAAACCGCAGCGAGAAGTTACTGCTTTAAGCGATGAAGAATTCAAAATAGAGAGAATGCTTTTGCTGCTGATGAGAGACGATGCTGATGATGAAAGTCACGAACCTGCTGTCAGTGCAGAGGAGTTTTTGAGACGGTATCAAGAAAAGGAACGAAATTTTACTGGAATTAATTTAGCTGGATCAAATCTAAGCAAACAGACACTATACGAAATCAATCTCAGTAGCGCGAATTTGAGCAAATCTCAACTTTGCGAAGCTAATTTACATCGCGCGAACCTGATTGAAGCCAACTTAGACAATGCAGATCTTAGTAAAGCTAGTCTCAATGCGGTCAAGCTAAACAATGCAACACTAAGAAAGGCAAATCTCAGCAATGCTTCGCTGAAAAGTGCAGAATTAAGTGAAGCAAACCTGATTGGTGCAAACCTTTCTGGTGCTGATTTAACGCAGATGATAAATCTCAGTAAAGCCAACCTGGGTGGAGCTAACCTCAGCGGTGCTAATCTGTCCAGTAATGCTAACCTCTGTCAAGCAAACCTTAGTGGTGCTAATTTAACTGGAGCTAATTTGAGGAAGGCTAAGTTGGTGAAGGCAAACTTAAGGAATGCCAATCTTAGTAAGGCCAATTTGTTAGAAGCAAATCTGGAAGGAGCAAACCTGCATGGAATTAAACTTCAACAAGCAGTTTACGACCAAACGACTATTTTTCCTGCGGGTTTTGACCCTGTTAAAGCAGGTGCTTATTTGATTGCGCCTGGTGCGTCATTGGCACACGCTAACCTGGCTGGAATTGACTTAAACCAAGTAGACTTGACTGAAGCTAATTTAGTTGGAGCAAACCTAACCAAGGCAAATTTACAGAATGCTAAACTGCTCCAAGCAAATCTTAGTGGGGCTAATTTGACTGAAACTAATTTAAGTAGTGCAAATTTAACCGTTGCCAACTTGAAGAATGCCAACTTGATGAGTACAAATATAGAAGGAGCTAACTTAACGGCAGCAAACCTGAGCCAAATAAATCTGAAAAATGCACGAATTTCCCACTATACCAATTTAAGTGGTGCTAATCTATCTGGCGCTAATCTGGTGGGGGTAACGCTTCAAGCAAATCTAAGTGGCGCTGATTTGAGCAACGCTAATCTCTGTGGATCTAATTTACACTTAGGAAAATTGAGTGGGACAAATCTCACTTCGGCAGACTTACGGGGGGCTAATTTGGAATGCTCAAATTTAGAAAAAGCCAACCTCAAAGGAGCAAATATAGGAGGAGTGATACTGGGAGAAGGAAATTACAAGGCAAAGCTGACTGGTGCAATTATGCCGGATGGTACGACTCACGAGTAGACTTGGCTGATGTTTTGAGGGCGCGATCGCACTGGCTTAAAGCTAAAACCCGTTGAAACGGGTTAAAACCTTGATTTTAGTTAGCTTTAGCTAACTTAAGCTTTGAGCAAGTAATTTATTTCAGGGCTGTTTATCGGGTAGGTGCAAGATGCGATCCAGGAAACCCGGTAACTTTTGCGAAACCGGGTTTCTGAACCAACTTTCACATGCGATCGCGCATCCCCTCATCACCAGGATTGTCGTTAACGGGTGTCTTTTTTTGTTCAGCTGATGGGCGATCGCTTAACCTCTTCCGTTCGATCGCTGACTTCCAAGCTTCAACTTTACTGAGTTGCTCAATATGTTTGTAGACGCCTTCCTGTATATAGGAGGCGCATAAGCTCGATTGCGATCGCCCTGTCTCTGCGACGATGGCAGAAATCAACTCTGCCATATAGTCGGGAATTGTTATTGTGATTTGAGGCATCCTGCGTTACCTTTTTTTTCTTTCAACATATCATCCACATGTCATCCGTTTCTGGATTGTTGTTGTACAGCGTTTCTGGATTGTTGTGGTATAGTAAGGGGAAAGCAATTTTGCGCCGCGTAGAGGATCTGACATATCCCCTACACGACGACTACCCCCTAAACACACTAGGAGGCTCATTTATCATGACAAAATTTGACACTCGGTGGGAAACGATACTAAGTTTCCCGCCGCAATTGGCTTACACGCAAACTCTAAACTTCGTACCAGTCAATGGCGAAACTTTACCGTCGTTCATTCCTGGTGTGGATAGCCTGCCCGCGCCGACAGGCGACTATGAGATTGTACGGGTGATGATTTTTGGATCGAGCTATGGTGTCACGTACACAATCCGTTGGCTTTACACGCTCAATTTCGCCCAAGTCAACGAATGGAGCTTTCTCATGCCTGCTCCTAACGGGGAATACATGAGTATCTTAACCAAACGAATCCCGCTGAATCGCGTCAACTGATCAAACCTGGTAACGGTTTTGTATTGATGCTGGCGATCGCTTAACTGATGCGATCGCCAGTTTCTTCGCTGCCTCATCTTCGTTAACTCACATGTTGCACCAGAGCCAACAGAAATAAATTTCTGGCTGTAGAGACGTTACATGTAACGTCTCTACAGCTAAAACCCGTTGAAACGGGTTAAAACGTTGATTTTAGTTAGCTTTAGCTAACTTAAGCTTTCAGCCCCAAATTTATTTGGAGGCTGTTTATCGGGTAGGTGCAAGATGTGAGTTAACGAACTTTACAAATTATGTAGACTTGTAACAGAGGGCGAGGACAAGTCAATGACTCAAACAGAATCTGGAAAATGGGACGCGCTAAGATTTGGCAAAACCCTGGCATATTTTGGCATAATCCCGTTTGTTGGTAGCATTAGCTGGCTGCAAGAACTGCTTACAGGTCGTAGCGATAAGAAACAACAGATTCAGGGCGGAGATAACAAAATGGGAGTAATCCTAGTCGCGGGTGCGACGGGTGGAGTCGGGAAGCGAGTGGTGCGGCGATTGTTGGAGAAGGGTTATCGGGTGCGCGCGATTGCTCGCTCTCCCGAAAGAGCAAAAGCGCTACTCGGCGACAAGGTAGAAATCGCCTTCGGAGACATTACCATACCCGAAACCCTCACCGCCGAAATTATGCGCGATGTGCGTGCGATCGTTTCATGCATCGGCGTCCGCGTGCAACCTGTAGAAGGAGATACACCGGATCGGGCTAAATATTATCAAGGCATCAAATTTTACCAACCAGAAATAGTAGGCGATACGCCAGAAAATGTGGAATATCGGGGTATTAAGAATTTACTCCAAGCTGCTGCTGCCAATCTGAATCGTAACCCAGAAAAAATGGTGTTCGATTTTACTAAACCCTCAACCGATTTGAAAGAAATTTGGGGCGCTTTAGATGACGTGGTAATGGGTGGCGTCAGCGAAAGTTCAATTCGACTCGGAAACGAGAGTGCTGTATTTTTTGGCAATGTATCTACAGCAAATTCGGGTGGTTTTGCTTCAGTTCGCACCCGCAATTTTAACTCTGCGATTAACTTATCTGGATACGAAGGAATCGAATTGCGCGTCAGAGGCGATGGCAAGCGGTATAAATTTTTCATCCGCAGCAATTCCGCCTGGGATGGAATTGGTTACGCTTATTCCTTTGATACTGTATACAACATTTGGACAACAGTTCGCATTCCGTTTAAAGACTTAATACCAGTATTTCGCGCCAAGACTGTAAAAGATGCAGCACCCATCGACGCCAGTCAAATTTATTCATTTCAGTTAATGCTGAGTAAGTTTGAATACGACGGGGAACTGAACCCAAAATTTCAACCGGGCTTATTTCAGTTGGAAGTAGAATCGATTAAAGCTTATGGTGGGGAAACATTACCAAAATTTGTCATGGTAAGTTCTGCTGGCGTGACTCGTCCGGGACGACCTGGAATTAATCTAGAAGAAGAACCACCCGCTGTCAGATTAAACGACCAATTGGGAGGAATTTTAACTTGGAAGTTGCGGGGAGAAGATGTCGTCCGCGAAAGTCGAATTCCTTATACAATTATCCGTCCCTGTGCGCTGACTGAAGAAGCTGGGGGTAAAGCGCTAATGTTTGACCAAGGAGACAATATCAAGGGCAAAGTTAATCGCGAAGATATCGCAGAACTGTGCGTTTATTCACTCGAACAACCCAAAGCTTGTAATGTTACATTTGAGGTGAAAGAAGCAGAAAACGGCGAGGTGGCTAAAAACTGGGAAAAATTGTTTTCCAACTTGAAATCCGATCAATTCGCCTTGAGATAAATTGTAATCTGTAGGGGCAGGGCATTAAAGCTCTTTGGGTAAAAAGCAAAAATGATCGAACGCCGTGCCCCTACCAACAATTGACGATTTGATAAAGGGCTTTCCTAGAAACCCGGTTTCTGTGCGTCAGTCGTGACTTTCACAAGTTTACAGCGTTCTTTGGTCGCCACGCAAGACTACCAAACAACGCTGTAAATAATGGTTGTGAGGTAATACTATTCGAGGGAATCGCCAGCATCAATCAGTGCTGCGCTTAACTCTTGTAATGAATCAGAAATATTTTCATCGGCGTTAGTTGCATAATCACCGAGCTGTTCGCCGAGAGAAATTAAGATTTCCGCGATTTCAGATTCATCAGCTTGTTCATTTGTAACCAGTTTTCTCAAGTTTTTCAGATTGGTGGAAATTTGCTTGAGTTCTTGATTTTTGGAACCTTTAAGCTGCTGATACCACTCATCAATAGCTGCCGTTGCCGTATCAAGATCTACACCAGTTAAATCTTCTTGGAGAATGTCAATCAGCGAGTAAATTTTTTCGCTGACGGCATCTTCTTGATCTTCTGATTCATCTTCATCATCGGAAGCACCGCGATGGGAAGCTTTTCCACCTTTGCTAGCTATTTCACGGACTTTTTCTTTATCCATAGAAGCAAAGCCTTGCTTGCCTTTACCTTCTTGTTCGTTATCTTCATCTTCTGATTCATCTTCATCATCGGAAGCACCGCGATGAGAAGCTTTTCCACCCTTGCTAGCTATTTCGCGGACTTTTTCTTTATCCATAGAAGCAAAGCCTTGCTTGCCTTTACCTTCTTGTTCGTTATCTTCATCTTCTGATTCATCTTCATCATCGGAAGCACCGCGATGAGAAGCTTTTCCACCCTTGCTAGCTATTTCGCGGACTTTTTCTTTATCCATAGAAGCAAAGCCTTGCTTGCCTTTACCTTCTTGTCCGTTATCTTCATCTTCTAGGTCATCGTCGGTATCGGGTGCTTCGCCTTTATGGGAGGTTCTACCACCTTTGCTGGCTATTTCCCGTTGTTTTTCCTCATCCATAGAAGCAAAGCCTTGCTTCCCCTTGGTTTGTTGCTTCTTAGCCATGATATTAATTCCTTTATCTCAATCTCTGAACTGTGACTTAAATCAGCTTACAAAGGTGCTATTTATCTTTCCCTCTTCCTATAGGATGAATGTAAATATCTTTCAATTGAGAGAGGAGGTTTTGAGGGTCATTTATTAGTTATTAGGCTTGATTAATTGCTGATTAATCAATAGGTGAGCGTAGTTAAAAGTAAAATGCTGAATTTCCTTGTTGGGTATGGCTTTTTGGGGATTGAATAAAAATCAAAAAAGCTTCTGAAACCAGAAGCTTTCTAGTTAGTTATTTAAGCCAGATATTAGACTTAAATTTCGTGAAAATCTAAGATCGGTTTAGCGCTTGTTGCCAGCTTCCCTGGCGGCTGCGGCTTCTTCGGGGTGAATGCCTAAGCGCGTGAGATTGATCCGACCTTTGTTATCAATTTCCCGCACTTTGACGATCACTTCGTCACCGACGGCAACTTCATCCTCAACTTTGCCAACGCGGTAATCTGCAAGTTGGGAAATATGAATCATCCCTTCTTTACCGGGCAGAAATTCTACAAAAGCACCGATGGGAATAATTCGAGTGACGCGCCCTGCGTAAACATCTCCTTCTTGGAGTTTCCGCGTCATGTTGAAGACGATAGTGCGCGCGCGTTCTGCTTTTTCAACATCGTTAGCAGAAATAGTAACGGTTCCATCATCTTCGATGTCGATTTTTGCACCCGTTTCTTCGGTGATCCCTTTAATAGTTTTACCACCAGGGCCGATGACCAAACCGATAAATTCTGGTTCGATTTTCAGCGTCAGCAGGCGCGGGGCAAAAGGCGACATTTCGGTGCGGGGTTGGTCAATTGTCGCCAGCATTTTCTCTAGGATATGCAATCGGGCGGGACGTGCTTGTTCGATGGCTTTGGCGATGGTATCCATCGATAAGCCGTTGATTTTCATATCCATTTGCAATGCGGTGATGCCCGTATCTGTCCCGGCGACTTTGAAGTCCATATCGCCTAAGAAGTCTTCGATACCTTGAATATCCGTTAAAATGCGGACTTCATCGCCGTCTTTAATTAAACCCATTGCTGCACCGCTGACGGGTTTGGTAATGGGGACGCCAGCATCCATTAAACCTAACGTCGAGCCGCAGACCGAACCCATTGAGGTGGAACCGTTGGAAGAGAGTACTTCCGATACGACGCGGATGACGTAGGGAAATTGGTCTTTGGGGGGTAAAACGGGTACTATGGCGCGTTCTGCTAAGGCACCGTGACCAATTTCGCGGCGTCCGGGTGCGCGCATGGGTTTGGTTTCTCCCACGGAGAAGGGGGGGAAGTTATAGTGGTGCAGATACCGCTTTTGGTCTTCTGGGTGCAAGTCGTCGGCGAGTTCTTGGGCGTCGCCGGGGGTGCCCAGGGTAACGACGGACATAACTTGAGTGAGTCCACGGTTAAATAAACCGCTGCCGTGGACTCGTGATGGTAAGACGCCGACGCGACAGGAGACGGGACGGACTTCGTCGAGTTTGCGTCCGTCTACTCGCACTCCGTCTTCGACGATCTGACGGCGCATGAAGTATTTGGTGATATCTTTGAACGTGTTGCCGACGGCTTTGCTGTCTGCCCCTGCGGCAACGCGCACGGGATCTTCTTCTGGCAATTCGGCGATCGCACTCTCTATTCCTGCTTTCACTTCATCTAATGCCGCATCCCGTTGAGTTTTATCGAACTCGAACTGGGACAGGATTTTTTTGATCGGTTCGTTGCCGCGATCGCGGATAAAATTCTCTAAGGTTGGGTCTACTTCCGGCGGCGCTGCTTGCACCAAATCTATCCCCAGTTCTTTGAGCAATTCTTCCTGCGCCGCAATTAAGTCGCGCACCGCTTCATACCCAAAGTCAATCGCTTCGATAATATCCGCTTCCGGCAATTGGTTTGCCCCTGCTTCTACCATCACCACGCCTTCAGGCGAACCCGCAACCACTAAATCTAGGTCGCCATCTTCGATTTCCTTATAGGTGGGATTAATAATGAAATCATCTCCTACTAACCCCACCCGCACGGCTGCCATTGGCCCGTTAAACGGTATCTTTGCTAGTAAAGTCGCAATCGAAGCCCCGGTAACCGCTAGCACATCGGGCGGTACTTGTTCGTCCATCGATAGGGTTGTGGCGACGATTTGAATATCATCGCGCAACCAGTTGGGAAATAACGGGCGCAAAGGACGATCGATCAAACGACTGGTGAGAATGACTTTTTCTGGCGGACGCCCTTCCCGCCGCAAGAAACCGCCCGGAATGCGTCCAGCGGCGTAAAGTCTTTCTTCGTAATCTACCAATAAAGGTAAAAAATCGATGCCCTCTCTGGCACCGGAACGGGTTGCCGTCACCAAAACGGCTGTATCCCCTGACTGAATTAAGACGGAACCCCCTGCTTGTGGTGCGAGTAAGCCAACCTTAAGTCTAATATCCCTTCCGTCAAAGGATATTGATTTGTCAATCTCTACCATTCGTTCGTTCTCTATCACACTTCTTTATCTGTCGCAATCGTAGCACTGTTACATGGGTGGTGTTTGGTAATTGGTCGTGGGGGATCGCTTTTGCTTCAAGCCAGGGATCGATACAGCATCAAAGCATCAACTACTTGTCCGTCTACAAGTTTGGCTGCTGCTGGTATCCGCCCAATCGTTTGAAATCCTAAAGACTGCCACAGGTTGAGGGAGGGGATGTTGGTGGCAAACACCAAGTTGAACATTACACCCCGATAGCCTCGACTAGCAGCAATTTCCACCATTGTTTCTCCCATTACCCGACCAAGCCCCTGACCTCGATGTCTGCGTTGTACAATGAATCCAGCGTTGCAAATATGGCTTGAGCGTCCGGGAAAGTTAGGTTTGAGATAAAAAGCTCCTAAAACTTCTCTTGGTGCTGATGTTTTTTTGTCGTCAATACATCGGGCGACAAAGGCATCGGAACTTAGCCAATAAGCAGCGAATTCTGATTCGGAAAGAGGTTGTTCTTGAGGATATGTTTTACCTTCAAGAATAACTGAGTTCAATAAATCTCTTACCGCTTCTGTTTCTTGCTCGCGCATCCAATCTATTTCTATTTTAGCTGAATTTGGTAGAATTTTTTGGATCGGGAGTTGGATTATCATCTGAGTTAAGAGCTAAAAATGCAATAAATACCTAAGCCCAGGATAATTTGTTTGACAAATGCTCGCAATTAAGGCAGAGATCGAGAGATTAAATAACTACTAATTTTAATAAATCTAGCATGGCAATTCTACACGGAAACTGGATACCTCAACATCAGGGTGGCTATTTATTCATTTGGGGAGAAACTTGGCGTCCTCAAACATCTTTGGTAGAAGCGGGGAAAAAAGAGGGGATTTTATCTCACCCGTTGGCGATGGGGCAGGGGGAATTAGTTTCTTTTTTGCGATCGCACAAACTAGATTTAGAAGCATCCGCGCCTGCTAGCAAGGGAAAGGGGAAGGGCGCGACTAGGTGGATTCGTCATGCGATCGCCTCTCCCACTGGGATTGTTACAGACAAACCCAGCTACCCGATTTATTCCCCCAAAGTATCGGAGGAAATCAAAGATCTATATCTCTATCCCTGGGCAGTTGAAGGATTGTGTTTAAATGCTACCGAGGCGATCAAATTCTTGCAGGCATTGCCCCTCAGTTCGTTTAAAGCAGCAGATGCTTACGTAGGGGGAGAAATGCGATTTTGGGCGCAGGTTTGTCGCTGGAGTTTAGATTTACTGGCGCGGGGTAAATTTTTACCGGGAGTGTACCGAGGAACAGATGGTAGTGCGATCGCTTGTTGGCAACCCTTATTAGATAGTGCCGTAGATCGGGAGCGGTTGGAAAAGTTTGCCCAACAAATGCCAGCTGCTTGTCGCACTTATCAAGATGATTCCCAATTGTACGACTGTCCATTTTTGGACTTACCAACAGCACCAGACAAATTATTACTGGCATTCTTAAGCAGTACGATAAACGTTCAGGTACGTGCTTGGGCAAACTCTACACCACCGACAACAGCAACGCCTACAAGAGAATGGTTACAAGCACTTTCTAGAATATCTGATAACCTACTTCAAGCAACAGGTGAAGCGGTAGGACGACTAGAAACGGCACTGCAAAATTGGACAGCAGCCGTCCAAGATTATATCGTCGTTTCGCCGTCGCAAGGATTGGGGCAGAATTTGTATCGTACTTGTTTTGCTATCCATCCACCTGCATCGGGGGAAAATACCTGGAAATTGGATTATTTTTTACAAGCAGCAGACGACAGCGAGTTTTTAATCAGTGCCTCCAGAATATGGAATCACACTACAGCAGAATTAATCCACCAAGGTCGGAGAATTAACCATCCCCAAGAAACATTTTTGAAGGGATTGGGTTTAGCAGCAAGATTATTTGCACCGATTGAACCCAGCTTAAGAGAAAGGCGTCCGCAATCTTGCCTTTTGACGCCGTTACAAGCGTATGAGTTTATCAAGTCGGCAGCATGGCGACTGAAAGATAGCGGACTCGGTGCAATTTTACCGCCATCTTTGGCAAGTCACGAAGGATGGGCAAACCGCTTAGGATTAAAAATTCAAGCTCAAACACCTTCTACCAAGAAAAATGAAAGGTTAGGCTTGCAAAGCTTGTTGAATTTTAAATGGGAATTGTCTATTGGTGGACAAACTTTATCCAAAGCTGAATTTGATCGATTGGTAGCGCAAAACACACCGCTGGTAGAAATTAACGGCGAGTGGGTGGAATTGCGCGCCCAAGATGTGCGCGCCGCACAAACATTCTTCGCCTCGCGCAAAGAGCAAATGGAATTGTCTTTAGAAGATGCTTTGCGCTTAAGTACGGGTGATACTCAAACGATCGAAAAATTGCCCGTCGTTAGTTTTGAAGCATCAGGAACGCTTGAGGAATTGCTATCTAATTTAACCAATAATCGCTCTATTGAACCAATTATACCTGCAAGTTTTAAGGGAACATTACGACCGTATCAAGAACGTGGAGTTGGTTGGTTATCTTTCCTAGAACAATGGGGTTTAGGTGCTTGTTTAGCGGACGACATGGGCCTGGGAAAATCGGTCGAGTTCATTGCTTTTATGTTAAATCTTCAAGAACAAGAAGCATTAGAAGCACCTGTGTTGCTAATTGCTCCCACTTCAGTTTTAGGCAATTGGGAGCGCGAAGTCAAGAAATTTGGCCCGACGATTAAAACTTTAGTGCATCACGGAGATAAACGCGCGAAAGGTAAAGCCTTAGCTAAGGCAGCTAAGGATAAAAATCTAGTCATTACTAGCTATCCACTGGTGTTTCGGGATGCGAAAGACCTCCAGAGTATTACTTGGCAGGGAGTGGTGCTGGATGAAGCCCAAAATATTAAGAATCCAGATGCGAAACAGTCGAAAGCGGTAAGGGAATTGCAGACAAATTTTCGCATTGCGCTGACAGGAACTCCGGTAGAGAATCGCTTGTCGGAACTTTGGTCAATTATGGATTTTCTCAATCCAGGATATTTGGGACAGCGGCAATTTTTCCAGCGACGGTTTGGCATTCCGATTGAGAAATATGGGGATGGAGAGTCGTTGAAAACATTGCGATCGCTCGTACAACCCTTCATCCTCCGCCGCCTCAAAACCGATAAGGAAATCATCCAAGATTTACCAGAAAAACAGGAGATGACTGTCTTCTGTCCCCTCGCAGTAGAACAAGCGAGTCTTTATCAAAAAATCGTCGAAGAATCCTTAGCTGAAATCGAATCTGCCGATGGGATTAAACGGAAGGGGATGATTTTAGCCTTGATAACTAAACTCAAACAAATCTGCAATCATCCGGTTTTGTTTAACGAGAAAAGTGAAAAAGAAAAATCCGGAATCGGTTCGCAACAATCGGGCAAACTTCAACGATTGGATGAGATGTTAGAAGAATTGGTTGCAGAAGGCGATCGCGCGTTAATTTTCACCCAATTTGCCGAATGGGGTAAGCTGCTAAAACCCCATTTGGAAAAGCAATTAGAGCAGGAGGTATTATTCTTATATGGCAGCACCGCCAAAAAACAAAGGGAAGAAATGATCGATCGCTTCCAAAACGACCCCGAAGCGCCAAAAATCTTTATTTTATCCCTCAAAGCGGGTGGAGTTGGTCTTAACTTAACCCGCGCCACGCACGTTTTCCACTTTGACCGATGGTGGAATCCAGCGGTGGAAAATCAAGCAACAGATCGGGTATTTCGGATTGGACAAACCCGCAACGTTCAAGTGCATAAATTCGTCTGCACTGGCACTTTAGAAGAAAAAATTCACGATTTAATCGAAAGTAAAAAAGCCCTAGCAGAACAAGTAGTAGGTGCAGGAGAAAATTGGCTAACCGAACTAGACACAGATCAATTGCGTAACTTGTTACTATTAGACCGCAGTTCAGTAATAGATGATGAAGAGAAATAGGGAATGGGTAATGGGTAATGGGCAAAAATCACACTTTACCAATTACCAATTATCAATTACCAATTACCAATTAGCAATTAGCAATTAGCAATTACCAATTACCAATTACCAATTACCAATTAGCAATTACCAATTACCAATTACCAATGAACGAAACACAAAGAGAATGGTGGGTGCAAGGGTGGCTGGATTTACTCAACAGCTATCGGTTTAAGAAACGATTAGAAAGAGCGCGGGATTATGCCCGTCAAGGTAACGTGCTTAGCTTTGAATTTCAAGGGCCAAAAGTGGTTGCTGAAGTGAGAGGGAGAGAACAACCTAAATATGACGTTTCTTTGTGGCTAGATCCTTTTAGCGATGAAGAATGGGGTTATGTCATCGAAACATTATCTCAGCAGGCGATATTTTCTGCCAAACTGTTAGCGGGGGAAATGCCGCACAATATTCAAGATGTGTTTACGGCGAATGGATTGTCATTATTTCCATTTAGCTTATCGGAAGTGCGATCGCATTGCAGTTGTCCGGATAAAGCGAATCCTTGCAAGCACATCGGGGCGGTGTATTATATATTGGGCGATCGCTTCGAGGAAGATCCCTTTGTCCTATTCCAATTGCGGGGTCGTTCCAAAGAAGATATTCTATCAGCACTGCGACAAATAAGAAGCGCTGCGGGTGAAACAGTGGAAGCTGAAACATCTCCTATCCCGCAACCTCCACCTCGCCCTTCATACCCGCTACAAATCGATCAATTTTGGCAATATAACGAACCTCTGGAATCTTCCCTAGTAGTAATTGCGCCGCCTGGTAGCGAAACAGTTTTAGATGTTTTAGGCTCAATTCCCCCCATATCTGACGCCGAAAATCGCTCCAAAGGTCAAGATAATCAGGTAGCGATGCAGCATCTGAAAGGAGTTTATCAAAACGTCAGTCAGCAGGCGGTGTTATCAGCAATGAATGTAGAAGGGAGTTGACAAAAATGACAGTTATACCTCTGGAAAAAGAAACCGAACCAATTTTAAAGACCTGCGCGGAATATTTGTTTAGCGGTCAGGTTTAACTCCGAGAACGTAGGCGACTCAATCCGGTCATCCTCCCTAAACTGCTTAACCTGATACTCCCCATCCACCAGTGAGTAGACCGACAGGGTAGGGCGCTTGGGATCGCCGATGAATCGCTTACCCCCCAAACCGAGATAATCTACAATCCAATATTCGGGAATGCCCAGTTCTTCGTAGTCTTCTAGTTTTCGGGCGTAATCGTTTTCCCAGTTAGTACTGACAACTTCCACTACCAGAGCGACGGAGGCTCCCTGTGTGATGGTTGCTGCCTTTTCCCACAGAGGTTCTGCAACAAGGGCGTCGCGTTTGAGTACCAGTACGTCCGGTAGATAGCCCGTTTCCCAGCTACTAGCTCTAATCAGTGCGCGATTGGGAAAGCGGTAGGGTAAGTGCAACCTCTCCGTCTCCAAAACCAGTCTTCGGCTAGAAAATTCAGTGACTTCTTCGTGCTTTCCTGTTGGTTGCATTTCTACGATTTTCCCGTCAATCAGTTCGTAACGCCCGTCCTCTGGTATCCATTCGATGAATTCTTCAAACGAGATTGGTTTGGGTATGGCTTGGATCATGGTGCTTTCTCCTTTGGTTTAGCTATTGGGTGGCGCATTGGCGTTACAACTTTGACTGAGTAAATATTTCCAGATGCGCCGAATTTCAGCATGAAACGCTTCTCGATCTCGCTCTAGTATCCATAGACACGCCTGGTGGTCGCGGGCAATTTTGGAACAATTGGCGGCGATCGATCGGCTAAGGGATGGATCGAGGATTAGGGGCTATTTCTACTTCTCTAACTAGCAATTCTCCAACTTCGCATTTGAGTACTTCACAAAGTCTGTCCAACGTGTCCAGAGGGATTGACTTAGCTTTGTTATGTTCGATTTTTTGGACGTTAGCTAGCGACATTTCCAGTAATCTAGCTAGTTCGTTCTGAGATATTGACCTAGCGTTTCTTAGTTCTTTTAGCTTGATTCTCACAGCCATCCGCTAAAAACTTACTCCAAGTATAACCTACTGATAGTATATTAACTATTAATTGTTCTTATGATAATACAACTCATAAATAATTAACTTATATCTAGATACCTATTGAATTAACTACCAATAGTTAGTTATATAATGGATGGTTAGACATAGATGCAAAGATGAACCTTGATGTAGATGAATGGGCATTCAAGCCCCACAAAACCCATCTTTGCCAGCACTGCGGCAATCTGTTTGAAGGTACATATAATTCAATCCGGAATAGCCATGACTCAAACTACAAATCAAACGGTTCTTCCCCCTCCATTTCCCGACCATACCCAACTGCCTGAATCAGACGGTACGTTTGTGAAGAATTTTCAAGAACATCCCCAAAGCATTCTACTTACCGACTCGATTGGCCCAGTTTTGCAAAGCCTGCACCCGGACGGACAGTATGCAATTGGGCAAGATTGTGGCATTTATTGGCGCGAAACCGAACCGCCAGAACAAGGTGCAGAAGCACCGGATTGGTTCTACGTGCCCAGCGTTCCTCCTCTGCTAGATGGTCAGATTCGCCGTTCTTATGTGTTGTGGCGGGAGTACATCGCGCCTTTGATTGCGATTGAGTTGGCGAGTGGGGATGGAACAGTAGAACGCGATCGCACCCCCTTATCCCGCACTGCTGGTGAAACCAGAAAACCCGGCAAATTCTGGGTTTACGAGCAAATTATCCATATTTCCTACTACGCCATTTACCCGATCAACAGCGGCGAACTAGAGGTTTACAACTTGGTGAACGCTCGATATCGTCGCCTGACACCAAACGAACGAGGACACTATCCCATCGAACACTTAGGAGTTGAATTAGGAGTTTGGCAGGGAAGCTATCAAAATCAAACCCAGCGCTGGTTGCGCTGGTGGGATAGCGAGGGTAATTTATTGCTAACCGGCACCGAGCGAGCTGAAATCGAGCAGCACCGCGCCGAACAAGAGCGACAACGTGCCGAACAAGAACATCAGCGAGCTGAAGAGGAACGCCAACGCGCCGAACTTGCCGAACAAGAGAGAGCAACCGAAGCGCAAGCGCGGCGGGAAGCAATACCGCGCTTGCGCGATTTGGGTTTGACGGTAGAGCAAATAGCCGCAGCCTTGGGATTACCCCTGGAAGAAGTGAGGTCGTTTATGCAGGAATGAGGGGTGCGATCGCACCATCATCAGTTATCTAAAAGAGCATCGCCAACTTCTCAAAACTGGCAAACATCTCGACCACTAACTGGGCAATTTTGGCGCGCGTTAGCGGAGCTATCCGAAGGAATCGCATTATCTGCCAGATATAGCGAACTCAGATTTTTCAGTGCTGCTAGAGGAGTGAAATCGGCAACTGGATTGAAGCGGAGATTAAGCGATCGCAAATTTATCAATTTTGCCAAAGGGCGAACATCTTTGATTTGATTCCCTTCAAGATTAAGCCAAGAGAGATTTGTCAGTTCCGCTAGAGGACTAACATCTGTAATTTGCTTGCCTTTAAGGTCAAGAGACTTCAGATTTATCAGTCTTGATAGAGGGCTAACATTTTTAATGGGGTTACCTTCAAGATAAAGAAACTCCAGCTTTGTGAGTTCCCCTAGAGGAGCGAGATCTGCAATCTGGTTGCCTACAAGATTGAGCCTAGTCAAATTTGTCAGTCCTGCGAGAGGACTGATATTTGCAATTTGGTTGTTCTTGAGGTTAAGAGAACCCACATTTTTTAGTCCTGCCAGGGATCTGACATCTATTTGATTGCCTTCAAGGTTAAGTTGCTGCAAGTTTGTCAGTCCTGCTAGAAAGCTGACATCTTTGATTTGGTTATAGTCGAGGTCAAGCTGCTTCAGGTTTGTCATTCCTGCTAAAGAACTAACATCTTTAATTTGGTTATCTTGCAGATAAAGCTCAGTCACATTTGCCAGTTTTGCAAGAGAACTTATATCTTCTACTTGATTTAAACTGAGATTAAGCCAATCCAAATTAGTCAATCCTGCCAGAGAGCTGACATCTTTGATTTGGTTAAAAGTGAGAATAAGCCGCTTCAGGTTTGTCAGCTTTGCCAGAGGGCTGATATCTTTAATTTGGTTGTCTTCGAGGAAAAGCCAAGTTATATTTGTTAGTCCTGCAAGAGGGCTGATATCTTTGATTTGATTACTTCCAAGGTCAAGCCTATTGAGGTTTGTGAGTCCTGCTAGATGGCTGATATCTGCGATTTTGTTGGCAATCAGATTGAGACGAGTTAGGTTTGTTAGCCTCGCCAAAGCTCTAACATCTGCAATCTGGTTTTTCTCAAGATCGAGCATAGTTAATTTTGTCAGTCCTGCTAGCGGACTGACATCTTGAATTTTGTTTTTGTCGAGGACAAGCCAAGTTAGATTTGTGAGTCCTGCTAGTGGACTAACATCAGCAATTTGGTTGTTACCAAGAGAAAGCGATGCCAAATTTGTTAATCCTGCCAAAGGACGAAGATCGGTAATTTGGTTGCCGCTGATAGAAAGCTGCTTCAGATTTTTTAGTCCTGCCAAAGGGCGAATATCTGTGATTCGGTTATTGTAGAGGGCAAGATTCTCTAAATTTGTTAGTGCTGATAACGGACTTAGGTCACTGATTCCTGTTTGATTGAGGTCAAGCGCCCTGCGACTTAACAAATTTTTGGCAGCGAGTTCGCAATCATTTGTCCTTGCTTCTGCTAACAGCACCTCCACAGTGATTCTCGCCTCGGCTGATAAACTGGCTTGGTTGTCACACCACTCTTTAAAAGAACTCCCCCGAATAGGTTCAGCAGCTTGAGTGACTCCCCATCCCCAGCCAATAAATGCCCACAAACTTATTGTTAAAGCAGCTGCGCTAGTTGATTTCATTGTTGGTGAACTCTCCATCAATATTGTCTAAAGTGGCTCAGATAACTTACAGCGGATTTCAGTCGGATGAGGTTTACCTTGGTTTGTGTAGCGGCACCCTTAAGGGTGCCGCTACACAAACCAAGCGATAACGCTTTCCCTTACGCGGCTGCAAGCCGCTGTAATTCTTAGAGAAATCGGGAATTTCGCTGAGAACTGTTGTTATAACATTTATGAAAACAGTCTAATTTTCTAGCATTTCGCATTCATACCTTCAAATTTATACTCAGATACCCTTGATGGAGAAGTGAACCATGCGCCTATATTTAGTCAGAATCAGCTTTGCCACTCTGCTGCTTGCAGTAACTTCTGGCTTTTTACCACCCAGCTTGAGTCTCTCACCCTCATTGGCACAGGCGCAAACAAATCAAGATCGGAAAGCTATAGCCGATCGCTTGTTCAGAGAAGGTGAATATCTCAGTGTCCGGGATAGCTATGAAAGAGCTATAAGTAAATTCCAGGAAGCCTTATTAATTTATCAAGAAATCGGCGATAAAGTAGGGATTGGCAAAACCCTGTCGAACATTGGATATGTTCGCTACAACCAGAAAGAGTACGAGCAAGCATTGAATTACTTTCAGCAAGCTTTGCCCATTCTACAGGAACTAGGAGATGGCAACGAGCAACGAGTAACCTTAAATCTGATGGGGAGTACTTACTATGAGCAAGGTCGTCAGCTAGTCAAGCAAAATAAATATCGAGAAGCTCTAGATAAATTTCAGCAAGCCTTAGCAATCAATAAAAAACTTGGTCAAAAGGAAGCAGAAGGGTTAACTCTCAACCAAATTGGCATGGTTTACACTAATCTGGGAGAGTATGAATTAGCTTTAAATTCCTATCAGCAAGCTTTAGCGATTCCTCCACCCTATTTCGCTAATGTGCGGGCGGCAATGCTGTTTAATTCCGGGAGGCTTTACCAGGCGCTAGGACAGTACGAACTGGCTTTGAATTTCTATCAGGAATCCTTAGATCTCAGCCGAAAACCCGTATCACTTGAAATTGGTAGAAGAGGCGCGATCGCGATTGGCAGCATTGCGGGTCAAGTAAGAAATCTCAATGCGATCGCATCCATTCACTCCAGACTACGCAAGTACGAATTAGCCTTGAATTTCTATCAGCAAGCCTTAGCAGTCCTCAAAACACTTGATGACAAAACAGACAAAAAAAATCTGGAAGCAGCGACGCTCCAAAATATTGGGTTTGTTTATCTCAAACAAGGAAATTACCAACAAGCTTTAGAGTTATTACAGCAATCTTTAACCATTACCAAACCGCTGGGCAATAAGCGAGCGGAAGGGGTAATTCTTGGCAATATTGGTGAGGTATATTTTGAGCAACGACAGTACGAACAAGCCGGGAAATATTATCAGCAATCTTTGGTAATTCTCCAGGAATTCGGCAACCAGACAGAGCGAGCAAATGCTCTCAACAATATTGGTTACTTGCTGGAGAAACAGAACCAGCCGGAATTAGCGATCGCATTCTTCAAGCAATCCGTCAATGTCAGAGAATCGATTCGCAAGAATATCAGGGGACTGCCACAAGAATTACAGCAATCATACACCGAAACCATTGCTAAAGATTATCGCTACTTAGCCGATTTCCTACTAAAACAAGACCGAGTTCTCGAAGCCCAACAAGTTCTAGATTTACTCAAAGTTCAAGAACTAGAAGATTATCTCAGCAACGTGCGGGGAAACGCACAAACTGCTCAAGGCATACCCAATAATCCCATAGAAGAGCAAATTCAGCAAGGCTACGAAGCTATTTTAAATCGAGCGATTCAACTCGGTAAAGAACTAGCTCAACTCGAAAGCATTCCGCCTGCTAATAGAACTCCTGCCCAGCAACAACGCATTATAGAATTAAGAAAAAATCAGCAGCAGATTACCCAGCAATTTGAAGAATTTCTCCAAAGTCCAGATGTAACAGCATTGACAGCACAGCTGAGGCAAGCCACGGGCGGAGAAACTCTCAATTTAGCCAATTTCAACAGTTTACGAGACAACCTCCAGAAGCTGCAACAAAACGCCGTTATTCTCTATCCTTTGGTTCTAGATGACCGTCTAGAACTGATTCTAGTTACTCCTTATTCTCCGCCAATTCGCCGGACTGTGGCTGTGAAACGGGAAGAACTTAACCGCGCTATTGCTGAATTTCGCGCCAACATATCAGATCCTAGCGGCGAGATTGCCGATGCGGAAGTGTCAGGTCAAAAGCTTTACGAATTTTTGATTAAACCGATTGAAGAAGTCCTGAACCAAGTCGATGCCAAAACGATTATCTATGCTCCTGATGGACAATTGCGTTATATTCCGCTTGCTGCTTTACACGATGGCAAACAATGGTTAGTGCAGCGCTTCCGCATTAACAATATTACTGCTGCCAGCCTGACCGATTTCAATACTAAACCTCAAAATAATCTGCAAATTTTAGCAGCGGCTTTTACCGAAGGAAGTTATAACTTCAGAGTTGGCACGAGAGATTTCTCGATGTCTGGGCTGCCATTTGCGCGTCGGGAAGTGGAAAATTTAGCTGCGGCAATTCCCGGTACAAAGAAAGTATTGGACAACCAATTTAACCGCAATATTGTGTTGTTGATGAACGATTATTCGATCGTTCACCTCGCCACTCACGCCGCTTTTGTATCAGGTGCGCCAGAAGATTCTTTTATTATGTTTGGTAATGGCGATCGCGCGACGCTGCGAGACATCAAAAGCTGGTCGTTACCCAATGTAGATTTAATCGTCCTCAGTGCCTGCCAGACGGCTGTAGGCGGCAAAATGGGCAACGGAGAGGAAATTTTGGGGTTTGGCTATCAAATGCAGCGTACAGGCGCTAGAGCCGCGATCGCATCCTTATGGTTCGTAGACGATGGCGGCACCCAAGTCTTAATGGATGCCTTTTATGCAGCTTTGAAGCAATCAAATATCACTAAAGCAGAAGCTTTACGTCAAGCACAAATTGCCTTGATTGCAAAGCAGCAATCCACTAACAGCAACGGATCGCCACCAGTGAATAACCGTCTTAGTCACCCCTTTTACTGGGCACCATTTATTCTGATTGGCAATGGTTTGTGAGATTTTGTAAGAGATCTGCTGTATCAATCTCAGTTTCAATGTTATTTAGCAAGATGCAACAAAATAGAGAAGAGCCGATCTTCTCTAATCCAGTCCGCAATCGCCATGACCCAAACTACAAATCAAACGGTTCTTCCCCCTCCATTTCCAGACCATACCCAACTGCCTGAATCAGACGGTACGTTTGTGAAAAATTTTCAAGAACATCCCCAAAGTATTCTACTCACCGATTCGATTGGGCCGGTTTTGCAAAGCCTGCACCCGGACGGACAGTATGCAATTGGGCAAGATTGCGGCATTTATTGGCGCGAAACCGAACCCCCAGAACAAGGCGCAGAAGCACCGGATTGGTTCTACGTGCCGAATGTTCCTCCCCTAATTGATGGTGAGATTCGCCGTTCTTACGTGCTGTGGCGGGAATACATTGCACCTTTGATTGCGATTGAGTTGGCGAGTGGGGATGGAACAGTAGAACGCGATCGCACCCCCTTATCCCGCACTGCTGGTGAAACCAGAAAACCCGGCAAATTCTGGGTTTACGAGCAAATTGTCCGCATTCCCTACTACGCCATTTTCGCGATCAAAACCAGCGAACTAGAGGTTTACAACCTGGTGAACGCTCGATATCGCCGCCTGACACCAAACGAACGAGGACACTATCAAATCGAACACTTAGGAGTGGAATTAGGAGTTTGGCAGGGAAGCTATCAAAATCAAACCCAGCGGTGGTTGCGCTGGTGGGATAGTGAGGGAAATTTACTCCTAACCGGCACCGAGCGAGCTGAAATCGAGCAACACCGCGCCGAACAGGAACGCCAACGCGCCGATCTTGCCGAACAAGAGAAAACAGCCGAAGCTAGAGCGCGACGGGAAGCGATTCCGCGCTTGCTCGATTTGGGTTTGACGGTAGAGCAAATAGCCGCAGCGTTGGGATTACCGCTCGAAGAAGTGAGATCGTTTATCCAGGAGTAGGGAGGCTCACATCTTGCACCTACCCGATAAACAGCCCTGAAATAAATTGCTTGCTCAAAGCTTAAGTTAGCTAAAGCCAACTAAAATCAAGGTTTTAACCCGTTTCAACGGGTTTTAGCTTTAAGCCGGAACTTTAGTTCTCGGCTTGGTGCCAGATCTGAGGTTGGCGATCGCATCTCCAAATTGCCAAAAATGGCTTTTCCATCTTTAGTATGCTTTCAGGATCTCTTGGAGCTGGGGGAGAAGAACAGTAAAAATGTTCATGATGAACATTGGTATACCAATTCCAAAAGAGCCGAATTTTTCAGAGAAACCCGGTTTCTTTCCACGAATTATGTTGATAAACCCGCCCCGCCCGCGATGCCGATGCCAGCGAACATAATATGAGCAGCCTCAGATCTTGCACCATTATCAACAAGCATGGAAAAACCGAGTTTTTTGATGAAAATCTAGGGTTTCAAGTTGAGCTATTGGTCAGAAACCCGGTTTTGAGCCACTGTGCAAGATCTGAGTAGCCCTAAGTGACCCCTTAAAGTCATAAACTAAAGTTTGCAATTGTAATAGTCTGAACTTGACAGAGTCACCCGTGCGGAAAATAGTTATTGCTGGCAACTGGAAAATGTATAAAACTCAGGCTGAAGGCACTGAGTTTTTGCAAGGTTTTATGCCCACCCTGGAAGAAACTCCCTCAGAACGGGAAGTTATTCTCTGCGCTCCCTTTACCACGCTAGGCGTTCTGTCTAAAAATTTACATGGGAGTCGAGTACAATTGGGCGCTCAAAACGTCCACTGGGCGGATGCAGGGGCGTTCACTGGCGAAATCGCCCCGATGATGCTGACAGAAATTGGAGTGCGTTACGCTATTATCGGTCACAGCGAACGGCGGCAATATTTTGGCGAAACTGACGAAACTGTGAATAAACGGCTTAAAGCTGCCCAAAAACACGGCCTTACTCCGATTCTCTGCGTCGGTGAAAGCAAGCAACAACGGGATGCTGGGGAAACTGAATCTTTGATTATTTCCCAACTGGAAAAAGGTTTAGTCGATATTGACCAAAACAACTTGGTTATCGCTTACGAACCGATTTGGGCAATTGGTACTGGCGATACCTGCGAGTCAAATGAAGCAAATCGCGTCATTGGTGTAATTCGCAGTCAGTTAAAGAATCCCGATGTGCCAATTCAGTACGGCGGTTCGGTCAAGCCAGATAATATTGATGAAATCATGGCGCAACCGGAAATTGATGGGGCGCTTGTAGGAGGTGCGAGTCTAGAACCTGCTAGTTTTGCTCGCATTGTTAACTACAAGTAGCGGTAATTGGTAATAACGCAAGTTGCTATTTATAAAATTGCTAATTGCTAATTGCTAATACAACATGTTTTATAACTCTAGCTATTAGCTATTAGCCATTAGCTCTAGGTTTAAAATAACTAGCAACTTGAGTTAATAGGTGATTGGTTGACGCTAACAAATGAGTATTGACAGAGGACAGAAGATAGACTTGCTACCAATTGCAGTACGCGATCGCACTTTCCACTGGGGAGAACGCACCTATTTGATGGGCATTTTGAACGTTACGCCCGATAGCTTTAGCGATGGGGGACTGTTCAATCGTCCAGAGTCTGCTTTAGCACAGGCTCACTATTTAGTCAGGTGTGGGGCTGATATTCTCGATATCGGGGGTCAATCGACTCGTCCGGGTGCGGCGGAAATCTCCCCAGAAGAAGAACTCAATCGTGTACTCCCGGTTATTGAAGCAATTCGGCGGGAATTGCCCGTACCCATTTCTGTAGATACCACAAAAGCGGCGATCGCTTATGCCTCTGTCAAAGCTGGTGCGGATATCATCAACGATATTTCAGGGGCTACATTTGACCCCGAAATGTTACCGACTGTGGCAGAATTGGGCGTCCCCATTGTGTTAATGCACATGCGAGGGACGCCCCAAACTATGCAAACAATGACGGATTATCAAGATTTAATTGGTGAAAGTTATCAGTTTCTGCAAGCAAGGGTAGAAGCGGCGATCGCATCCGGTATCGATAAGTCTCGCATTATCCTTGACCCCGGTATTGGTTTTGCCAAAACTTACGACCAAAACTTAGAAATTCTGCGCCGCTTGTCGGAATTTCGCAGTTTAGGTTGTCCGATTTTAGTCGGAGTATCGCGGAAAAGTTTTATTGGTCGGATTGTTAATCAAACCGATCCGCAAGCACGAGTTTGGGGAACAGCGGGTGCTTGCGCTAGTGCGATCGCATCTGGCGCAGACATTTTAAGAATCCACGACGTACCAGAAATGCGCGATGTTTGTCTTGTCGCCGATGCTATTTTCCGCCACTGTGGCTAAGAAACTCAGGACTAAAGCTGCGTGTCACAATGGGTGGCTGGTGCGTGACGCTACAAGTCTCATTTCTACGTTCAAATATTCTCGCAGCGTCACGCGCCCGGAGCAAAAAAATATACTAAATACCCCATTTTCAAAGCATGGGATGATTCCACATCTACCCCGATCGCGGTGCGTTACGCTTAGATAACGCACCATACCATACATTTAGACGCTTTGCGTAATTCCTGTAGCTTTTGGTTGTTCGAGATTCATCTCGCTGATATCACTTAATTCGTCTGCAACCATCAACTCGGATACAGCTTCTGACATGTCTTTCGGGTTCATAAAGACTATCTTAGAATTCGGGCTTTCTCCCAGTTTATAGTTAGCATCGACAAATTTTTGAGCTAGGAAGAATTTCAAAGCGTCCTGACCTTTGGGGTTATCTTTCAAAACTTCAGAAATTTGCCTCATGTAATCGGCGACGCCTTGAGCTTGCAATTTGGCTGCATTTCTTTCAATTTGAGCCGCCTTTTCTTTTTCAATGGAAGCGACAATATTGGGCGCTAATTTAATTTCCTGGATTTCTACCCTGGTAATTTCTACCCCCCAACCTTTGGTAACTTCTTTGATTTCTTCAGTCAATCCTTGGCTGATTTCTTTGCGGCTGGAAAACGTTTTTTGTAGTTCCATCTGACCAATTTGCGATCGCATAGCGGTCAGAACTAAATTTTTCAGCGCGGTTTCGATATCTTCAACTTCGTAGTACGCTTTATACAAATCCTTCACCTTCCAGTAGACAATCGCATCCACCTTGACTTGGACGCTATCGCTGGTGAAGGCTTCTTGAGGTTCGATATCGATCAATTGTTCCCGCATTGTTTCTTCCCAAACAATCGTGTCTAGGAAAGGCGTGATGAAGTTCAAACCGGGTTTGAGAGTACGTTTGTATTTACCCGTTCGCTCTACAATTGCTTCATAGCCTTGATTGATTACCTTTGCCGATCCGACTGTTGAACCCAAGATCAGCAACACAAAGGCGGCAATAATACCTTCCATAACAAGTTTTCTCCAACTCGATTTTTGATTGAAATCCCAGGATTTCAAGAATTTACCAGATTCATAACCTAAAATGCGAGCGACCGCAAGGCTATCAAGTGCGGTACAACTGAGACTTCACTTCGATCCTAGTCTGCGATCGCACAATTGGTGGTGTTAGGGGTTAGGGGCTAGGGGCTAGGGATTAGGGAAGGGCGTTGTATCAGGAGTTTCTCTGGGTGAATAACGTCCTCAATCCTTTGCCGGTTGTGATAACTCTAAAATCAAGCTAAATTTTAGCGGCGCGCGGTGATTTGCAGCCATCGGTATACGGTTGCGGGTAGTTGGGTGTTGAAACGCAAAGGCAATTCTTGGCTAGAAAGCGATTGAGCGTAGCCTGGTGTTAAAAAGGGTTGGTAGGTTTTAGCTTCCGGTGTCAGTTGTTTGATAAACGCTAAACTAACTCCTTGTAACAATTGATGCAATTGCTCGACTTCACTACCGATGCGTTCTTGCACCAGAGTTCTTTGAATCCCCAAATTAGTAGTATCTCCAACGCTGAGGTGAGTACCGCCAATCACCGTCAGCAGGTATTTTTCGCCACCGAGTTGGGTAAATGGTTGCAATTGGTGGTTCACGGCTGGGGTAAACGCATCCTCGGTGGCGGATAAAATCAAAGTCGGGATTGTGACTTGTTTTAAACCCGTTTTACCAAACAATTGACCGACGACGGGGTTGAGAGCGATCGCATTTTTTACTCTAGCGTCTCCTAATTGCAACCGGCGTGAGGGTAATTCAGCGGCAGAACACTGCAACCATTCGGCGGGAGACTTAGAAAGCAAATCTGTAGATTTACAAGATCGCCGCAACTCGTCTAATTGCAATTCCCCACCCGCTAACGCCAAAGCCGTATAACCGCCCAAGGAATGACCGATAACGCTAACGGTTGTGGTGTTAAACTTCCCTTGCCACTTGCCGGGTTGTTCGTTCAATAGTGCCAATTCGTCGAGCAAAAAGCTGATATCTTTGGGACGGTCGATAAACTCCAAGGGCGACATTAAATCCCCTGGATTGCCACTCACCGACGCTCTAGACAGCCAGTTTACATTGCTACCTGGATGTTCTAAAGCAGCTACTGTGAGTCCGTGGGAGGCTAAATGGCGGGCTAAATAGCGCAAAAATCCGCGGTCGGCGCCAAACCCGTGGGAAATTATTACCAGGGGACCCGGATCTAGTGGGGTGAGGTCGTAGCCATCCAAGTTGGGATTTGGATCGTTCCAGTATATGTCCACGGGAATCAAGCGATCGCGCTGTTGATCCCAAAAGGTCAGGGTTTGTTCTTGCACGCGCCCAAAACCCATTTGTGCCGGGTTAAACGGCGCATCGAACTCAGCGGTGTCGGCGGCGAGTTCCCTTTCCAACATTGGGCCGAGGACTTGGCTTTCCCAGAATGATGGATTGAATTTTAACGCTAGTGCGATCGCCGAAGTCACGTCTACAGTCACGCTTTCCCCTGGAAACGCTCGCAACAGGGAAATCGCACTCATCCCGTTCGCTTGACGTGTCGCTATCGATATGGCAGCCTGTACTTGCTCGATCGTGCTATTGGGGAGAGCATCGCCTAAACTTTTAACGATTTGCTCTGCTGCCGGACTATTAAGCCAATCTTTAATTACTCTATCGGTAATGTTGGGGTCTACTTGCAGCCGCTGCAACAGAATGTTCCGCAAGTCCTGATTTAACACAGCGGAAAACGCCCTCAAGTTCCCAGGTAATTCGCCAGTTTTGGCAAAGCGTTCCAAATCGTCAATCTCGATTGACTGCTCAAACGGCCCTAATCGCAAGAGTAACCTTTCTGCTGCCGATACCGGCATTGCCCAGAAAGAGCCTAGCATCAAAGCCAAGGTACAGAGAATTTTGTGCGCTAATTTCACGGTCTTGTTATTAGCAGATAGTTAAAAAAATAGTATTACAAAGAGCGATCGCAATTGGCAAGCGTCTGATTAATATCGCCAACAATGGGGCAAGGAGGACAAAAATAACTAGCTAAAAGCACTTTACTTATACAATTACCCTCGTTAAGTATTTGAGGTTACCAGAAAAAATTAATTTCCCTGGTTGGCAATCCTATAAGCTACACAATTCGTAGAAAGAAACCGGGTTTCTCTGAAAAATTCTCTACAAATAAACCCGGTTTCTAGTCTGGTAAAACCCGCCCCTACAACACCATAAACCCTACAATTCCGATACTAAAGAACGCGATCTAACTGTCCACTATCAACTATCAACTATCAACTATCAACTATCAACTATCAACTA
>ERZ1066131.106-NODE-106-length-30675-cov-49.224298_pt1 | contig 30675 bp, 18 predicted proteins | sample MGYA00382778_ERZ1066131 | MGnify/ENA primary metagenome ERZ1066131 (study PRJEB33369, sample SAMEA5778361) | biofilm metagenome | biome: Industrial cooling water; feature: Water cooling tower basin; material: Biofilm | place: United Arab Emirates | collected... | reverse complement strand
AATTTCAGGCTGAAAGCTTAAGTTAGCTAAAGCTAACTAAAATCAAAGTTTTAACTTGTTTCAACGGGTTTTAGCTTTAAGCTGTTGGCTCTGGTGCAAGATGTAAGTTAACTCACATCTTGCACCTACCCGACAAACAGCCCTGAAATAAATTTCAGGCTGAAAGCTTAAGTTAGCTAAAGCTAACTAAAATCAAAGTTTTAACTTGTTTCAACGGGTTTTAGCTTTAAGCTGTTGGCTCTGGTGCAAGATGTAAGTTAACTCACATCTTGCACCTACCCGACAAACAGCCCTGAAATAAATTTCAGGCTGAAAGCTTAAGTTAGCTAAAGCTAACTAAAATCAAAGTTTTAACCCGTTTCAACGGGTTTTAGCTTTAAGCCAGAAATTTATTTCTGTTGGCTCTGGTGCTCTGGTGCAAGATGTGAGTTATCTGACTGGAGTCCATCCATTTGCAGAGCATACTCCTGCTTCTCTTCTAGGAGGTATGCACCAATAAGTTTTGCCATCAAATACCACACCATCGCTAACGTAACTCAACTCAGAAATGGGCTTCCACTCTTTTTCCCCACCCTCGTCGTAATATCGATACTGTTGCCCTTTGACTTCTAAACCCTGACTTGTTCCTCCAATAATATACAAACCCTCTGCAATAGAAGGTTGGTAAAGATTTGATTCGCAGAGCGTGCCTTCACGCTTACAGCCTTTAGCTAGTTGTCCATTAGGGGATAGGCTATATATTTTATCATAATCATAGTTTAAAATTAAGCCAAATCCATCTTGCAATCTGATGCGATTGGAGAATTTTCCCCGATATTCAACTGAACTGTTAACCGTACCATGACTTTTAATGATAGTCGTTCCATCGGCTTGAATAGTAATTGATTGAACAGTGCCATTTCCACCTAGAAAATTAAACAATCTAGTTCCTACGAATGGCAGGTTTTGTGTGGCATCAGAGTCCGTCTTTTTCTCAATGAACCAACGCCAAACTTGACGTTCTCTATTGCTAGCTCCTCCCGCGATCGCTGATACAACTAATAATTCTCCGGCTGCATTGGTAAACTCAAACCGACAAGGCCCCAGTCCGGTTCCAGAACAGTCTTTCACTTCCTGATAGCCCAATTCAAATAACTCTCTGACAGAAGTATCGTTAAGGTTGGGCGCATCGCCCATTAAGTGGGGTTGCCAACCTTTTTGAATTAGAATTTCTCGTGCTTTTTGATATGGCATACCTTCTTGAAGACCAAATCGATTGGCAGCAGTGGGAGAATTCTGTTTGCTGGCTGGAATTTGTTGAATGCTAGGAGTCGCAAGGCTGGTACATCCAGGTGCGATCGCTCCCACTAAACCTGCAATAAGTATTTTCACAATAGACGGATAATAATCCCTGTTTTTCGACCAAATCATCGGATAAAAACCTGGCGCTCAAATCTGCTATTTAAATCTACAACATCAATATGGTAATTCCAGCGCGATCGCAATTTTCGGATGCCAATCGCCAAAGCAACCCATTGTGGTTACTCCCTATCCTTAACTTGCAACTTGACTATTTATGGGAAGTGTGATAATAAACTCAGACCCCTGACCTAGCGTCGAGTTTACCTCTATCGAACCATTGTGTTTTTCTGTGACAATTTGGCGCGCGATCGCCAATCCCAATCCCGTTCCCTTCCCTACTCCCTTGGTGGTAAATAAATGGTCGAAAATTTTGGCTTTTACTTCTGCCGACATTCCCATCGCATTATCTTTAATCCGAATCACAACCGCTCTATTTAAAAGTTCCGTGCCGATGCAAATTTCACCTTTCTTCTTTTTTTCGTGCGCTTTTTCTTTTAATATAAATTCATCAATTGCATCAATTGCATTTGCCAAAATATTCATAAATACCTGATTTAATTGTCCGGCAAAACATTCTAATAAAGGAATTTGACCGTAATTGGTGATGACTTCGATTTCCGGACGAGTGGCGTTGGCTTTGAGACGATGTTTGAGAATTAACAGCGTGCTGTCGATGCCGTCGTGCAGGTTGAAGGGAATCGGGCGATCGCTATCAGCACGGGAAAAAGTTCGCAAACTGTTGCTAATATTTGCGATCCGTTTAATGCCTTCCTGAGTCGAGTGAATCAGTTTGGGCAAATCCTCTTGCAGATAGTCCAGATCAATCGCTTGTGCTTGTGCTTGGATATCGTCGGCGGGTTGGGGGTAATGTTGCTGATATAGCTCGATCGTTCCTAATAAATCTTGAGTATATTCTGCGATATGATTCAGATTTCCATGCACGCATCCAAGGGGATTGTTAATTTCATGAGCAATGCCCGCAACCAGATTGCCAAGAGCTGACATTTTCTCGCTTTGCACTAACTGTAATTGCGAGGATTTTAAATCCTGCAATGCTTGATTTAGTTCCGAAGTTCGTTGCGCTACTTGTTGTTCGAGGTTTTTGGTTAAGCGTCGTAATTGCAGATGGGTTTTAACTCGCGCCAGCACTTCTGCTTCCTGAAATGGCTTGGTAATATAGTCTACAGCTCCCAATTCAAATCCCTTAGTTTTGCTCTCGGTATCTGATAGGGCTGTCATAAAGATCACAGGAATATCTTGAGTAATCGGATTTGCTTTTAATTGCTGACAGACTTCAAACCCGTCCATAATCGGCATCATCACATCGAGCAGAATCAAATCGGGTAATTGCAATTGCAGTTGCTTGAAAGCTCTTTCGCCACTGGTTGCGATCGCTATCTCAAATCCGGCATCATTTAGCGTATCCGAAATCACATCCAGGTTGGCTGGTGTATCGTCAATTATCAGAATTAATTCAGAGTTTTGGGAAAACATAGAAATTGCCATCCTAATTTAAGCAATCAAGTTTAACTATTTCAAGCAAGGGCGATTTTAACGCATGTGCTGTTCTAGCCAGGATTCTAACTTCTCCATCTGAAATGTTTTAGCAAGTTGAATCGCTTCTTCCAAGAATGGCTCGTAAGCTGAATTAGTTTGCTCAAGCCGTTTGGCTTCCTCGATTAATTTTTTCATCAAGCCTCGCTGGACTAAATTTAGTAATTGTTGTAATTCCTCTGAACTGGGAATAGTTTGAATAGCATCAACTGGATTTTTGATTTCAATTTCCTTAGCACTGCCATCATTGGGTTGAGAATTTGATTGAGCAGCGGCTTGATATTTCCAAGTTAAGTTTAACTGGTTTTGCAAGATGTCAAATAATTCCTGTGTTTGCACTGGTTTTGGCAGAAATTCATCCCCTCCAGCATCGAGGCTCATTTGTCGATCGATTTCTGCCACCGAAGCTGAGGAAACCACAACTTTTAAATGTTTCAGAGTATCGGTTTTTCTGATCTGACGCAGCAGCTCAAACCCATTCATCACAGGCATAGCTAAATCGGTAATAATTAAATCTGGGTTGTTTGCTGCTTTAGCTAAACCATCTTGACCATTGACAGCTTCGACAATCGAGAAACCCAAAGGTTCTAACAGGTTGACCAGTACAGAACGGTTTTCCCACCGATCGTCTACGACCAAAATTGTCCGAGGTTTGCCTTCATAACCTATGAGTTCTTTCCCTTCAGCAACCCGGTTATCTTTTGCCCAATCAGTTGCCAGGGGTAGTTCTACTTCAAAAAAGAAATCACTGCCGATTCCTGGTTGACTTTCCACTTGAATTTTGCTGCCCATCAGTTTAACGATTTTGCTACTGATAGCAAGTCCCAATCCCGTACCTTCAGATTGCTTTTTCCGATCGCCAATTTGCTCAAATGGTTTGAATATGGCTTCAATTTGTTCCGGTGCAATCCCCACACCCGTATCTGCGATGGTAAAGCGAATCGGTTGGATTGGGGACGGTTCTAATTTGGGTGCTAATGCTTCAACTTTGAACGTCACCGAGCCTGTTTCAGTAAACTTAATTGCATTGCCCAGTAAGTTAATCAAAACCTGCCGCAAGCGTTTCTCATCGGCTGCGATTCCTTCAGGCAGGTTGGGATCTGGACTGTAGGTGAATTCCAAACCTTTTTGTTCGGCGCGGATGCGACAAATCTCAACTACTCCTTGCAAAAATGATGGTAAATGCAGCGGTTTGGGATACAGTTCCAGTTTGCGAGCTTCGATTTTAGACAGATCTAAAACATCGTTGATTAGAGTCAGCAGGTGAGAACCGCATTGGTAAATAATTTGCACCCCGCGCTGTTCTTTTTCTCCCCAAGTTTTGGAACGGCTGAGAATTTGAGCGTAGCCTAAAATGCCGTTAAGGGGTGTGCGAAGTTCGTGGCTCATATTTGCCAGAAATTCGCTTTTCGCCTGGTTCGCAACATCAGAAGCGATTTTTGATTTTTTCAGTTGCTCCTGTTCGGAAGATTGCACGTAAACCAGTACGGCGATCAGCGTGCCTGCCAGAGCTAAAATGACGAAAGCGATCGCATCGAGCAGTCGCAGTTGGGATTCAATATTTTCTCGCGGAATGGCTAGTGCTACCGACCATTTGGTTTCTTTCAAAGGGAAAAAAGCAACATATTTTTCCACCCCATCGATCGTCACCAATTCCATACCCGGTTGCCGATTTACCATCTGTTGAGCGATCGCTGCTAGCTGGGTATCATTGGACTCGATCAAACTGGGTGCAGGTTTCTCCAAAGTAGACATCAACTCAGGATTTGGATGCACAATCGCTGCACCTTTGGAGTTGAGGGCAAAGGCGTAACTACCGTTGCCATATTTCAACCCATTAATTACTCTCTTGAGTTGCTCAATGCCAATCACGCAATTGTTGACACCAATCGTCTTCCGGGTTGGATCTTGAATCAAACCTGACCAAATGGGAGCGGCAAAGACGATAATATGTTTTCCATGTAGGCGAGAGATCAGCGGATCTGTGACCGTACTTTGCCCAGCCATACCCCGCTTAAAGTGTGTACGATCTGCAAGGTTAATCTTAGTTTTTCCCTGCGTCATCCCGAAAAACGTGCCATCGGGCGTGACGATGTTCAATTCCAGGAAACTATTTAATCTTTGTGCTTCCGATTGCAGATAGGGTTGGATCTTTAACCAGTCCATCGTTTGCACCGTAGGACTGTTTGCCAGGGTTTCTGCCTCTACCTTCCTCAAAGCAATCCAGGTATCGATTTCGTCTGCGCCCTGTTGCACCGCCAAAAAAGCTTTATCTTTTAAGTTGGTAAGCAACAGATTGCGGACATTCTGATAGCTCAAGTATGCCGCCACGCTGACGACGATAGTCGTGCCACCAACGATCAGGCGAGTCAACAGGCTGCGAGAGAGCCTAAGCGATCGCGAAGCTGATACAACCTTTGCCGCGGGATCTACGTTTTTTTTCGCTTTAGTAAACATGGCAATTACCGATTTTTTTCCTCAACTGGCAACTTGACTTTTTTCAGTAAATGTGATGCTAAATTAAAATCCCCAATCGAGTGTTGAGTTTACCTGTAGTTCATCAATATTACAAGCGACTTTGCCTGTATCGTTTGATATCATGTCTGCTGGTATCGGAGGAGCATATTTAATAGTGTTGTAGGGGCTACTTTTACCAAAAACCTTTGATACCAAGCGAATTGTCTTCATCAAGAAGCCTCCCTACGATGCCGATGCCACTGGACATGATATAGCGGTTTGCTTTCTTAGTGAGGTACAGCCTTCAGGCTTTGTTTGTATAGAGGCACCCTTAAGGGTGCCTCTACACAAACAAAGGTGTACCTCATAGGAGTGCAATCCGCTGTATGAGTTGGGTTTACAGCCCTACCTTGGGCAAGGTGATGGTAAATTCTGTGTAACTATTAAGTTCGCTCTCTACGCTTAAGCTTCCCCTATGTTGATCGACAATAATATCGTGAGTTAGCGATAATCCCAAACCCGTGCCGTCGCCAGTAGGTTTGGTGGTAAAGAACGGCTCGAAGATTTTCTGCTGAATTTCCGATGTCATGCCTGTGCCATTATCGCGAAGGCAAATTTCGATGCAGTTGCCGCAGTTTTTGGTGGCGATTTCAATCTTGGGAGTAAAGTTGGGATCGGCTTTCTTTTGCTTGGCGCGCACCGCATAACAGGCATTGTCCAGCAGGTTAATCAAAGCGCGACTCAACGCATTAGGCATCACCTCTAACTTACCAATCGAATCATCATAGTCAGTGTCGAAGGCGATTAGAACATGAGGGTTGGCGGCGCGCTGGCTGTGGTAGATCAGCTGTATCGCCTCGGTTAGCAGTTGATTGAGATCGGTAGCTTGGCGCTGTGCGAGATCTGTGCCGCTTTTGGCATGTTCCATCATACTGCGAATGATGTTGTCCGCTCTTTGACCGTGACGATGGATGGCGGCGGCATTCTGTTTGAGATCGGTTAATAATTCTGGGATATAGTTGCTGTCTTGAGTGGGATTTTCTAGTTCTTGGAGGAGTTCTTGGGTTAATTCGACGCAGAGTTCGGCATAATTGTTGACGAAGTTGAGCGGGTTACGCAGTTCGTGAGCAATTCCGGCGGTTAAAGTGCCGAGAGAAGCGAGTTTTTCTTGCGCTACCATCTGTTTTTGTGCCGCTTGCAATTGGGCAGTTCGTTCGGCAACTTTGACCTCAAGGGTGTGGGAATAATCTTCGAGTTGCTGATAGAGGCGGGCATTTTCCAGGGAAATAGCTGCTTGGGAACAAATCAGATTGAGCAATTCGATGCGATCGCACCCAAACGCCCCTGTAGCTAAATTATTTTCTAAGTACACTAGGCCAAGTAATTTACCTTGGTTAAGCAGGGGACTGCACAGCAAACTCTGGGGACGCTGGTGGATCAAATAAGGATCGGCGGCGAAGGTAGATTGTTCGTGGGCGACATCCAGCACCAAAACTTCTTGTGTGTGCTTGACTCGATTAATGATGCTGAGGGGAACAGAGGCACTTTCATCCAGGGGGGTTGATTCTAAAATGCAACTTTGAGCGTTAGGGCAGCTAACAACTACCTGCCACTGTTGGTCGTTGACTAAAATTAAAGCACCCCGATCGGCTCCCGCATTTTCCATCACGACTCGCATCAAAGTTGAGAGCAAATGTTCGAGGGTAATTTCGCTCGAGAGGGTTTGGGAAGCTTTGATCGCGGCGGCTAAATCGAGAACCGATGCCGAACCCCTGGTGGTGGTATGAATAATTTCTGTAGAGATCTGAGTAATCGTTTGATTGGGCTGGAAGTGCTGTTTTTCCGTTTGCAGGATCGGCGTTAGAAGTTGAGCATAGCGTTTTTCTAAGTCTAAAGTTTTGGCATAGCTACCCCATTTGGCATAACAATAGTAGGCTTCTTGCATATAGCTGGCGGCGACTTTTTCTTTGCCCCAATCGAGATAGAATTTGGCGGCGAGTTCGTTGGCGAGGGCTTGTTCTTGAACGTACTCGTTTTGTTGGGCAAAAGTAATAGCCAGGTCGTAATGTTCAATAGCTGCAACTTTGTTACCCAAAACCCGATATTTTTCTGCCTCTACTAGATGCCATTTCTGCAAAAAATTCATTGGTGCGTGATGCGCCCACATTTGCATTTTGATTTGATTGGCTGCCACCTGCTGCAAATATGCATCTCGTTCTTGCTCTTCTGCACGAGCATAGGCAGCTAGGAGAGCGAGAGAATAGTAAAATTTCTGTTGGGCAGTCACGAGGTGACCCAGGGCAGCTGGTTGGTATTTTTCGGCTTGTTGAGCGTGAGCGATCGCTAACTCTGGTTGTTGAAATAGATAGCAAAGCAGAGATTGCATCGCATACACAGCAAACAGCGTCGTGCCGTTCTGTTGTTCGACTAAAATAGGTAAAATTTCTGCCCGATTAAATGCCTCGCCGTTCAACTGGAACGGCTCTTCAGCCAGACCGAGTAAATTGTAGATGCTTTGCTGCCATACTTGACCGTAAACTACGTGATATGCTAATTTTTGTTTTTGCAGTAACTCAATATAATGTTGCAGTTTTTCTTGAACAATATTTAAGTTTTCTGATTGAAAAAACAAATGACTGCAATGATGAAGTATCGCATAACCTGAAAAGATTAACTCTCCGGTTTCTAGACCGCTGTAAAAAGCTTCCCTCAGCGGTTCAATGGTTTCTTTAACTTGTTCTTTCCAATGTCTAATAGAACTGTTAAATACAGCTAAAACCAACGATTTACATTGACTGCTATTGAATTTTTCTACCAGGTTGACAGCTAATTGAGCGAGTAAATAGCTAGTATCTATATCGCCGCTTTCATAAAGCATTAAACTATAAAAACTATATAAATAAATTCCCAAAGGTGAATTGCCATAATTGATACATAAATTAATCCCTGTGAAAACGGCTTGCTGATAAAGAGAGGGATTGCTGATATAAGCGGCATTAGCAATAGCATTCAAAATACGCAAAACTGCCATTTGATGTGGATCTGTCATTTTTGGTAGGTCAATTAATTCTTCAATCTTCAGTTCTTTGGGAGCTTCTTTTTCCCAACTAACTTCAAGTAAATCCAGAACGTGCAGTGCCGTATCAATTGCTGCTTGTAACTGATTTTGGGCAATATAAATCTGAATCTTTACTTCATATACCCTCACTTTTTCCAGCAGTGTTTTAGCATATTGGAGGGCAATTTCAGCCAGAATTTGCGATGGCTCAAAATTATAGTTGAGATATTGTGCTTCTGCTGCTGCTAAATGAAAATTTAGCACCAGGTCATATTGGCGATTCCAACTATCTGCACCTAAAAGTTCTATCCCTACTATTAAGTATGTAACCGCAGCAGCATAAGCAGTAGAAGCCTTAGCTTTACTGGCGGCAACTAAATTTAACTGCGCCAATTCATCGCGTTCAGCTTGTTGAGAAATCAGTTCTATACCGGCATTCAATTGGTTGACAATCTCAAAAATTTTCTCGTCTCGCTCTGTAGCGGTTGTATTTTTGAGCAAGAGTTGTCCAATTTGCAGATGAGTTGCCTGTTTCTGATTTTCTGGAATTAATGAATAAGCAGCTTGTTGAACGCGATCGTGGAGAAAACGATATTCTACATTTTCGCTCTGGTTGGTATTGATATCTGGTTCATCGTGACTCAGATAAAATTTATAAACTTCGCTTTGTGGCAAGATTAATCCTTCTTGTAAAGCTGCCCACAAAACATCTGCCGCATCTGCTGGCGATCGCTCTGAAACGATCGCCAATGTTTCCAAATCAAAAGAGTTGCCAACACAAGCCGCAAGTTGCAAAATTTCTTGAGTTTGAGCGGGCAATTTATCCAATTGTTGCGCCATAAACTCCACTACATCATCGGTGAGAGATAGCGCCTTTACTTGAGCCAAATCGCATTCCCAATAACCGCGATCGCAGTTAAATGCAATCTGCCCATCTTCGTGTAACGCTTTGAGAAATTGGGTGGTAAAAAAGGGATTGCCTTGGGTTTTGCGATCGATTAATTCTGTCAAAGGTTGTGCCAGCGCGATCGCACAGTTCAAAGTCTCAGCAACTAATTGATTGGTATCGTTAAATTTTAGTGGTGCGAGGGCGATTGTATTCACAGTCTTTCCCGCTTTTTTGAGTGACTCTACTGCTATCATCAGCGGGTGAGCAGGCGAAACTTCATTATCTCGATAAGCTCCCAATATCAAGAGATAACTATTGTCATCCATCAGCAGTTTCAGCAACTGTAGAGAAGCCGAATCTGCCCACTGTAAATCATCTAAAAATATCGCTAATGGATGCTCTTTTGTGGTAAATACACCGATGAACTTTTGCCACAGCAAGTTAAACCGATTCTGCGCTGCTGCTCCCGACAATTCAGGTACTGGGGGTTGGTTGCCGATAATTATTTCTAGTTCGGGAATCACTTCAATCAGAACTTGTCCATTTTCTCCTATCGCTTCTAGTATTTGATTTTTCCACATCTGTATTTGTGCGTCTGATTCTGATAGTAGTTGCCCGATTAAATTTCGGAAAGCTTGCACAAAAGCCGAGAAAGGGATGTGCCGATTAAACTGGTCGAATTTGCCTTTGATGAAATATCCTTTCTGGCGGGTAATGGGTTTGTGAACTTCGTTGACAACGGCGGTTTTGCCAATTCCAGAAAATCCAGCAATCAACATCAGTTCGACCCCCTGATTCAAGAGAGCTTCAGGGGGGTTAGCAACGCGATCAAATGCTTTTATTAAGGTTTGCACTTCGGTGGCTCGACCGTAGAGTTTTTCCGGGATAATGAAACGATCTGGAATATCCCGTTCTGCTAATTCAAACGGCGCAATTTGTCCGGTTTCTTGCCACTCAGATAAGCACTTTTCTAAGTCGTGTTTTAACCCTAATCCACTTTGATAGCGATCTTCGGCATTCTTTGCCATCAGTTTCGCCACGATGTTCGCTAACGCTTCTGGAAGGTTGAATTGGCTCAAAGAAGGCGGTTGTTTGGCGATGTGGCAATGCACCAACTCGATTGCGTCATTGGACTGAAAGGGCAATTGTCCGGCTAATAATTCAAATAAAGTCACACCCAAGGCGTAGAAATCACTGCGATAATCGATGCCTCGATTCATGCGTCCGGTTTGTTCGGGGGCTAAATATGCCAGGGTGCCTTCGAGTCGATTGGGATTTTTGATTTCTTGGGTTTCTTTGGGCAATAGTGAGGCAATCGAAAAGTCAATCAATTTGACTTGTTTTGTATATGGATGGATGAGAATGTTAGCGGGTTTGATATCTTTATGGATGACGCGATTTTGGTGTAATTCGTGCAGTATCTCAGCCACTTCCAAGGCAATTTCTAACACTTGGGTCAGCGAAAGTGACTGGTTGCGAACATAGTCGCGCAGGGAAACACCACCAAAGTCTTCCATTACCAGCGCGTAGCTGTTGCGGTAAGGTTCTAAGTTGTAGGTACGAATAATTCCAGGAATGTCGAGGTTTTTGGCGAGGGTGTATTGATTGCGAAACTGTAACAAATCGAGGAAAGTAGGATAGTCTTGTTGCAGCAGTTTGAGCGCGACTGCCTGTTGATCTACCAATCGAATACCCCGGTAGACAACGGTTCTACTGCCACAATATAGTAGCTCTACTAGACGATAGCCAGGTATAGTAACGGTTGCATTGACGGTGGCGTTCATGGATACTGACCTCATTTGACACAGGATCAAGATTATTATGCCCATAAGGTCAGTGGCGCTAACAAATCGGTAAAGTCAAGACAAACTCAGTGCCTTTGCCAAGTTCAGAATTAACATCGATGGCGCCGCCATGTTTTTCTACTACGATTTGCCGCGCGATCGCCAATCCCAATCCCGTCCCTTTTCCCACACCTTTAGTAGTAAATTGATGGTCAAAAATATTCGCCTTAATCTGCTCTGACATGCCCTTACCATTGTCAGCGATCGCAATTTTTACTTGTTTGCCTTCCACCATCGTCCGAATTGTAATTTGATTAGAATTGGCTTGAATTTCAGCAAAGCTTCGTCCCTGATTCAATTCATCTATAGCATCGATTGCATTAGCCAGAATATTCATAAATACTTGGTTTAATTGTCCGGGAAAACAAGCTATTTTTGGCAACTGACCGTATTCAGCTACGACCTCAATAGCCGGACGATAGTCGTTAGCTTTAAGGCGATGGCGCAGAATTAATAAAGTGCTATCGATGCCTTCATGTAAGTTAAAAGGTTGCTTAGTATCGCTATCGTTGCGGGAGAAAGTTCGCAAACTTTGGCTGATGGAATTAATGCGATCGCCTCCATCTTTCATCGCCTGAATTAACTTTGGTAAATCTTCTCGCAGGTAATCTAGCTCAATTTCTTCTAGTTTGTCTTCAATTTCTGCACCGGGTTGAGGGAATTTCTCGCCATAGAGATCGATCAAGCTCAATAAATCTTGGATGTAATCTTGAGCAACGCTGACATTGCCCACAATGCAACCAATGGGATTGTTAATTTCATGGGCAACTCCAGCCACTAATTGCCCCAGCGCCGAGAGTTTTTCTTGTTGTACCAATTGTAATTGAGCTTGTTGCAGAGCTTGAGTGCGATCGCTCACCTGTTGTTCCAGAGAATCAGTCAAGCACTTCAATCGCCAGTGAATTTTGACGCGCGCTAAAACTTCTGCTTCTTCAAAGGGTTTGGTGATGTAATCAACTGCACCTAATGACAAACCTTTAACTTTGTTTTCCGTCTCAGTCAGAGCGGTCATAAAAATCACTGGAATCCCTTCTGTTTCGGGATTTGCCTGGAGACGGCGGCAGGTTTCAAAACCATCCATTTTCGGCATTTCAATATCAAGCAAAATCAGTTCTGGGCGGTGGCGCTCCACCTGAGCTAAGGCATCTTCGCCATCAACAGCTATGCGAACTTTATAACCAGCAGCTTTCAACGCTTGAGACAACACAGATAAGTTAGTTGCATTGTCATCGACAATCAAGATAAACGGTTGGTTTGGGGATGGCATAGGTTTTAGTTTCTATTTTGGCTATGTTAAACGATGTATTTTTGGATCAATGCTCGCAGTTGTTTGAGTTCGCAAGCTTCAGCAAGGCGGATTAGTTCTTGAGCGAAGGCTGTTGTATTAGCATTGTGAAGTTGTTGGGCGATTTCAATGATGCCATCGAGTTCTCCGTCTTGAGCCAGATCAAACAGTTGATGCAAGATTTCTGTTTCGGGTGGCTGCATTTCGACGGAGGCGGTTTCAGCATTCTGGTTCTCAGTGTTATTAGTCTCATAAATCCACTCTAATTGCAGATATTTTTGCACAAGTTGGAGTAAAATTTCCGCTTGCACGGGTTTGGGTAAGAAATCATTTCCCCCAGCCTCTAGGCTTTTGTGGCGATCGATCTCAAACACGCTGGCAGAGGAAACCAGAACAATTTGGTTTTGTAATTGGGGATGCGAACGCACATTCTGTAAAAACTCAAACCCATCCATCACTGGCATCGCTAAGTCAGTAATAATTAAATCCGGAGACTGATTCAATGTTTGCTCAATCCCTTCTTTGCCATTGCTGGCTTCGATAATTTTAAATCCGATCGGTTCTAGCAGATTCAGCAACACCGAACGATTTTCCCAACGGTCATCCACCACCAAAATTTTGCGTTTTGAGCCTTTATAACCTTTAATTGTTCCTTGTGGCATGACTCTCAAACCAGTTGCCCAATTTTCAACTTCCGGCAGTTCTACTTCAAAGTAAAAGGTGCTGCCTTGACCTAAAACGCTTTGCACATAGATTTTGCTTTGCATCAACGAGAGAATTTTCTGGGTAATCGCCAATCCCAATCCGGTTCCTTCTAATTGCTTTTTGGCATCGCCGACTTGCTCAAAGGGCAGAAAGATTTTTGCGATCGCTTCTGGGGCTATACCGACTCCAGTATCTTCTACCTGAAACCGAATTTTACCAGGGATCGATTCAACCTTAAACGTCACGCTACCGCGCTCGGTAAATTTAATCGCATTCCCCAAAAGGTTGATCAGAACCTGACGCAAACGTTTTTCATCCGCCCAAACACCTACAGGTAATTGCGAGTCCATCTGGAAATCAAAAGCAATCCCTTTTTCTTCGGCGCGAATGCGGTTAATTTCGACGATGCTTTGCAGAAACGAAGGCAGATGAAAAGCTGTGGGATGCAGTTCTAATTTTCGGGCTTCGATTTTAGAAAGATCCAATACATCGTTAATTAGATTCAGCAAGTGACAACCGCATTGGTAGATAATATCGACGCCGTTGCGTCCTTTTTGCGTCAGGGGTTCGCTGCGTTTGAGGATTTGGGCGTAGCCCAAAATACCATTGAGCGGAGTGCGTAACTCGTGGCTCATATTTGCCAGAAATTCGCTTTTTGCCAGATTGGCGTTGTCAGCAGCCTCTTTTGCATCTTTGAGTTCAGATGTGCGTTGTTGCACCCGTAACTCTAACGTTTGATTCGTTGTTTCAAGTTCGTTGAAAGATGCTCGCAACTGAGCAGTCATGCGGTTAAAAGATTGGGCGAGAACGCTTAATTCTTTTACCTGTGATTCTTGCACCTGTTGATTTAGGTTGCCAGCAGCGATCGCTTCCGATGCCCGACTCAAACGTAGAATCGGGCGTGCAATCCAGCGGGAAGTGTAAATCCCGATTAAAGTAGTGGCAACCAATGCCCCAACTGAAAGCCAGATCGTTGTCTGAGTGTTGGCATTAATTTTTGCCATAAAGTCAGATTCGGGCACCGTTATTACTACCAACCAATCCAAACCCAAATCATCTTTCCACGCTCGAATTTGCACAAATTCTCGCTGTTTGTCTACCGTAACGTTAAATGTTTGTTGGCTCTGAATATTTTGAAAATCTCCAAATCGCTGCTGCAAAACATGAGCCACAGTGCGAATGCGAGCATCAGGAGTATTGAGGGCACTGTAACGCTCAAGTTTATTGTTTTTTTTGCGTACAAAAGGCTGCGTACCGGAACTAGCAACCAGCAACCCATTGCGTTCCATAATAAACACTTGCCCGTTAGGACTCACCTGAAGACTGTGGAGAAACTGGCTGATGTCGGGCAATTCTAAATCCGCAATCAAAATTGCTCGCAGTTTTTGATTTTTGTCATAAATCGGATGCTTTATTCCCAGCGCGACATATTGATAAAGTCCGCCCTCTTGATCGGCAGGTTGGTTCGGCAATGCCCTACCCGCCTGGGCAATTTGAACGCTACTTAACTCAATGGAATAAATAGAACTCCAGATTGGTTTGCCCGCAGCGATTGTTTCTTTATACCACTGTAGATTTAAAGGACTGTAGCTGTAGGATTGTAATAATTTAGCGCGGTTACCTTGATTATCAACGCTGTATTCTGCGCCGATCCACTTGTCAGCAACTGTTTCAAAGATTACCAGATCGACACCATTAATGTATCTTCCAGATCCTATTTCTGCACCATTAGGCCACATTAAGCCGACGTAGGTAATCTGCTGAAATACTTTTGCCTGCTGCCAGAAATACTGCTCGCTGGCTTGAGGATTGCTGGGAGTGAGTTGCCCAGAAGCGATCGCTCCCACATTAATCTGGTTCAACTGTTTGGGCAACTCCAGATACCGATCTAAATGGTCGTCTACCCGTTGGCTGGTTTTATCAATCAACTGATTTACCAGATGGTTGACGGCTTCTTGCCCATTGCGGTAGGAAAGATAGCCAACCGTTGCCACAGCTGCAATCACTTGCAGCACAAAGGGAATGACTAAGAGCGATCGCAAGGGCAATTTGCGTTTAAACTTTACGACAATCATGGATGGGAAAGACGATGCCAGAGCTTACTCTTATTGTTCCCTAACCTAAAGCAATACAAACAGATTTGAACAAATTTCAAGTTTATTGCTTAAGCAAGGACGCGAGGGTGTTGCAGGAATCCCCACCCTCAACGCAGTAGGTAGGGAGCGTCAATTTCCATCAACGCTCCATACATGCTACCTATCAACTGTTCCGGCTTAGGTTGTTAGCCTCTATGTCTAAGGAATCAAAAGATCGTAAGTACAAAAAGCCGGTTTTTCTCGCTCAATAATATCCCTAACCAATCGTTCGTCAATCTGCTTACCCGGTTCAGGACGCAAGCGCACAATAAAATGAAACGGACGCCCACCCCCCAACATTGAATCTCTACCGATTAGCGTTTTTCCCATCACAAAACCGTGAGTAAAAATTTCTTCGATACTGATGTGTTTTTCGGCTTCCGGTAGCTCTTCATCTAATGGTAAGCCTGTATAAAGATGCAGATAAAAACGCAAACCCCGGCGCGTTCCATGCCAGCGATAAAGTTCTACCGCATTGCGAATTAGACGACGTTGATGTTTAATATCCCAACGGCGATCGATAGGCCAAGCAACCCAATGTGCGAGAAAAGGAAGTAACGCCTCCGGTGCTGTCAAAGGGTCTAAATAAGCCCATAAAACATCGATTGTTTGAACAGCCGGGTCAAATGCTTGCTCAAAAATTGTTAAAAATCGTCCGATAAAATCTACTTCCCGGTAAATTCCTGGGAGATAATTTAGGTAGGAACTTGAGGGACGCACGCAGAGGTTAAACACTCGATAGGCAACGAGTTGCCGTTGGGTTTCGGCTTCAGCGTAAACATAAATTTGGGTTTCGTAATTAATTTTTAAGCGATCGCGTCCCGAATCTAAAGCATATTGAGCTTCAAAATAATCTTCTGGAACTTGGAAAGATAGCGATCTATCCACTTTTTGATTAGGAGCAATTTCTTCGGCTTCTTCCTGTTGCCAACTGCACCAATTTAGCGGAAAATCTCCCTCAATTTCCAATCGCCATTGTAGCGGACGACTGCTCAAGTTTTCTAACTGTACCAACATTTCCCCCGGTTCGCCCGGTTGCAGGAGAAGGTTGTTGGCGATCGCAACTTCTGCATTATTCCCGGCAAACCCTGCTAAAGCAGACGCATCCGCTGCTTCTTTTGGTTGCATCGAGGCTAGTTTAATCGCTAAAGTTGGACGGTAATTAGATTGAGTCATCTTTAATTTTAGATTTTAGATTTTAGATTGGTAATTGATAATTGGTAATTGGTAATTGGTCATTTTTCTTTCCTCAACTGCCAACTGTCAACTGTCAACTGTCAACTGTCAACTGTCAACTGTCAACTGTCAACTGTCCACTGTCCACTGTCCACTGTCCACTGTCAACTGTCCACTGTCCACTGTTGAACCATTAATCAAAAAACTCGATACTATGACCAGATTTTAATCGACTATTTTCTTCATCTGCCCAAGAACAGATTAAACCTAAAGCACCTGGATTAACCATGTCTTGGGATGGCTCTTCGCGAAACCATCCGGAAACATATTTTCGCAACTCAAACAATTCTACCATGCCTAAATAGCGCACTCCTGGAATTTTTTGGCATAAACTAAAGATATCTGAACGAGATACAGGACGACCTAAATCCCAACCTTTCCCCTCAATTCCACCAGTCAGAGGATTGAGAAAGCGGTATAAAGCTATCAGCAATTGATTGCGGATTTGCTCTATAGCGCGAGGATTGTTATATTTCGGTTCGATGATAACTTCAGTTGTAACGCTCACACCGACGTATTCTGGTTCTTGTAATTTTACCTGCACTCCCAAAGGTTTGCGGTCTTTCATGTATTCTATAATTTTTGTTTCTAATTGAGAGTTGAGGGCAAAATATCGATCTGGTTTCATACCCAAGCGAAAATCAATCGTTTCCGTCTCAACTTTCGGCACAATTAATAGCGTAACTCGACCGGGTGTCGTATTCATTGCATCGGTAAGACAATGAGCGCGAGCGACGGCTCTAGTTGCTGTTTTAGCGACATTTTCAAAGTCTTCTGGTGTGACGGCAGATGCTCTCGTCCGCAATATTTGCGGCACTCGAATCACGGCTTCATCTAACGATTCGGGGTCAATTCCTCCCGTCGCAGCTTGATAATTGACGACGCTTTTAACGTAAGGAATTGCTTGTTTAATTACGATTAATTTTTCCGCTTGCACGTTGCCGCGACTCCCTCCCCCCGTGCGGTAGGCGGTCATATAAATTTCCGCACCTGGGGGAGGAACTTTGCCATATTGTCGCTCTAATGCTTCGTTGGGAGCGCCAGTGGCATAGTCTGGTTGTACGTTTGATAAATTGCGAGTTTCTGTGGGGTTTCGTCGGACAATTGTGCCACCTGGTTGGATTTGCGATCGCTCTCTTGTTCTTTGTTTAATTTGTATCGGTTCTCGAATCAACGGGCCAAATTGAATCATCCCGGTTTGGGCATCAATAGTATAGTGGAGGTCATCGGGACCAGAGTCAGCAAAATCGGTAACTTCTTGCCAGATTTCGACTGGGCTATTAATCGGTCTAACTTCAATATATTCGCCTTGTTTGCGCTTTAAAATCGGTTTGGCTTGTAATTGAAATAACTGTCCTGGTTTGCCATCGCTGACTCCCAACAATTCGTTCTCAATCCGAACGCATTCGCTAGCATTTACCGCACCTCCAATCGAGCGAACTTTTATCCCAACAATGCTAGGGGAACTGCTATAACTCGGTTGTAATTCTCTTGGCTCGGTGTAAACGCAGCGTATCCAGTGTCCGCGATATTCGGTGCCAAAGTCGGTGCTAAGCCATTGTTGGGGCAAATGTAATATTACATCTGCTCCATCGATTAAAGGATTGGTGCCTTGCTGTCCTAATTCGCTAAAACTAAAGCCTTTGGTTTTATCATCTTCTGGTTTTCGCAAAATTGTTGACTGCCAATTTTTACCATTCCAAGCTTCCCATTTTAATGGCGGGTCATCTGGGTTAATCCCGGTGCTTCTAGCAGCTTCTCCTCTAAAAGTTATAGCGATTACATTTCCGGTAATGGGATTTTCTAAGTCTTCTTGTAAAACTAAATAAAAACAGTTGTTTGGCCTTGATTGATCGAATAGTAAGGTTTCTTCTAGATTCCACCATTGGTTGTTTGTGGGAGAGCGATCGCGCAAATTTTCCGGTCTATCTTCTTCGGTTAATCCTGTCAAAAAATATCTGATTTGAGGATTGCCAATCGTGAATTCCTCATCGGTGCTGAAAATAATCGCTTCTTGAGTTTCAGTTCGCACCGTTGCCACTTCAGTAGCGTAGGGAATTTTAATTGCTTCTGGTTGTGCTTTAGTTAGATAAAATGTTAATTCGCACGCAGCGGGTGCAGGAGGTTCCAGGCGAATTCCCAACAATTCTAGAAACGCGACATAATTGCGTCGGGGAACTTGATTAAACCGCATTAACATTTGGTCGGTTAACCAAGCAAACAATTCAATTAAAGTAATTCCCGGATCGCCTGGGTTATGATTAGTCCATTCGGGACAGTAGCGGGGAATGCGAAGAATGCATTCTTCTACCAAGTCGTTAAAAGTCCGATCGTCGAGATCGGATTTGGGGAGTTCGGGTAAAAAGTCAAATTTCACAGCGACTCACTTGCGGGTGATAAATAAAAGGGATAAACTAAGCTACGAATATCGGGACTGTCTTTAGGTTGGTAAATTATTTCAATATCTACTCTACCTCTAACCGGGTCTGGATCGGCACGCACTTCTTTTAAAGTAATACGCGGTTCCCACATTTCTAATGCCTCTTCTACGTATAAACGGATCAACAGAAGAGTTTGAACGTTCATCGGTTCAAACACTAATTCTGACAGTCGCGAGCCAAAGTTGGGTCGATAAACTCGTTCCCCTAAATCTGTCCGTAGGATGATGACTATAGATTCTTCAATGTTTTGGGTATTGGAACTGAGTTGGACGCCACCTTGAACGTTGACTTGCAAGGGAAATGCGAGTCCAGCTCCGATATAGTCTTCTGGTTGATAATAGTAATAATCTTCTGGCATAAGTTTAAGTTTTTGCCTATCGTGTATTGTACTACAAGGCTCTTGCGATCGCATTCTTATCGGGTTAAGAGTTACCGCTCATAATGCTGTACTTAGTGCTGGTAAAATTTAGGCATCGCTGACAAAGGAAAGCCTTCGTTATCCTCGCGGTGAGCAAGTACATAAGTTCTGAGTTCTTTTCGACTCATTTGTTGAAAATCAGGTTTCTGTGTCATCATCAAACTCCCATTGTCCGTTATGCGAATCTGATAGCGATCGCTTATCTCCACACGCTGGATGTAGCGCGTTGTTTGAGCAATACTGTTTTATAATATATCTACAGAAAACCATCCAATAACTGCACCAAAACTTAGGGATTGAGCAAAAAAAAATAACAAATCTGTCTTGTGTATAAAATAGATTTACCTGAGTAAAAAAATGGAAACAGTTTTTGATGCCGTAGTCAATTTCTTTAAGGAAGACGAGTGGGAGTTTTCCCAGGTAGACGGACAACCCGTGCTGCAAATCGGCTTTACGGGCGATAATGGTAACTGGATGTGCTATGCCCAAACGGTAGAGAATGAAGACGTTGCACAATTTATTTTCTACTCGATCTGTCCCGTAAAAGCGCCAGAAAATAAGCGGATGAGTATGGCTGAATTCGTGACGCGAGCAAATTACGATCTAGCGCTGGGCAATTTTGAATTAGACTTGAGCGATGGAGAAATCCGATACAAAACCAGCATTGATGTCAAAGGCGATCGTTTGAGTTCGGCATTATGCAAGCAGTTGGTTTATACGAATTTAGCCATGATGGATAGATATTTACCGGGGATGATGGCGGTTATTTACGGGGGACTGTCTCCAGAATTGGCGATCGCGCAGATCGAAAATCAGTTAGAAAGCGGGGTAGAGCAAAATTAAATTTACTGCTGGATTCTCTGCGCTTCTACCTAGCGTTTACTCTGTTGCAGTTTTTTGCATATTCATCTTCTCTGCCTAAAACTCTCAAGTCTCCAGCCGCAAAATGTGGGGAACCAATGACGCTAGATTTTAACTAATCATTAAAACCATACAACTGCTTTTGCTAATGCCAGTTTATTCAGAAGTGCATTTACTGAATCACTATCGCCCGCAGCTACGGCATAGGTTCATTGTAACGATCGAAGTATTCCTCATCAATCGTATCTACAATATCAAATATCATAGCTGCATCAGGATCGGAGTAATGAATCTTATGTCGAGGGATTAAGTAAGGATGGGCAACCAGTTTTGCATAATATTCTCTTCCCTGTGCAATTATCCATTTCCCCATAACATCAAGATCGAATTCCGAAAACTCTGGACTCTTATAATATCGAGCATCAGCTAACGCTTGAAGTTGGGTATTACCCGCTTCGCGAAGCTCTTGTGCCAAGCGAATCAGTTGCTCGCGGCTCATTTGTTCAACTTGTTCGCGAAACTGAGCGAAGTTTTGCTTCGCTAAAGTAATAATCTCCCAGAACTTATCGGATGGATAACTGTTATAACGTTGCTCGCATTCTTGAGCGATCGCGTCCAAAATAGCCATTTTGGAGTCAGATAAATCAATGGGTAAATGGTAATATTGAAAAATATTTTCCAAGTAGTCGCAAAAGTCTTCCCTTCCTTGCGCGACAACCCACTTAGTTATATCCCGAAGGCTATAGTCTAAGTTTTGAGGGTCAATATTATTACGAGAGAGTGAATTGATAAAGCGCTCTTCAAATTCCTTCATTACAGCTTCGTAGGTATGGATGAATTTGAGCAGTTCTTCTCGCTTCATATTCTTTGCTGTCTCAACCAGCTGTTCGATACTCTCGATTCCCAAATAAATGATATCCCAAAATTCATCAGGATAGTAATCAGGGTTGGGAAGATGCTTATTATTGTAACGTTCTCTATATTCACGATGAATGACATTAACAATCCGAGGTTCACAATCAAAATTTCCATCCAGATCTTCAAGACGAGGAACTAATCTTGGGTCGTTAAGAACCCTGTTGCAATATTCTTTACCTTGTCCAATAATCCAATGACCTATATCGTCATTAAGTCCATCAGAGTAATCTTCTATCCTATAAGGTTCGTAGAGAAAATTAGCGTGAACGGATAGATAGTTCCAGTAAAGTCGTATCAGAGATTTACGATCTAGCGACTGTATTACTTTAATACATTGGTTGAAATCTTGTCGAGACAGTTCAATGATTTTCCAAAGCTCTTCCGCTACTTCGTCTCTGCGATATTTGGGAATGTGAGTGATGGGTTTATTGGTGATTGACATAATTTTTAATTTAATTTCTAAAATTTCTACTAGAAAGTCCTGCCCTCTTCATCTGGGACTTTAGAGCCTCATAGTTCATCCCCAGCTCTTCTGCAATTGCTCTCTGATTTCCTTGATGTTTTATCATTAATTTCCTCAGATCCTCTTTAGTCATGGCAGCATTTTTCCGTGGAATGTTTGCGGCTTCACCAGTTTCATTAGTTAAATGACCTTTGTCATTCCATGTATAGCCTTCTTGTCTTAAACGACTGCTCTTTGTTCCTGGTAAGGGTTCAAAAGGTGTTCCTGGTCCTTGACGCCCAAGTCTGTTGTTTTCGTTGTCCCAATGCATTATGTTTCCTTGTCCTTCCAAGTCATCGCGTAAGCGATATTCAATGCCTTTTGCCTGACTCCTATTTTGTGCTTGAGGTATTGGGGCTACTTCTATTTCAATTTCTAAATTAGTACCCCTTGCTGCTCGTTCATACCTCCTAAACCTTTCGTCGCTATTTTCAACCACGGTTTCCCCTGGTTTCAACACAGCACCAGTTTGTTTATCTCTAATAGTATATACAAGCCTTGTTTGAGGGTCTAATCCCTGTTCTTGCATGATTGTCACAGTTTCCGAAGGGTTAAATGTCCGTGTTTGGCTACCCGTTGTCAAAACATTAGCAATCTGTGAAGGCTCATTTAAAGCTCTCCCTACAACAGGATGTTGTTGACCTAATTCTTGAAATTTCTTGGCAATTTGACCCGTTACTTCACTCATCTCAGAGTGTTCCCAAAATTCACCATCACGATTTTTCCCAGTCTCTAATCGAGGTTTCAAAGCCTCAACTTCTTGCTTTAGCGCCAGTAAATCTTCACGTAGTTTTTGGTGAGCTGGGTTATCTGGTAATTGTGCCAGCATATCGTCGATCTTAGCAGTGACGTTATCACAGGCATTGCTACAAACCCAAATTTCCATCTTGTCACCAACTTGTCGAGGCATTACTTCATGCTCAATCTCACCAACCTTGGTTGAAACAGTAGCTGGGGTATCAACCTTTTGGTTGTGAGGATACCGCGTAGATTTTGGAGTGCCAGGGGCTTCTAGTTCTAGTTTCGCTGGGTTATTTAAGTTCTGAGGACGCGGTGCAGATGTTGGAGACTCAGGACGCGGTTTCGGCTTGCGTTCTGCATTAAGTTCTTTGGGTGTCAGTTCATCGCCACGCTTGGAAGCAGTATTGTTAAGTACATTCTGCTCTTTGGTTGTCATTGGCAAGTCACGCTTGGGCTTAGCACCAGGCGTTTTTGTCCCAGAAACTTTGTTAGGAACAGCAGTCCCAGCGTTAGGCTTACCCTTGCCGCGTCTCAATTTATCACCAAGACTGCTGACACCGCGATTGAGCTTATTCTTAGCTGCGCTTAAGCCACCTTTGCCCTTACCGACAAGAGATTTGATACCACTAGGGACTTTATTAGCGAATCCCTTAACTTTACCGATACCCTTGCCAGCTTTGTTGAACAGCTTACTGCCCTTGGCACGATTGAAAAGACCCTTTCCACCTTTACCAACACCTGGAATCGCAGAAATGCCTGAAACAAGCGCGTTCCCATAGTCTCCTTGCGCCAAGTAGTGAGCGGTGCTTGCTACATCAACTCCAGTCCCCACCATGTCGGCTGCATTCATGACTTTGTTGATTTTGGATTTGACACCAGGGGGGACTTTGTTAGCTAAGTCGCCAACTTTACCGACGAGTTTGCCTGCACTGGATGAAACCTTGTTCGCCAAGCCGCCTGCTTTACCGACGAGTTTCCCCGCATTGGGTAACAATTTGTTGGCTTTGCCGAGCATATTACCGGCTTTGCCCAGTTTAAAGGCAGCTTTTCCACCTTTAGCGACGCCACCAATTGCATCGCCTATACCTGGAATCGCAGAAATACCTGAAAGAGCGGCGTTAGTATAGTCTCCTTCTGCCAAATACCAAGCGGCGTTTGCCACATCGGCTACCGCACCTACAACTGGGATAAAGCCTGCTACATCTAGGGCAGCGTGACCAACATCCCGCCAGTTGACATTTTTGAGTCCTTCTTTGACGGTATTAAAGCCGCTGCTAACTTTGTTCTTGACGGTATTGTAGGCGCTCTTGACCCCGTTCTTGGCGGCGTTGAAAGTTTGCTTGGCGGTGTTGAAACCGCTGCTGACTTTGTTCTTGACGGCGTTGAAGTTGCCCTTAATCCCGTTCTTGACGGCGTTGAAGCCGCGCTTGGCGATGTTGAGATTGCCACCAACTTTGTTTTTGACGGCATTGAAACCGCGCTTAACCTGGTTTTTGGTGGCGTTGTAAGCTCGCTTGGCTTGGTTTTTAACTAAATTGACGCCGCGCTTGACGGCTTTGAAGTTGCTTGCAACCTTTTTCTTGACGGTGTTGTAGGCACGCTTGGCTTGATTTTTGACGGTATTGATGCCGCGCTTGACTCGGTTGACGCCTCTGCTGACCTTGTTTTTGACGGTGTTTTTGACTGTATTGAAGCCGCGCTTGACTCGGTTAACGCCGCTGCTGACTTTATTTTTGGCTTTACTGAAGCCACGTTTGACGGTGTTGACGCCGCTGCTAACTTTATTTTTGACCGCGCTGACGCCGCTGCTGACCTTGTTTGTGACGGCTTTGACGCCGCTTTGGGCGGTGTTTTTGACTGTATTGACGCCGCTTTTAACGGCGTTAACGGCGCTGCTGGCTTTATTCTTAACTGTATTGGCAATCTTAGAAAATAGCTTAAACCGCTGGATGGGTATTGTCTGGGCTGACTTTTGCTGTACGCCGGAACTCGCCCCCGCCACTGTTACAGACTTGCCTTGTGCTGCTTTTGCCCCCAAATCATCTGCCTCTGCTTCCAGGGCTGGATCTGCATTGATTGGTGTGCCTTTGCCTTGGGGAATTGGTACTCGTCCAGCTCTTTGTTGCACGACGTGGGTTAGTTCGTGTCCGAGCAACTTCTGCCCATCCTCAGAGGTCGGGTTATACTTACCGGGGGCAAAGTGAATGTGGTTTCCCTGAGTGTAAGCCAGTGCATTAATTGACTTGGCTTGCGCGCCTTCATGAATCCGCACGTCTGAGAAGTTAGCCCCAAACGCAGCAGACATTTTCTGTTGTACTGGTTTGGACAATGAGCTACCCGCACCGTTCGTTTTTAGGTTTACCTGTGGTTTGGGAATGAAAGCGCTGTTAGCTCGACGTTGAAGGGCAGAAGCTGCGGGTGAAGGTTCCCAGTCGTGGTTATCTTCGGCTTGACGCTGAAGCGTTTCTGACTTTAAATAGAGATTTTTTTCTTTTTCTTCTTGCTCGCATTTACTGCATTTGAGCTGAATTGACCCCTCTGGCTGCATTTGGAGGTTGGTTGATTCCTCCTCGTTCGCTTCCTCCGTTGGTTGGCGTTGAATTGCTCCAGTTTGGTTCGCTGTTTTACCAGACGACTGCTGAAGCATAATTTCTAACAAATTGAGCCGGGGACGGGCATTTTTCGGCCCAATTGTTGGCGAGTCAGTTGATATTGTTGAATCTTTTGCTATTGGTTCGTATCGCTCATCGGTAAACGGGCGTTGCTCAAATAAGGATGAACTTTGTTGAGCAGCCATTGAGGGTTTGGCTGAGTTTTTGGTTTGGGCTGGTACTCGTTCGCTCATTGCCTAATTCCCCCAAACTGCGTCGCGCTTGCTTTTAGTGGGATTTACCGCTGCCCTACTGGGAGCAATTTCCCCCAGTTGATAATAACCGCAATTATAGCAGTTTAATTACCACAAATCGTTAATTTTTATATAAATGCTAACCCTGAATTATTAGAGTATAGAATGCCACTATTCTAATCGGTGTAATTAGGGGATGATATTGAGGGATTTAGATGTCATCAGGGTAATTGGGCCGGAAATACTGTTAATGGTAATTGGCCCGATACCTGTAATGGTAATGCCTCCCTTGGAATTGATGGTGATAGTGCGATCGCCTTCTTAGTTTTGAGGGGTTGCTGATGATTTATTTAATGCGATCGCATCCTTTTTCTTTTCCATCTTTAATATTTTTAAATCTCGTGCATAAAAATGCTGCGATTTTATGATATTATATAGAACAAATTTTGCTAATTCAAGCTCTTTTATTTCGGATATCTTTACACAATCATGCACTCCCGGAGTCTGGTCAGCTAGCACAGACAATTCTTTACTAAAAACCTCAAAGTCTTGAGGTTTAACGAAAAATATTACTCCCCTTTTTGATTCAATATCCGAGTCTTTCATATCTTCATTAACTGACGGAAGAGTAATTATTTCCTGTTTTCCTGCCAAGAGTAAGTTGGGTGTTACCGTATAATCAGAAAGTGCTGCGGTAACAAGTCTTGCTTCTGTTTCTGAACTAATTTCATCAACATCTTCTGGCAATACAGGAGGCCAGTTATCTTGGGTTATTTCAAACTCTGGCACAAACATTACACTTACTAAATAATTTAGGGTAACCGAGTAAATTCCTCGATAAAACTCAGCCTTTTCGGGTAATTCTTCCCATATTTGATGTCTAACTGCGACACTAAAGTTTTGTTCTAGGGATGGCTTCATTGCTTCAAACCTCTTTTTTGGTTTATTACAGGGATTTTTTGACTATTTTATTGTTTTTACGATCTCAAGATCTCGAGAGCGAAGCTCGGCTAGATCGGGGAAATACTTATCAGCCCATTCTTGTTGAGATGTACTACGTCCTTTCTTTAGACCTTTCTTCCAATACACTTGATACCATTCTTCTACACCATCAGCGTGTTCTTTCAATAATTCAGGACTTGCACCTCTTTCGTGAAGGCGAATAAATTCATCCAAACGGTTGTGATATTCAGTAATAGTATTTTGCCATGTAGTTAATATCCCCTGTTGATTAGGGGCTGTTTTCAAACTGCCATCTTGTTGCTCTGTGACTCGTTGGGTAGGGGGTATATTATCACCGAATCTTTCAAGTTGTTTGATATGTCCAAGCTCATGTTCTAGGTCTAAATATCTCATATTTTCTTGGACATAAAGTGTCTTTTCAACTCGAATTACGTTACCATCCGAGTCCACAACTTCTTTGACTTCTACACGCGCTCCATCGCTAACCATTATTTCAAAACCCGCTTCTGTGACTTGTCTGATTGTCTCCTGATATTGCGGGTGCTGTTCCATTCGGACGCTTCCTTCACGAATGGTGTCAGGGGTAGGATCTTTTCCTGTTGCTGTTCCCGTCGCCATTTTGGATTGTCCGGTGGTAGAGGTTTCACCTTTCGTTCCCGGTGCTTTAACTTTTGCTTTCGTTTCAAGAAGCTCTACTTCGGTTTCAGGTGGATTACTATCTTTTGGAGAATCTTCATTTGTTCTAATCGGTGTAATTAGGGGATGATATTGAGGGATTTAGATGTCATCAGGGTAATTGGGCCGGAAATACTGTTAATGGTAATTGGCCCGATACCTGTAATGGTAATGCCTCCCTTGGAATTGATGGTGATAGTGCGATCGCGGTCATCCAACCTGATCTTATGCCCCCCCGATGTTTCAATTTCGACAAATTTTTCGCTGTCATTGATTCGCAATTTATGACCTTCTGCGGTTTCAATATAAGCACCTTTCTTGCTACTACCTTTATCCTCCTCCACAAACTGAATTTTATGTCCGACGCGGGTTTTAAATGTCCGCAGCCGCACTTTACCATCAGCCACATCATCTTCTACCGGATTTGGTGGTGCATCTTTGCCGTTCCAAACTGCACCAATTACATACGGACGATGAATATCCCCCTGTTCAAATGCTACCAATACTTCGTCATTAATCTCTGGCAAACAGTCAAATCCTCGCCGATCTCCTGCGCCAATTGCTACTACTCTAGCCCAATTACTGGCGTGTTCTTCTGTTAGTGTAGGAAACTTAACTTTGACTCGACCCCACCCTTCTGGGTCTTGATTATCGGTCACAATTCCTACTAATAAAGTGTGTCCTGGTTCCAATTGTTTCTGTGGGGAAAGGGTGGTTAAAAGGTCGCCTCCCCGCAATCCTCGCACGCTGAATTCTGTGACGTATACTCGTTCGTGGTAAGTGTGACGAGTTTCGGTAATGTAGTATTCGCCGCTATGCTGTCCCATTTCTTCTAATTGTGCCACGCGCCCCGGACGAATTGCGGTATTTCCTTCAGCTTTGGCATCAGCATAGATAAATTGTCCTCCCAATTCATTGCATAAAGCTTGAGCTTTGGTATCGGCTTCTTTGGGACTAAAACAAGTCCAATTTAAAATCATTTTCGGTTTGGGAGGTTTGCCATTAAATTTATTACTGGTATCGCTGCCTTTCCCGTTTTGGGTTTGAGTAATCACTTGTTCTTGATTTTTGGTGGAAACAATTGCTCTTTTTTCTTGGTAGTCCCAAGCTCTTACTTCTACTTCTTTTACTTGCTCGGCACTGGTGACTCGCACGCGGAAGCTGTGCAGGTCTGTTAACCATGTAAGCGTTAATTTTTGGCTATCGGCTTTGGGTTTACGAAAGTTTAATTTTCCATCTTGCAAAAACAGTTCAAATCCAATTCTGTCGGCTCGTTCCCGCAGAAATTCCATGTTAGTTTGATTTTCTTGAAAAGCATAGTCATGTGCCACACCACTCGCATCGATGGTGCCAACTTCGATGCCAACTTCCTGGATGATTTTCTTCACAATGTCGCTATCGGTCATGTTCTGAAAAGAACGGTTATAACGTCCCCGATGCAAGCGGTGACCGACATCGTAACCCCGAACTATTACGGGAGCTTGAGATTTTTCGCTGAAGAAGGCTTCAATTCCGGTGATTTCGCCTTCTATAACGTAGTTTTGATTGCTTTTATTATAATCTATTGATTCTGTTGTGCTGGAGGTAAAGCCAATTTTGACGGGTTTACCAATTTGTAATAAGTCTTGATAGCGCCAACGTTGATCCTGGCTGCGACCGGGATAATAATCATTTTGAATCACTAGGGTAAACATTCCTGGCTGATGCAAGCTTTCTTCTACGATGACTTGAAGAATATCTTCCATTAAGTTGAGAGGAGCTTGTTTGCCATCTATTTCTAATGTTGGTAAAGCGCGGTAATGAACTCCTGTCATAAGTTTTAGTTGGTTGAATTCGCGTGAATTTATCTTGTAAAAAAGCGCTGCATCTGTTATTTTCTTGCAGGTCTAGAATTCCTTCCGTTTGATGCTCTCCGGTTACTCAAACTATCTGTTTGACGGTCTACTTGAGCTGGAGGTTTAGCACCTAAAGGCCCATTTTCTTTGGGTTCATCGGCTTCTTTTAAGGTTAGGCTATCGATGACAGCACGAACGGGTGTTCCATCTGGTAGAAACATGGTGAGTTTATAGGTTAATTGTTCAATAAAGCAACGTCGCAGATAAACCTGTTTTCCCCACATAAATTGATATATGGGTGGTCGTTCTTTGCCTTTGACAAATTCAACTGCTTTTCTAAATTTGTCGATATATTTTTTGACCACATCTGCGCCATCTTCGTAAGTGTCAAACAAGATTTTATTGATGGTAACTTTGTAAGCTTTGACGTGAGAAAAGCTGACTTTAGGTTGTCCTTTATCTTGGGTGCGCGCACCTGGACTTTCGGAGGTTTCTACAACTCCCTCAAAAACTAATTCGGTGGGATTAAACATAAATTCAATCGCTGGTACGCCATCATCGGATATTAAAATGGCTTTGACCAAATTTCCGGATTTATCTGATATGGGTGTGATGGGCGAACTTCTAAGTGGTGGCATAATTTCTCCTGAGAATATTGAGGATGATTTTACTAATATATACGTTTGGTATAGTAGCCTCCCTGACGCTCTCGCTCGATTTGCAATCTCAGCCGAATTAAGTTATAAATTTCCCTGGTTAGTTTTTGTAATTTATCATCGGCTGGAGAAACTTCGCCGGGAGCCTCTGCTGTTCGCTGTTCGGGATTTGATTGTTTGGGTGCTGATTTTACCTTAGCAGAAGTTCCGTAAATTGAGGTAATGTTACTTAACCAAATTGGATAACCTAAGCATTGGTTGCCTTGGCGCTCTTGTTCTATTTCTAACCATTGTCGCATTAATGTGTAAACTTTTTGAGCTAGTTTTTCTAATTGTTCGTCGTCTATTGAGATATCTTTTTTTGCAGTGCCTGCCGTTATTTCTTGGGAAGTTTTTGCGCTAGTTATTGATGTAGAATTTTCAGACAGATTTGGAGAAGAGATTGTGTAAGAAGGTGAAGAAGATTCCTGTTCAATTAAGGAAGCAGGTGGAACTTCCTGTTTTGTTTGGATGCTTTCTGATCTGGTGGTGGAACTTTCTCCCAATAATTCGGATATGTTTGACCATGAAGTCGGTGTATCGAATCCAATATTGTTTTGTCGTTCGTTGTTATTCTTGGATTTGTCCTCTAATTTTGGCAATATTAAATTGTTGGTGTTATTGAGCGATCGCGCAAACCCCAATGGTTTAAGATCGTCTATATTAGCTGTTACATCGTTATTACTTTCACCCAGCAATTCGGATATACTTGACCAAGAATTTGGTAGATTTTCAACTTTTGCCGAATTTTTGGGAAATTCTGTATCATTCTTGCGAGAAATATTGAGTAAATCTTCCTCTGGTAAGTTTGAAATATTTAGGGAGGAACTACCAGATGATGGGGAGGTTTCAGGAGAAATAGTAGGCTGTTTTTCTGCAACATCAGCTACAAAATCAGAGATAAATAAATCAGAGTTTTGACCAAGAGGTTTTGAATTGCCCAAAGGTTTGAGAAGATTTAAACTTGGATTGTCTAAGCGATTTTGAATAATATTTGGCTGTGATGTTTCTGACTGTGGCAATATAATTTCTTGCGATGATAATTCTGAAGTTTTAGCTTGAATTAAGTTGGGAGAAGTTGGTGCGATCGCTTCTAATTTTGCTTCAGGGGTAGCAGTTGAACTTTCTGTTTCTGGCGATGATATTGGAGAATTTTTGGTTTGAATTAAGTTAGGAGAAGTTGGCGCGATCGCTTCTAATTTTGCTTCAGGGGTAGCAGTTAAACTTTCTGTTTCTGGCGATGATATTGGAGAATTTTTGGTTTGAATTAAGTTAGG
>ERZ1066131.105-NODE-105-length-30943-cov-9.586862_pt1 | contig 30943 bp, 21 predicted proteins | sample MGYA00382778_ERZ1066131 | MGnify/ENA primary metagenome ERZ1066131 (study PRJEB33369, sample SAMEA5778361) | biofilm metagenome | biome: Industrial cooling water; feature: Water cooling tower basin; material: Biofilm | place: United Arab Emirates | collected... | reverse complement strand
CCTTGAATGCTGGTCGTTCGGTAATAAAAGAATTAGAAGGAGTGAGTGCACTTGTGCTTTTGTACAAGCAAAAGGAAGAAAAAGGATAATTTTGGATTTTTTCTTGAGAAAGTAAAGATTTAAATTTTTGCATCATAAAAGCTTGTTTCTTTACAAAAAGAGCATAATTTAGATACTCATTTTTGTTTACTTCCGACCTCTTTTCAAGAGGTAGGCTTTGTAAGGATTTTTGCCCTTCATTATATTTTCCTAGTCCAAAATCAAAAACAAAACTTTGCTTACTTAAAGCACTAGCTTTTCTATCTTCTTTTGACGAGATTTGTCCATATGCCAGAGGGAGCTTTACTCCATTCATATTGACCTTGTCAAAGGTTAAATTTTCGGCTTTTAAACCATTAGTTAAAGGAGCTAATGATGTTAGTAAAATTGGGTATGAATTTTTCATCTTTTTAGAAAAAGTCATCTTATCTAAGCTTGCTTTGTATAAATCACCCTCTAATCTCATGTTTTGATTTAAGGAATTTTTTAAAAGTTTATAAAGTTTTTCTTTCTGCAAACAAGACGCCCCCCCATTGTAAGTCACTTGTGCTTTTGCTTGTGCAAAAGCTGGAGTTTTTTCAACACTCTCTTTACCTAAATCACCACCTAATTTATAAGCCGGTAAGGCTTTTAAAAAAGAAATGGCCGAAAATTTAAAGTCACTATTTAAAGTATCACCCTTGTGTGGATATAGCGAACTTTTGCTTGTGCAAAAGCACAAGGTACTCCACGAAGTTGGATTCCAGTCAAGTAATTCCTGTACCCCTGCTTGACCCCCTTTTACACCACGTAGTGGGGCAAAATTACGTATTAAATTCTTTTTAGCCAAATTTTCCACCCAAAAAGAGCTCTTTACAAAAGAAAGAAGGGGTGAAGTCGAGATGGTGCGAAGTGACACTTGTGCTTTCTTTTGCTTTTGCAAAAGCAAAAGTGCACTAGCAAAAGTCGAAGTCTCCTCACTCAGAGCCCCACCTCCATTTTCTAACATGTAAGGTAAAAAAAGAGCGCCTTTAGCTTTATTTTGCTGGTTACCCCCAGGTTTAAAAGGTAAGTCTGTTAAAGTATATTTCCAAGCCGGGCTTTTTTCAAAAAGGGCAAGGCTACCCCTTTTAGCTTTTACAGAATCTGCGTTGGTGTAGTTAGAATCCCAAGGCTTATCCCAAAAAAAAGAAGAATTGACTTTTCCAGTTGTCACTTGTGCTTTTGCACAAGCAAAAGTAGGTAAAACGAAGTTTGACATTGACGCCTCCCTGTTTGATGATGGTACCGCATGAGGAAGAGCAAATAAATTATAAAGATCTTGCCAAAGCCCACTACCAGGGCCACCTAAAACTGTATGGAGATTCCAATCTCTATTGTTTAAGTACATCCCAGGCTCTCTCCATCCTTCCCTCTGGTCCTTGTGCTTTTGCACAAGCAAAAGAGGGTTTACAAAAGACGGCGAACTTTTGCTTGTGCAAAAGCACAAGGCGGGAATGTAAAACGAGGTACTTGTGCTTTCTTTTGCTTGTGCAAAAGAAGGCACAAGAGCCTCAAAAGAAGAATCAAAAGACCCTAATCGCACCCAAGAAGAGGGGCCGTTTTGATAAAACTGGCTCTCTTTAAAATAGGGTACAAAAGAACAATACGTAAAACCCAAAAAGGGTAAAAGCCAGTAACAAAAAAAGGATTTGCGAGTCGAGGTAGAGCTACCTTTTGCTTGTGCACTTTTGCTTTTGCAAAAGCAAAAGAAAACATAAGTACCTAGCTCTTTCATTTCCGCTTTGGCAACTTTTGTGAAAGAAGGTAAAGCTAGCCCAGACATTTTTGGGTTTTCTCTCTCTTTTGCTGTCCCGTTCATCTCTTCTTTAGAAAGGACAAAACGGCTATAAAGCATACGAGAAAGCAAATATTGATAAAGAGGTCCTTCTTTTTTGTAGTATTTTTGGGATTTTCTCCCGCCTTTTGCTGTTCCTCCGTTTGTATAAGAAGAATTTATATCTAATCTAAGAATCATTTTTTTTATTTTTTAAATATCGCCGTTCATTTGCTTCAAACTCATTTGTGCTTTCTTTTGCTTTCTTTTGCTTTCTTTTGCTTGTGCAAAAGAAAAAGTACAAAAGAACACTTGTGCTTTTGCACAAGCAAAAGCAAGCAAAAGCAAGTAGTTACAGAAACAAATCCCGCGATTTTTTATAACAACACATCATTTTATCATCCAACTTTTGCTTGTGCACTTTTGCTTGCGCAAAAGCAAAAGAAAGGAAAAGTGCAAAAGCAAACGTGTGAGGTTTTTTTATTTTTTAATATCAAATAATTCAATTTAAATTATTTTAATGTAGTTTCCAGTTCCAAATTTATTTTTAAATTATTATATCATATTTTATTTTATTCTATTTTATTTTATTCTATTTTATTTTATTCTATTTTATTCTAGTTAATTCAATTGCAAAAAAAATATATTATTCTGAGTAATATTTTTTTATAAATGAACATATTTTTATAAACGTCCGACTTTTGCTTACTTTTGCAAAAGCAAAAGTGCAAAAGCAAAAATGCAGAATCAAAAGTAAGTCCCATCATTTCTTATTTTATCATCTCCAGGATCATAAATCCTTAATAGTGTTTTTAAATATTCAAACTATTTTAGGTAACAAGTAGATCTAATCTTACAAATTTTATTAATTTTATAAATTTTATAAATCCTAGAGATTCTATAAAGCATAGAAATTCTATAAAGCATAGAAAGCATAGAAATGATTAAATCCTAAATTATTTAGAGCATTTTTATTTTTGTTGCTTACGACGATTTTGTAATAAAATAAGTTATAATTTTTTAATTCAAAGATTATTTTATTATTTTTAATTCAAAAATTATTTTAACTATAGTCTATTTTTCACTTCTGTTTCTCAACCCAGATAGATATATACATACAAGCCAAAGTTTTTATTTACGGTTTTTTAAAAATTTAACAACAGATTTATCGCTCTTAACTCTATGATCTTCGTTTTATATTGAATTTTCTTTTAAAAAAGACGACACCCAAAAATTCTCTTGTAATCGAGTTATCAAAAATCAGATCAATTTTTTATTTTATTCGAGTCGATTAAAAAGACTAAAAAAATATATAAACAAAGAAATATATAGACAAAGAAATATATAGACAAAGAAATATATAGACAAAGAAATATATAGACAGGCTAGTGAAAAATAAAAATATAAACATATTTTAATTCGAAGATTTAATAATATAAATTTGAATCTTATTTCTTCTTTTTTTATTTTGACTTTTCCGCAGAAAGCATACCCCAATTCATAACGAGGAGTCAAGTTTTTGAATCTTATTTTTCTATCCAATAATATTTTAACACCTCCGGTTTAAAAACTGGTGGAAAATCTAATATTACAGTTAACTCAGTCCTTATTTAATTCAATTGAATTAAATTAACGTCAGTCGACAAAGGGATGAATAAAAAAATATAAAATGATATACTTAATATATAAAAGTCCCCCTTAAAAACTTAAAAAAGTCCCCCTTAAAAAATGTCTAAAATATAAAATATAACCTCTTAACTATGTATAAAAACCCTATTCCGAAAACCAACGATGACTATGATATTTTTCGTCATTACCAATACCCAACTGGACACGTTCTGTCCGAGTACAGCTTCAGTTTTAAAGACAAAAATATGCGACACTGGAAGACTAAGCTTCTGCAGCTTTATAACCGTACCTGTATTTTGACAGGTGTTATTGATGTAGATAAAGAAAACCCCCTAACAGTAGCACATCACCTTTACTCTAAAACAAAATATCCGACTTTAGCTAAAAACTTTTCTAATGGTGTTCTTATGCTGGATTCATTACATAGACAGTACCACAAAAATTTAGGTAAAGATCCGGCTTCAATTACTCCGCGAACTTTTAAGGATTTTATTAGATCTTTAAAAGATATTCCAGGTGTTTTCGTTCCGTCAAAGGTAGTCTATATGTATGAGGAAAACCTTATTGGAAAATTAGAACCGGTTATGCTCCATAAAGATTTTGTGTTAAGAGATCTTCAGCTTGGGGAGAAGAATACAAGAATCGCCTTAGAGGCTTATGAGAAGGGTTACTCATTAGTACCCCTATCCGTAGAGCGTTTAGAAGCAGCCGAGGCTCTTATTGACCAACTGGAGGCTGATTGCAAACCTTTCTTATGAGCTTAGTATTTTTACTAAAGGGTGTTTTGAGTAATGGCTTTAATTTGTTCTATCACTTTTCTACACGGATTTTCTTCAAAACAATTGAGGAGTTTTTTGATAAAAAAATAATAATGAAGCTTTTTTGCTTTGCTTGACCTGCTTCGCCGAAAAATTAAAATTAAAAAATTACCAACTTTTTCTCTTTCATTTTCAAAAGAGAAAAATCAAGAAAGAAAAAAGTTGGTAATTTTTTATTTAAAATTTATTTTTTTTTAATAAATGTTTATTTTAAAGTAGCTGCCTTAGCGATAGCTTCGTTTAAGTTGCCTACTAAATAAAATGATTGTTCCGGTAACGAGTCTAATTCACCACTTAAAATCTTATTGAAACCGTCAATTGACTCCTCAAGGCTAACATACTTACCACTTGCGCCAGTGAAAACTTCAGCTACAAAGAACGGTTGACTTAAGAAACGTTCAATTTTACGTGCACGAGCTACGATTAAACGGTCTTCTTCTGAAAGTTCATCCAGACCTAAGATCGCAATAATATCTTGTAACTCTTTGTAACGTTGTAACGTTTTCTTAACGCTTTGTGCTGCTGAGTAGTGCTTCTCACCAACAATCCATGGTTGTAACATTGTTGAAGTTGAATCTAATGGATCTACTGCAGGGTAAATACCTTTAGCTGCTAAGTTACGGCTTAATACTGTAGTAGCATCTAAGTGAGCGAATGTTGTAGCAGGAGCAGGGTCAGTAAGGTCATCCGCAGGTACGTAAACAGCCTGAATACTTGTAATACTACCGTCTTTAGTACTTGTAATACGTTCTTGTAATGTACCCATTTCAGTAGCTAATGTTGGTTGGTAACCTACCGCAGATGGCATACGACCTAATAAAGCTGAAACTTCGGCACCAGCTTGAACGAAACGGAAAATGTTATCAATGAAGAATAAAACGTCTTGTTTGTTAACATCACGGAAATATTCAGCCATTGTTAACGCTGTTAAAGCTACACGCATACGTGCACCAGGTGGTTCGTTCATTTGACCGTAAACTAGAGCAACTTTACTTTCTGGTAAATTTTTCTCTACAATTACGCCTGATTCTTTCATTTCAGTGTAAAGGTCATTACCTTCACGAGTTCTTTCACCTACACCAGCAAAAACTGATACACCACCATGAGCCTTAGCAATGTTGTTGATTAATTCCATAATCAGTACAGTTTTACCCACACCAGCTCCACCAAATAAACCAATTTTACCACCACGACGGTAAGGCGCTAAAAGGTCTACAACTTTAATACCTGTTTCGAAAATTGATAAACGAGTATCTAAGTCAACAAAAAGAGGTGCGTTACGGTGAATTGGTAAAGTTTCACCTGGTTTAACTGGACCTAAGTTATCAACTGGTTCACCTAATACGTTGAAAATACGACCTAAAGTATCACGACCTACTGGTACACTTAATGGCTTACCTGTATCTAAAACTTCCATACCACGCATTAAACCATCTGTAGGTTGCATTGATACAGCACGTACAGCGTTGTCACCTAATAATTGTTGAACTTCAACAGTTACAGCAACTTCAACACCAGCAGCGTTTTTAGTTTTAATACTTAGTGCGTTATAAATGTTAGGAACTTGACCTTTAGCAAAAACAATGTCAAGAACTGGACCAATAATTTGTACAACACGACCTACGTTTTTAGTTTGTTGAGTATCGCTCATATAAAGGATTTGAATAAAGAGGATTTATACTTATTTCAGAATTCGGGTATAGTATATAGTATGTAGTATATAGTATATATATTACCCTGCCCGCTTTCTTTTGCTTACTTTTGCTTGTGCACTTTTGATTTTGTACTTTTGCTTTTGCACAAGCAAAAGTAAGCAAAAGAAAGCAAAAGAGCGTGGTATTTTTTCAAGAGTAAGAAAGAAAGGGTAAAAAGGCTAACACTTATTTAAAAATATTTCAGTTTAAAATTTTTCAAATCGAAAAATCTTATCAAACAATATTTTAACATAAAAATATAAAATGCATACATCGACTTGTGCTTTCTTTTGCTTTCTTTTGCACAAGCAAAAGTCACACCCGCCCGCCCGTCCGTAAGGAAAGGAGGGTAGGAAGTAGAACGTAGAAATATAGGAAAGGATAAGATACGTACTAAAAAACAAATAAAGCCTTCCTTTTGCAATTACCTCCGGGAAGGCTTTATTTGTTTTTTTTTAGTATGTACAAGCTTTATTTAATTAAATTAACGTCTTGATTTTTTATCATTTTTAACATGACCTCGGTAAGTACGTGTTGGAGAAAACTCACCTAATTTGTGACCTACCATCTGATCGGTAATAAAAACTGGAATATGTTCACGACCATTATAAACACCGATAGTATGACCAATCATAGGAGGCATAACTACCGATGAACGTGACCAAGTTTTAATTACAATTTTTTTACCCATAGCATTTAATTTCTCTACTTTACGTAATAGATGATCCGCTACGAAAGGACCTTTTTTAATAGAACGTGGCATATATTTTGAGATTGAAGTTTTGTTTATGTGGCAAACACTTAAACCGATATAATAAAAGGAGTTGGCGTTATTTTTCAATTGAACTAGTGCTTGCTTTCTTTTTCTTGTGTAATTTTGCTTTTACAAAAGCACAAGTGCACAAGCACTAGTCGTTTTCGTTGTAATTCTTGAAAAATAACCTTCATGTGTCCCCCTCCTTTTGCTTTTGAACAAGCAAAAGAAGGAAGGAGTATGTATGTGGGGCAATTGTCAGAACAAGTTGTCCAAAAATTATAAAACTATGTGTGTTTTTACTTTTGCTTTCTTTTGCTTACTTTTGCTTGTGCAAAAGCACAAGTGCGCTTTTGCTTTCTTTTGCTTTTGCAAAAGCAAAAGTGCTTGTGCAAAAGAAAGTAAAAATTGGATACTTTAGCCTCAGTTTTTATTTACGTTTACGAATAATAAAAACATTACTGTATTTTTTAGGCTTACGTGTTAACTTACCTAAAGCCGGACGGCCCCATGGTGTCACCGGACGACTTAAACCAATAGGTGATCTACCTTCACCACCACCATGTGGGTGATCCACAGGGTTCATCGCCGAACCACGAACAGTAGGTCGAATACCTAACCAACGCGAGCGGCCTGCTTTACCAATTTTTAAACTGTAAGCTTCAACGTTACCAACTTGACCAATAGTCGCCCAACAATGTTTTGAAATTAATCGAATTTCTTTAGAAGGTAAACGAACCGTTACAAAATTACCTTCTTTAGCTAAAATTTGAACTAAAGAACCCGCTGAACGAGCTAATTGTCCACCAGAACCTGGTTGGAATTCTACGTTATGAATTTCTGCACCTAAAGGAATATTGCGTAATGGTAATGAATTACCTACTAAAATAGGAGCATTTAAATCTGCAATTAAGATTTCACCTACGTTTAAACCACGTGGGTGTAAAATATATCTCTTTTCACCGTCTAAATAACGTAATAAAGCAATACGAGCGTTTCTGTTTGGGTCGTATTCAATAGCTACAACTTTTGCAGGAACACCGATTTTATCACGACGAAAATCAACATCACGATATAAACGTTTATGACCACCACCGCGGTGTCGACATGTAATAATACCACGGTTGTTACGTCCTTTTGATCGTTGATTTGAAGATGTTAAAGATTTTTCAGGTGTTGTTTTTGTGATTTCACTAAAATCAGAAACAGATCGTTGACGTGTCCCTGGTGTACATGGATTTAAAAAATTAATTCCCATAATAAAAAAATTTCTTTCTAACTATTCCATTTTATATGATTAAAGTATTCCATCCTACCCAATTCCTTTCCATATTCGTCTTTTTATGCAACAAAGATAGAAAGGCTTTATTTTTTGGAGTTCTAAGGTGGATATTTGTATTACTCTAATTAAAGATTTTCGAACAATCCAACTCTCTTTATTCAACTCAATTTTAAAGAGTTAGGCTTACCAACGGGCCCATCAAACTAATGGGCCCGTTTTTGCCTGCCGTAGGAGCCGCCCGCCCCGTCCCTCCGTAAGAAAGGAAAGTAAAGGAAGCAGAACAGTAAAACTGGAGATGATAAAGTAAAGTTTGTTTTGGAATATGAATTAATCTTTAAATAATCTCTCTTGTGCTTTCGCTTTTTAATTGTACTCTTTTGTGCCTATGCCCTGGAATTTTATTTTGCCTGCCGTAGGAACTGTCCCGTCCGTCCATAGGAAAGGAAAGAGGAAAAATAAATAGAAGGAGTCAAAAGTAAAAGGAAAGACAAAAGAGGTAAAAAAAGCAAAAGTCAATTATGTCGGTGAAGAAAGAGTGCAAGTTTGCAATAGATTTTAAAAAGTAGATGCTGTAATGGAGTCCTTTGACTTTTTATTGACGATTAACCTTCTTTTTTTAAGTTGTAATTAATAGTCTGGTCGTCTTTTAAAGTAATAATAGCACGTTTATATGTAGGACGGTAGCCACGAGCAATACCAACACGTACAGTTTGACGTGGTGGGATATGTGTATTTACACTAACCACATTAACTTCAAATAAGTTTTCAAAAAGTTTTTTAATTTGTGTTTTTGTTAAACTTTTATCAACATCAAAAGTGTACTGTCGTTGTGTTGATAACATCACCGCTGTTTTTTCTGTTAAAACTGGGTATTTAACTAAATCAATCATACTTTTTAAAGAAAATTCTTGTTTAGAAAGTGGTTGATTTTTTTTAACCTTTTCTTTTTCTCCTGTTGAATTATTTAATTCAGCATTTGTTGTTTGCTGCTTATTAGCAGAGTTTTGAATGTTTTCACTCATATTTTTTTTTTTTATCCGTTGAATAGACAATTTAAAAGACTTTAAAGACAATTCTGTGAATACTCCCGCACTACATTGCTTTTACTTTTCTTAGAGCAATTTAGGGTACGAAGGAATATAAACAGAGATCGAAAAACAAGTATTGTATCCTCTATAAAGATTTTCAATAAGAGTAAATTCGATGAGAAATCTTAATCAACTTTAATTTCGGTTGAGTTTTAAAGTTTCAAATATCCTTTAAATTTATTTCATAAGTCATCATCTAATTTTGGTTTTTGGCTTTTCTTTTTTCCCGCCTATATGGCACCTTCGCTACATCAGTTATTTTAATGCAACTATTGACCTCCTTTTGCACAAGCAAAAGCAAGTAAAAGTGCAATGCATCCGAATGAATGACAAATTCTGACTTTAGCTTTATAAAGAAGTTAAAGGTATAAAGTTTTAGCCTTAGATAAAAATTAAACATAATAGAACAAAAAGCAAAAAAATAAAGATTGTCAGTTATTGGCAAATCTTATCTCACATAATTATAACACTTAATTATAAAAAAGTACTAAATAAATTATTTAAATTAAATAAACCAATAAAACATAAAAAAATAACGGACTGGTGTAGATTGATAAAATTCCTAAAAAAGTTGTGAGATGCTAAAAGGCCAGAGCAAAGAGTGCTTTGGTTTGTGAAAAGATTAAAAGATATTAAATTATCTTATCGAATATGGATAAGATAATTTAATATCTTTTGTCTTTGCTAATTAATATTGGCTTTAGCTTTGCTGCTGTAGTAATACAAACGCAGAGCTAAAGAAAAAACGAAATTATTCAATCATAGCGTGATATGTAGCAACAGTAGCAGGAGAAGATCGGTTTAAATGTCTAAAAATTAGATATTTAAATAATACATCTAAAAGAACAGGTAAAGTAGCTACTAATAAGAAAATGCCAGTTTGACTTTCTGGTAAACCGTAGTGATGAAATAAAAATTCGAAAAATAATTCCCATAAATTTGAAGAATGATAACCTACTAATAAATCCGTAATTAATAAGATTAATAGGGATTTTTTACTATCATCTAATCCAAAAAAAACTTCAAGTAAGAAAGATTTTGTAATATTAATTTGAATTTCAAGAACATATAACAAATATAAAAGTGTAAATAAACTCATTAAATCGGCAAAGAAATTGGTTATAGCTTCAATACTTTGATCATTATAGCGGTGGGCTAATTCAATGGTTTTTTCTTGATAACGTTGTTGTATAGTTTTATCCGCTTCTTGAGTTTGATAAACAAAAAGTGATGATTTCATAGTATAAGAATTAATAAGAAGTTCCGTTTGTTTATAATCATCCATTTTTGAAAGCATTCCACTTTCAACAAAAGAGCTTTCTTTTTTCTCTTGAGAATTCGTGATTAAAGAACCCTTTTCGAATTCCAAAGCATTTACAGAAGTATCATCCTTGACTAAAGTTTGAATGTTGTTTTGTACTTCGTTTAAAGACACGGGCGGACAACTTTGCACACCAATTTGCTCCGTTGAAAGTAATTCATTTTTACCTTCCACTTTCAATTGAGTAGCAGATTCCGCTGATAAAGGAACAGATAAAGAAGATAACGAAGGTGAACAATTTGAATCATCCGGTAAATCTAAAGAAGATAAATGTAAATTGGGTTTAAAAACAGATTTAGGAAAAACTAGAGATTCAAAATAGGTTTTTTCTTCAAATTCTTTTAATTCAGAAAAAGCACGTTTTTGCTGGTAGGAATTTAAAAAAATTTCACTTTGTTTGGTATTCCAAAAATATTCTGTTAAAGGTCTTACAATATAAGTCTTAGCTATAAAATTTACAAAAAGAGGTACAAAGACTAGAATTAGGACACATTTTAACGTAGTTAAAAATAAATAACGATAAAAACGATATTCTTGAATAACTAAATTCTCAACATCGGAAAAGATTTGTTTTAAAAAACGATCTAATACACGACTAAAAGAACGTGGAAATAAACCGATTTCTTCATAGGTAATTGAAACAACTTCTTGTTTATTTTCCTCTTTTCCGGGTGTAAACTTCTTATTTTTTGAAGATAAAGGACCTAAAGATGACGAAAAATCATTATTATTATTTAATGAAGACATTTTTTTTATGAAGTATGTGCTGGCTTTTTGGCTTTTGCTTACTTTTTTCGATTTTATGACAAGCGAAAAAAGCAAAGAGCGTGGGCCATATGCAACAAGAGCAGAACGTCACTATGCTTTTACTGAACTAATTGGAATATGTATAAATCAAGACTTTTCTTGAAAAACGTTATCATCAAGAAGGTTTTGAAAAAAAGTCTTTCGTAGAGAAAAGAAAAAGCAAGGTATCGTTGCTATTTTTTAGCAAAAAATTTTCTTTTGGATAGCAAAAAACACACATTAGAATAGTACGATTTTGGAATTTGTTTGATCTTTAATTTTTAATCTTAAACTTTAAATTCTTGATTTTTTTAATCCCAGATTCTCTGATAGTGTGTTTTTTACCGAATTCTACCATTTCATACAGATAAAGTGCTGCATTAAACTATACTCACAGTTGATTGAGTACAAGAAAAGTATTTGTTAAAGAGTATAAACAACCTCTTAATAGAATTCAAAAAAAGAAAAATAGTGTTATTTAATTATTAAATTATTTAATTATTTAATTATCTTTTATAGGATTACATAAAATGTATTTTTTAGCGTGAATTTTTTGTAAGCAAACTAGCACACATAAAAATTGGCTTGGCTTATAAAAAAAATCGGCTTGTAAAAAATAATCTATCGGTATTTTATTCCAATTAAAGTCTAAAATACCGATAGATTATTTAGAATTTACAGTTTATATAGGTTTAGTCTAAACCTTTACCTGGGTTACGAGCTGGGTCATTTGATAAGAATCCAAAAATAAACAGCGAAACAAAGAAAGTAACCACTGTGTAGACAAAGATTTTTAGAGTTAACATTTAGTCTTGTTTTATCCATTTTTATTAACTGTATATATACAAAGTAAGAAGAGATGCTTTTTTACTTGTGCACTTTTGCTTTCTTTTGCTTTTGCAAAAGCAAAAGAAAGCAAAAGAAAGCACAAGCACAAGCAAAAGTAAGCAGGGACTGAGAGTCCTAAAAAAAAGAGTAAGGATGTATGTAAAAAACAAAGTTGAAAATATAAACATATGCATATGCTATTTTAGCATTAAAAAATCTAATGGAATAAAATTTAGAAGATTATGTGTCAAAAATTTTTATAGCGTTTAGACGCTATGGCTATGGACGTTTAAAGACGCCTTGGACGCCCTTGTTAGTGGCATATTTTGACAGTGAAAACACGTCCGTGAGATATAACTAGAAATATAAATATAAATCGATCAATAATGCTGTTGTAACGAAAAAAATATTGGATAAATAGAATTAAATAAAATAAACAGATATAAAATTATATCTGTTATAAGATCATATCTGTTTATTTTATTTATAGAATAGATATATGTTATAAAGGATTTAAAATACCTTTATTATGCATTAAAAATACCTTTGTAAGCAACGATAGCCTCTTTTAATAAACCTTCAGCTTCAGGAGTGAATGTTTGTGTTTCAGCTAAAATATCGTTGTAACGTTTGCAATCAGTAGCAAGGTATGAACGTAAGCCCACTAAGAATGGTTTTACTTGATCAACTGCTAAACTATCTAAGTAACCTTGTGTACCAGCGTAAATGCTTGCAACTTGTTCAGATAAAGAAAGTGGTGAGTTTTGAGCTTGTTTTAAAACTTCTCTTAAACGTGTACCACGAGCTAATTGGTTTTGAGTAGCTACATCTAAATCTGAAGCGAATTGAGCAAAACTTTCTAATTCAGCAAACTGAGCTAGTTCTAGTTTGATTTTACCTGCTACTTGTTTCATAGCTTTAGGTTGAGCAGCTGAACCTACACGAGATACAGAAATACCAACGTTAATAGCTGGACGTAAACCAGAGTTGAATAAACCAGCAGATAAGAAAATCTGACCGTCTGTAATAGAAATTACGTTTGTTGGAATATAAGCTGATACGTCACCCTCTTGTGTTTCAACAATTGGAAGTGCAGTCATACTACCTTCACCTAAAGCGTTGTTTAATTTAGCCGCACGTTCTAATAAACGAGAGTGTAAGTAGAAAACGTCACCAGGGTAAGCTTCACGACCTGGTGGACGACGTAATAATAATGACATCTCACGGTAGGCTTGAGCCTGTTTAGATAAGTCATCATAAATTGTTAATGTAGCACGACCTGTGTACATGAAGTATTCCGCTAATGTAGCACCAGTGTAAGGAGCTAAGTATTGTAATGTTGCTGGTTCGTTAGCGTTAGCCATTACAACGATTGTATAATCTAAAGCACCACGTTCTTTTAAAGTATTTAATACTTGAGCAACAGATGATGCTTTTTGACCAATAGCAACATAAACACAAATAACACCTTTACCTTTTTGGTTTAAAATAGTGTCTACTGCAATAGCTGTTTTACCTGTTTGACGGTCACCAATAATAAGCTCACGTTGCGTTACTTAACCCCTCAAAATTTGTTTTGTCTTTTTGTCTTTTTGTCTATGTAAGTGCAAAATAGGCACAAGGTAGACGTAAGGTAGACGCAAGTATAGGGAAACAACTGGGATTAAGTGCGGACTCTATCTTTAACAAAATAAAAGAGAATAAAAGAAAAGTTTTTATTATTCATTTTTAAGACATTTCATTTTCATATAGAATTTCGAACTTGTGCTTTCTTTCTTTTGCTTTCTTTTGCTTTTGCAAAAGCAAAAGAAAGCAAAAGTGCACAAGCAAAAGTTCGAATTTTTTAATAACTGTATTTAAACCACGATTTACAAAATTTTGTCCAAATTTTCCATTCCATTGTACCCGCAGGTTTTAAATGGTATTGGAGTTCTTTATATTTAAAATAAAGCAGAGCTAAACGCATGCGATGCATCTTAACACTTTTTAACGGGTTTTTTTTACAGTAATCATAAAGATGTAAAAAATCTTCATAACGTTTAATCGTCCAATGATATTTCGTTTTTGGACGTTTCTTATATAAATTGGCTTTTTCTGCGTAAATACTTCCAAAGCCATAAAAATGTTGAAGCATAGAAAGATAAGTAGAATCAACGCTAGTAATCTTTAACGATATCTGACTAAAGTTTTGAGCATTCATTAATCGAATTGTTCTCCCTTCCACACCACTTATTTGAGAATCTTCAGGACTTGATTTTGTTACAGAAATAGCAAAACTCCCATCTGAATCAATTAATCCAGCTAGATAACTATTGTTTTTATCTATAGAAAAAGGAGCTGAAATGGGAGAAATGTTTAACATTCTACAACATTCTTCAAACTGAGCAATACGAGCTTGATTATATAATTTACCATTTAAGCGATTTATAATATTGATTATGATGTTTTTTGCTTTTACACGATATCGTATGCTTTGAGAACCACTTCGTAAGCGAACTGCACCACCTTTGAGTTTATTTTTAATATCGTAAACCACACGAGCGTCTGTCACATGTGTAGTGATTTCATAACTTATACTTCTTTCCTTGATGTTTATATAAAAACAACCATCACCGTCTGTTACACCGGCGAACCATTGATTCCATTTTTCTGTATCATCAGGATACTTATTTGAATTATTTGTTAATTTAATGTTCATAATTTTAGATTTACATAGACAAATTAATTCACACAACCCAGAGAAAAAGCATGTTATAAAAAAGAATTGAAATGAAAAAATTGAATTGATCTTTCTTTCGCTTTTGTTTTTGTTTTGTCGTATATAAGGACAAAACAAACGAAGCACAAGTTGAGATTTTTTATTTTGTTAGGAAACGTAGAGTCTCTGAGGATCCTACTAAGTTTTTATTTCTTTTTGATTTTTTAATTTACAGATTAAAAAATCAAGTTTTCCATTGAAAACTTTTGGTTTCCTGCTGATTTCTCAATAGAGGGTTCGATTTTTACAATGAACGGGACACATTAGATTCAAAAATTGAGTATATTTTGTACTTTGCCTCATGATAAAGCAAAGATGTCACTTATATTCATGTACGCCCTTTGAAACTCGAGATTCCAGCACATAGTTTCCTGCGTTAAAACTTAATGACTAAGGTTTTCTCACACCTCAGACTAAGATTTAAAGGGCCAACATTTGACCACGGCCAATTGGAATCATAGCGTCAACAGCAACTAAACCAGTTTGTAACGGTTCGTATACAGAACGACGAGATACAATACCAGGTGCTTGAGATTCGATAGCACGTGTGTCAGTAGTATTAATAGCACCTTTACCATCAATTGGTTGCGCTAATGAGTTAACAACACGGCCTAAGTAACCTTCACCAACTGGGATTTCAGCAATACGACCTGTACAACGTACACGACTACCTTCAGTAATTTTTAAACCATCACCTAATAATACAGCACCAACGTTGTTAGCTTCTAGGTTTAAAGCGATACCTAATGTACCATCTTCAAATTCTAATAATTCACCAGACATTACTCGTTCTAAACCATAGATACGAGCAATACCGTCACCAACTTGGAAAACAATACCAAAATCAACCATTTTAACTTCTGGTGTGTATTGTTCAATTAAATCTTTAATTAAATTACTTAATTCTTCAGGTGTGCGCATTGCCATAATAAAATTTTTTGGATTGATGAAGAGTAAAACTTGTTTTGCCACCTGTTGTTTACCTGATTTTAAGTTTTGAAAAAAATAAAAACAGAAAACGAATTAGGTTTTTATTTTGCAGTTTAAGGTATAGTTAAATCCAAAAACTCAACAAAAATTTTAAAAGCTAACAAGAACCCCTTCAATTGGAATAAAAAAGTCTTAAAGAGAGCATATTGAAAAATTGACTAGAATTATTGATATCAAAACGAACTTAAAAAATTGAAGTAGATACCACAAAATTCTCATAATTCATTTTTATTTCCAAAATAAAAAGACAATTTAATTATGTTTCTTTTTTATTCATTAAGTCTTCAATATTTTAAATCATAAGGCTAAAACAACCTTTATGATAAAAGGATGAGATAGAAAAAATAATAATTGTTTACTGTTTTACTCCTTTGTTGCTTTTATGTCTTTTGACTTTTGTTATTGCAATAAGTAAGTCAGAATTCTTTTCATTCTTCTATTTTGCCTAAGAAAACAGAAGTTGTTAATAATCATTTTCTTTTAAGAAAAACTTAGATAAAGTAAAGGAGGCTTTTTTACTTTTTCTGATTCTTGAATTGAAAAAAACAATTTTTGAATCAATAAAAAAGACACATAAATATAATATAACATATTATATTTAATATACGCTAATTTGCATTTGATTTTTTTAATTTATGTTGGAATTGAAATCGTAAAAAAAAATCCAAATTCTGGAATTCTCTATAAAGTATCTTCTATACTACTATTTTGAAATCGATTCAAATCTTCCTTTGAATCTTCCTTGTTTTTACTTTTTTAGATATTTACACGCCCTGTAGGACTTGAACCCACGACATCTGGTTTTGGAAACCAGCGTTCTACCGACTGAACTAAGGACGTTATTTTTTATTAAAAACTCATTAAAAATTCATAATGATATTATATCATATATTTTGCTAAATGTATAGAGTTTTTTTATGGTAGACAACAATAATTCGAATTCAAAGACTTTTTCATATAAAGGACTAAAGGCTAAAATAGCGATAGTTCATTAAAGAGTTTTATTCTTTAACCATTTACCTCTTGTTTTATTCAACGCCCTGCCTCTTTTAAGCGGATGATGGGACTCGAACCCACAACCTCGAACTTGGAAGGATCGCACTCTACCGATTGAGTTACATCCGCAAAAAATTACTTTGTTTTGAGTTACGTACTACGTACCTACGTACCTACGTACCTACGTACCTACGTATATGCTTGTTAATAATAGGCTTACACGTAGTTGAGTAAAGGTTTATAAATAACAAAAAGGCGTGCTGTGTTTTTTCACTTCTTCAAGAGTACATCAATTCAATACAAGTAAGAAAAGGTAGTAAAAAAGGTACTAAAAACAACAATACATCTTTTTGTTATTTATAAACAATTAAAATGAATATATTATCTGAAACTAACAGAAGCTTGCCAAACGAAAGCTAATAAAATAAATAAAACTGGAATAATTGGTAAAACGTCAACAATTGGTGAAAAAGGAGCGTAAGCTTCTGGAAGTTTTGCTAGAACCATAACTAAATTTGACATAATTTCCCTTCAATATATATATTTATGAAATATAAAGTCTATAATTAACTTTATAATTAGCTCACCTTAGAGCCCTTTCAGTCTATCTATCTATTAAAATAACAACATTACACTATTATTCTATTATAATAGAAAAAAAATGTCAAATTTTAAGAATGTCAAATTTTAAGAATGTCAAATTTTAAGACAGATTTTAAGACAGACTAATACAATTTAAAGATAGAGATCAAGAAAGACAAATAAAAGGCGGCACCCGGATTTGAACTGGGGAATAAATGATTTGCAATCACCTGCCTTACCACTTGGCTATGCCGCCTGTTTTTTTAGGAAAATTTCAAGACTTTGAAATGAAATTTTTTTATTTTTTTATTACTAATATAATATCAATTTTGGAAAAAAGCTAGAGTTATTTTATTCAAGCTATTTATTTCACTTTATATAAATCAATAAAAAATAAATAGAAAACTTTTTCTTAAATAGTAAATAGAGTTTTTTACTATTTAAGAAAAAGTTTTATTATGAATTACGAATGATGAATTATGATAGAATCCTTGAGATTCTATTTTACTTCCTCACTGTTGTCCTTATTTTGTGTTGTAGTTTCATCGTTTAAACGAGTTAATAACTTTTCAACAGCCGGATCTTCAGGTTTTGTTTTTAATAAATATTTTGCTAAGAACAGAGATCGAATTGCTTGTTTTTCTACTTTACTTTTCCAAGCATTTTTTCGAATATTCTTTTTTGATTTACTAGTGCGTTTTTGTTACCCTAAGGCTTTTTTCATTCTATACATTTACTCCACACTTGTCCTTATAAAAATTTGCCATTTTGTAGACATTAGCCTATTTTCCTGGATTCCGTTGACACGTGTAGACATAAGTCAATAAGTAAATAAGTAATCAAAATGTAAAATAAATAAACCTCGGCTTCAAAACCTTTTATGATATTTTTATATCCAAAAGCTCCTCTTTAGATTATTTCTTTTTTCGAGTGTTAGAATTCGCACCCCATCCACTCATCTTTTTTGGTTTTTACATAAACTTTAAGCTTCTAAGTATGTCATAAATTAAAAGCAAACTACTATGTATTACGTACTACGTACTACGTACTACGTACTACGTCGAATAAAGCCTTATTTAAAAGATAATCTCTATTGTACAATAGAGATTATCTTTTAAATAAGGCTTTTTATATTGAAATATTTGATGCAACATTTCTATTTTAAATTACATACTTGCATAAATAAAAATCCTATTGAAGTTCAATAGTAATTTCATTTGTATGAGAATTTAAATTAGAATAATAATAATTGTGTGAACGCTTCTGGATCACACACAGATAATTGTGCTAAAATTTTTCTGTTTAATTTGATACTACGAACTTTTAAATAATTCATAAACTCTGAATAATTTAATCCATAACGACGAACTGCAGCGTTTAAACGTGCAATCCAAAGACTTCTGTAGTCGCGTTTTTTCTCACGACGACCACGGTAAGAATAGCGTAATGCTTTCATACTCTGTTGGTTTGCTGTACGGAATAACACCGAAGCTGCACCACGGAAGCCCTTATTTAACTTTAAAATTTTTTTATGACGTTTACGAGAAACGTTACCGCGTTTTACACGAGTCATGTTGATTGTTTGAATAAATCTGGAAAATTGTTCAAGATAAATATCTTATTTTATTTTTTTACTTCTCATTCCTTTTTAATCGATTCGATAAAGAAAAATAAACTTGTTTTAGTCACTTTTTAAAGTAAAAGTAAAATAATTTGTCTTTTAAACAATATGTTTAGGTTGGATTGCCCTACGTACACTTTAATGAAAATTGGTTTTTTGCTTTTTACTTTGCCTTTCTTATCTTAATGATAGACATCAATTAAGTTAAGTTGGTGAGTCAATCACCAAATAAAAGTCTCTAAATTTGAGAAATAAAAAACCAATTTCCTAATTTTTAATTGGGTATAAGGATTACCCTTTTTTTTTCTTATTAAGTATGTTATTATTAAGTATAAAGAAAATATAAAAAACTGGAAAGGTGGCAGAGTGGTTAATTGCACCAATTTTGAAAATTGGCGTGGCTTTGCGGTCACCGGGGGTTCGAATCCCTCCCTTTCCGTATATAATACTAAAAAATAGTTATAGGAAATAATATTTATAGGAAATAAAGTTAATAGTAACTTGTATTAAAGCAATAAAAATTTATAGTAAATAACCTACTATGTAAATTTTAAACGAATGCGATTCCTCTATATAGAGAATTAGTAATATTATTACTAATTCTCTATTAATAATAATAGTGTAAATATTACAACTAATATTAGTAATATTACTATTGCATTTTTAACCATGACGTTAGGTAAAGTAAGATCTTTATTCCTTTTTTAAGAGATTTTAGCCCCTTTCAAGAAAAAACTTTAAATAAAGTTTAATATTTATACTTTTATCGTTGCTTCGCACAAATTTATCGAGCCAGGAGGGATTCGAACCCCCGACCACATGGTTCGTAGCCATGTGCTCTAGTCCACTGAGCTACAAGCTCTTAATAACTTAAGAATGATTAATAGTTACAACACAACGCAATGTAATTTGTAATTAGCAACTATCTTATATATAATATACATTTTTTTACAAGAAATAGCAAGTCGACTTCAAAACAAAATATGTACAAGATAATATTAACTACGAAAAGAGTAATTAAGACAATAATTGGATATCTTTACCTTAATTATAAGGTAAGAAATCCTAAATAAAATATATAAACCTATATTTTTCTATAAGTTTAAAAGAGAAATATAGGTTTATATATTTTATTAATTATTTATTTTTTTTTTTAAATTCCAAAGGTACAATCTTGTCCCCTTCTTGAATATAGCCGCGTTTTGGAGGAAAATAAGGAAAAGCCTTTTTAACCTCGTTTAAAAGATCTGGACTAACAACTAAATCTTCTTTTAAATCCGTTACTTTTAAATACCAAAACTTAAAATTTGTAAAGTTTTGATTAAAGGCTTCGGAAAAAGATTCAAAGGAAGGACAGTCATTAGCGCGAAGAGAAGTAGCAGCTTCATAAAAGGGACTTACAGAAGTTTCTGTAGGATCTTCTTGGCTAAAATAAAAGGTAACGCCTTGTCTATACAGCTGTCTAAGTAAAAACTCCTTTACAGGTTTTTTTTTTCGCGGCATAAAAAAAGCTTTATCTTTATAGAAAAAGAAGGGACCAAGTTGTCTAGCAAATTGTAAAGGTGTAAGCATAATCAGTACAATAATTTTTATAGTCTTTAATAAGGTGAGGGTCTTTATTTTTAAGTAAAAAAGAGCCTATTAGGAGATCATCAAAGATTTCCGTTTATAAGGTATAAATTTTAATAAAGGTCGTTGAAAAGACAAAAAACGCGAAAGATTTTAAGGTATTTTCAATTTTCAATAGTGGTAGTTATAGTGTATTATACTATCATAATAAGGTCGTTAACAGAGAAAAAACTTCAAAAGTTTTAAACTACTATTAATTTGCAATGTTGGTAATAATATTATACCTTTTTTTTGAGTAAAGACTATTTTTTTCTTTACTTCTTATAATGTATAGCCCACTTTGGGATTTGAACCCAAAACTTTCGGTTTACAAAACCGATACTCTGCCGATTGAGTTAAGCGGGCTTGCCTGCCGTAGGAAATAGGAAAAGGAAAGCGTTTTAGTAAATTCAGGTAATAATCATCTGTAGTTATGATTATTAATTAATGAATTATTAATAATAATTATAACGTATAATTAAAAAAAGTCAAGTTGTCCTTTTTAATGGTCAGACTTGTTTTTTCACCTTTTAGTCTATCTTTTTTATGAGTCTGTAAAGTAAAAGGGTATATATCAATTATTGATATATACCCTTTTATAAAAGATTTAATCTAAAGTCTTAGTTTTAAAACATTATTATCTCAATCGTTGGTCGCTTGCCAACAAAATGTTTAATGTTTATCAAAAAGAATCCTAATAACAAAACCTCGTTAAATAATATACTCATTAAAAGGTAGGTCAATATTACGGATGTATTTTTTTAGTATACAGTATTCCTCAAAAGACCAAGTAAAAACTTCGTATGTCTTGTATGTACTTACTCGGTTATTGTCTTTTGAGAAATGAAAACCTAAAGGTAGTAAATCAAATACTCTATTAAAAGAATTGTTACTTTGCTTTTTGTAGTTAATTTAAATGTGTACCTTACACTTAAAAAGATCTGCCTTTAACCTTACTTTCTCTTTCTCTTTTTTATTAGTATATGCTTTCTAAGTTAATCAAACACAAGCTTTAGCCCTTTTTGCTAAGATAAAGATAGTATGTACTTTTTAGCTAAAAAACGGCCATTAAATGTCGATGTACTAGAAAAAAAACCTTTAAACGGTGTCTTACCTAGAGTGTTAATGAGTAACACGTAGTGTAGACATGGAGGTGTATATTTGTATTTTTATGATGATTGAAGAATTTTGGGTATTTGCAACTGTGGCATAAAAATTCTTACAACGTTATAAAACGAGTCGCACTAGGTACAGCCATATTTTTTTAATAAAATGTGTATAAAGTAAGTATCCTTAATTTTGACTTTCATTAGCCGGTCTACTTATTTTGTGCAAACATGTAAGTAGACGTGAATAAAAAGGCGATCACAAAGTGACAGAAGGAAAAATCTTACTTAAAAATTAAATTGAATTTATAGATAACTTTTGAAATTTTGTTCTATATAAATTGAATTTAATCGTATTGAATGTGTATAATACATCTCCTTTTCTTTTATAAAAGGACCTACTAGGCAATTGGAAATTTATAAAAGGTAAAAATATGAAAAGAATTAATGGAATATAATGGAATACTTTATTATATTCCATTATATTCCATTAATTTTTAATGTATTTGATTGTATTTCAATGCATTTCAAAGAATGGATTGTATTGACTCAAAGCCTGTTTGAAAACAGGGTTAAGTTAAAGAATTATAAAACTTGAGCTAATTTAATTTGTTTCACAGCACCTTGTTTAGTTGTAATCGCTAAAACATCTCTTGGAGTACAAATATAATTAGGTGTACGTACGCGTTTATTATTAATTTTTAAAGCGCCTTGACTAATTAACTGTAAAGCTGAACTCATATTAGGAACTAGTTTTAATTTAAATAAAATGAAAGCAATAGTTTTCTCTAAACGTTTTTTGTAAAAACTCATGCGTTTGTAGTATTCACTTAAATTTTTATTAACTAAACGTAAAGATTTTTCTTTCATAGCAACTGAAATAACATCTTTTGGTTTACACATGTAACTTGCAATATTTACTTTTTTACCATTAACACGAATATGACCGTGACTAATTAATTGGCGAGCAGCAGCAATTGTAGGTGCCATATTTAAACGGAATACAATATTATCTAAGCGCATTTCTAATAATTGTAATAAAACTTGACCTGTAGCTTCTTTAAATTTTTTAGCTTTTCTTACGTAATTTACTAATTGACGTTCTGTTAAACCATAGTTGTAACGTAAACGTTGTTTTACTTTTAAACGGATTAGATAATCTGATTCACAAGAATCATAAGGTCTTGTTTTAAATAATCGAGCTAAACCATGTTGTCCTGGTGGAATTACTTTACCACTTAAAGCACCTTTACCTTTAAAAACACGTCTAAAAGGTTTTTTACGTGTAAAACCGCGTAATTTACCAATTCGACGAATAATTCGTAATTTTGGTCCAATATATCTTGCCATAATTTATATATATAGATTTTTAACAATTATCTTTGATGATTTAATTTGAATTTATTCAAGCGGGTAACGTGATTCGAACACGCGACAACCTCCTTGGCAAGGAGGTGTTCTACCACTGAACTATACCCGCATTTTTATTTTTATTTTTATATCATTATAAAAAATTTTCCAATATTTGTCAAGAACTATCCCTAATTACTAATACGTCAATAATATGCCAATATTATATGCAATAAATAAGCTTTTATTAGTGTGTTACCTCTTATAAAAGAAATAAAAGAAAAACACCTCTTTTAAAGGAAAAAAGACATATTTAAGAGCTACATTCAATAAAGGACAAACCATTTTTCAATCACTCAAATAGAATACTAATAAAATGAATAAAATGAATAAAATGAGTAGAATGACTAGAATGAATAGAATGAATAGGATGAATAGAATGAATAGGATAAGAATAAAATGCACCGTATAGGAGTTGAACCTATCTAGTAACGATTATGAGTCGTTTGCCTTATCCGCTCGGCCAACGGTGCTAAACTTAATATACTTACTTTGCATGTGAGAATACAAAGATACAAAGTAAGTATATTAAGTTATTATATATTAAATTAAAGAGTGAAATAATGGGAATTTCCAAAGGTTAAAGATTCTTTTTTATTGAATAAATGGAACAAATGGAATAAATGGAATAAATTGAATAAAAGAGTTTAATTTTGTGTTTGTGTATCAAGACCTGAGCTAGCACTTTCACGAGTTTCTAATAAACGTTGTTGTTTACTATCATGATAATCCCAAACTCGGTTAACTTCTTCAACAATAGAAGCCATAACTTCATTTGTAGCAATTTCATCAGCTAAACCATATTGAATTGTTTCAGTAGCAGTTAAATAGAAGTCACGATCTAAATCACGTAAGATTTTATGACGTGGTCTATATGTAGATAATGAATAGATTTCAGCAACATCTAAACGAATTTTCATAATTTCTTGACTATCAATCCAAATATCTGAAGCTTGACCTTGTAAACCACCACTTTCAGGTTGGTGAATCATTACATGACATCCTTCAGTTACATAACGTTCTCCAATAGTACCTCCCGCTAAAGCTAAAGAAGCCGCTGATGCAGCAACACCTAAGGCTAAAGTAAGAGAGCCAGCTTTAATAAATTGTAAAGCATCGTGTACTGTAATACCATTACCAACGGAACCGCCAAAAGAATTAATGATAACAAAAACTTTTTTTGATTCTTCTTCCATTAAAGCACGTTCTGTTTGTTTACGGTAGTAATCACGGAATTCACTTGGTGAACTCGCTGTTTGTGATTTACCTTCAAATTGTTGCATACTAGCCATTAAAGGATCTAAATAATTAAAAGATTTGGCCCCTTTATTAGAAGGGAATAAGTCTTGTTGGAAATTAAGATTTGAGTTTAAATCAAAATTTCGTTCTAAATTATATTCACGACGTAAATTTCGTTGACCTAAAATTTTTTGAGATGATTCAGTGAAATGACTTGGTGATGCTAATTTTGATGAAAAATCTTGTTGAGCTAAATTAGCTAATAAATTCGAAAGAGTTTTTTGTTCTTTTTTATTAGTAAAACTTTGATATTCTTGGAACATTTGTAATAATTTTTGTTTTTTAGCGGCTTTTTCACCAAAAAATAAGTTTTGTTTAAATAACATATCTTGTTTATAATCTACCATATTTTCACCTTCCATAATATTATTACTTTGAAGTGTTGAAAAATTCGCCTTTGTTCTAAATGGTGAGTAAACTTCACCCATTTGAATACTACCTTGATTCATAGTATTAGGTCCTTGAATACTACCTTTTTTATTTTTTAAGACATTTAAAAGTTTAGCAAAACTTGATGTTTCATCTTGAGAATTTTGTGTTGTATTGTAGTCTAATTGTTGACCTGTTTGATTTTTATTAAAATCTTTAGATAATAATTCTGCTAGATAATATAAATATGGTTCATCAGAATAATCAAAAAATTGAGCATTCCAGTTTAACCATTCTGCAGTAATCTTTTGTAATGTATATTGTTCTAATGTATCAATTTCATCAATAGCTAGATCTTCATCCGCATTTAATAGATCTTCCATTGATCTTGATTTTTTATTATAAAACGATGTATTTTGTTGCATACGAGCACCTTGAGCGGATGTTGGTTTTTGTGTACGACCACTTTTAAATACACCACTACGTTCCATTTCTTTTTTCTCCAATTCTTTTGAACGGTCTTCCATATGAATATTAATTAATAAACCACAGATTTGATTACATAATTCATCATCTAAATATTGCATTAAAAAAACCATTCGACGACGGAAAATAAAATTATAAATATCTGTCCACTGTGCTGGAAGTTCTTCACCCCAACAATAAATAATACGAGGTACACCAATTGGCATAATCAAATTTTTTATTTCTATATCATTACATTTTTATTTGAAAATAGAAAAAGATAAAATCTATTCGAAAAAAAAAAACATTTCGAAAAAAAACATTTTTACTTTGCTTTTCAATTCAATAACACTAAATCTTCTGTCTACTTCTATGTATGAAAAATACTATACTTCCTGTCTGCCTTCGGTCGGATTCGAACCGACACGCTGTAAAGCACTGGTTCCTAAAACCAGGATGTCTACCAATTCCATCACGAAGGCTAAATAAAAAGACATTATTGCGTATATTATATCATTTATAATTCTTTCGAATTCTTAATTTATAATTCGTAATTTCTAAAATGACATTTTTCAAACAGAATATAAAAAAAAAGCTGAAAACATGAAGAAAAGCATAATAATTCTATTATCTTATAATTAAAAATAATTAAAACTGTTAGTTTTAATAAATTTGCTTTTGAAATATTTGAATTATTCTTTTTATAAAGTAATAAAATTATTATGTTTTTAAAGTATTAGAATTATTAAATCCTTTGATTTTTATTTATATTTTCGAATTTTTTAGAGATCTTTCTTATTTCTTATACAAATAAGAAATCTAATTGATTTGAATCTTTTTGACCTTTACCTAAATCACTTAAATCATTCGAAAGTGTATTAAAGTTAGTCTCTTTATTGTGTTTATTTGTTTCTCCTCCAGTTAAGTAAAAATCTGTTAATAAACTAAATAAATCACGATCAGATAATTCACGTGGAACTACACCTTCTGGTTCAGTTAATAATTGATCAGCAATATTTAAATAAAAATCACAAATGTATAATAACGATGAATCTTGCTCAGCCATTTCAAACAGTGTTTTACCTTTTACACGAGATACTCGAATATCTTCAATTAACGGTAAGATTTCTAAAACCGGCATCGGACAAGCTTCCACATATTTATCAATTAAATCACGCTTTGCTGTGCGATTTCCAATAAGACCAGCTAAACGTAAAGGATGAACACGTGATTTCTCGCGTACTGAAGCTGCAATACGATTTGCTGCAAATAATGCATCAAAACCATTATCTGTTACGATAATACAATAATCTGCGTAATTTAAAGGTGCGGCAAAACCACCACAAACAACATCACCTAAAACATCGAATAAAATTACATCATATTCATAGAAAGCATTAAGCTCTTTTAATAATTTCACCGTTTCACCAACAACATAACCACCACAACCAGCACCAGCAGGAGGCCCACCGGCTTCAACACAATCAACATCACCATAGCCTTTATAAATTACATCTTCAGGCCAGACATCCTCGTAATGATAGTCTTTACTTTGTAAAGTATCAATAATAGTTGGAATTAAAAAGCCAGTTAATGTGAATGTACTATCATGTTTCGGATCACAACCAATTTGCAATACTTTTTTACCGCGTTTTGCTAATGCAATTGAGATATTACAACTTGTAGTTGATTTACCAATACCACCTTTACCATAAACAGCTAATTTCATTTTTATATAGATAAGCTAAATTTTCAATATTTCGGAATTTTTCCAAGTTACCTTGTTTTAGGTTAATAAAACTTCGAGTAAAAACTTCGAAAATTCGCGAAATTTTTGGGTTTCTTTTTATATTGTCTTTATAGTATCTCTTTCTTTTTGTTTGAAATTTAAATTTATTCCAAAGAGTTTGCATAAAAAGTTTTAAACCTTTTTTTAATAATCTTTTAAAGATTTTATTAAACAACCGTATTTTATTTATGAATAATTAGTGTTCCCTATTTATAATTTGAAGGATTTCAAATCCTTATTATAAATAAATTTACTATTTATTATCCATTATACATTATATATTATATAATATAGATAGAATTGACAAGGCCTAAAAAATCCGATATAATTATGAATAATCGTCATAATGTCTTTAAAAAAAGTTTTAAAAACTAAATCGAGATGTTTTGAGTTAAAACATCCTTTAAGCAGGGTAGAGCAGTCTGGTAGCTCGTGGGGCTCATAACCCTAAGGCCGCAGGTTCAAATCCTGTCCCTGCAATTCAATAAAAAATTCAATAAAAAATTCAATACTAAGTAAAAAAAATTAGTATTGAAACTTCTCAAAATCTATTTATCTATTTGAAATGAAAACTTAAGCTCTAAATAAAAAAATAAACAGAATTACTCAAAATGTAAATAGGAGAATATTATTTCTCCTTTTATATTTAAAACCATAATTTTAAGAAGGCATATTGACGGTAAAAGATGTAAATATATTTAAAAAAATAGAATTTAAGATAGGAATTTGAATATTTGAATATAATTTCTCCTGTTTTAAATTAGGAAATTCAAAATAAAGGCCCTAATTTAAATTAAATAAGGAGAAATTATATTCAATAAAAAATGAAGAATTGAATTTTCAATAAGAATTTTATCGAAGGATTAGATTAACTTCACTACTTTTAATAAACCTAAGTAGATTGTTAATGATAAACCTAACGCACCGATTAATAATACAACATAACTAGAAATTGTTAACATCTGGAATTTGTTTAAATAAAATTGTAATTCTATATAAAATCTAAATAGAATTATTTAGCTTTAAAGGTGTTTATAAAATATACTTTATAAAATAGACTTTATAAACACCTTTAAAGATGAATATAGAATTGTTTAACGTTTTTTGAGTAATCATAAATGTCTTGAATGTGTCTATGATTTAAATCTCAATAAGAATATCTTTAATAGAATTCTTAGTAAGATAAACCTAAACTTCTTGTACTTTCTGAACCTAAGTAAACACGTACACTTAAGAAATCTGTTGGACAAGCTGTTTCACAACGTTTGCAACCAACACAATCTTCTGTACGAGGAGCAGATGCCATTTGAGCAGCTTTACAGCCATTCCAAGGTACCATTTCTAATACGTCAAGTGGACAAGCACGTACACATTGTGTACAACCAATACAAGTGTCATAAATTTTTACGATATGAGCCATACGTTTAAGATAAAAGATTATAAAAAAGATTGAGAATACCAAAATGCCAGGAACCAGGATTGAACTGGTGACACAAGGATTTTCAATCCTCTGCTCTACCACTGAGCTACCCCGGCAATTAAATTTTTATTTTTACTAAGATTTATTATATTACATTTGAAAATAAAAAGCAAGAGTTTTTTATTATTCCATAACATTACTCTAATATTAAATCTAGAATTTGGTATTTATGATCAGATATGAATAGAAAACTACTTTAGATATGAATAGAAAAATTACTTTAGATTAGATATGAATAGAAAAATTACTTGAGATATGAATCGAAAATTACTTTGTTTCAATATTTCTATTGATAAAACTTGAATACCAATAAAGTTTAAATTTCAAATATTAAAAAAACGGAATTTATTTTTATTTTATATGTTATAATGTAATGTACAATAAAGGTTATTTGTATATGAATTATTTTTCCCCGAGAGTATAAAATTTTCAATTTACTCTTTACTTTTGCTACTATTGCTTTCACCATTTTTCCTAAAGTGGATTCAGTAAGATAAGTAAAAAAAGTGAGGGAAATAAAAATTTTAAGCCAATTTAAAACAATTTTAGGACAATTTTACCCCAATTTTTAACGATATGATGAATTATAATAATATTTTGGGAATAACTAAATATGACAATTGCAATTGGCTCGTACCAAGAAAAACGTACATGGTTTGATGATGCAGACGACTGGTTACGCCAAGACCGTTTTGTATTCGTAGGTTGGTCAGGTCTTTTATTATTACCTTGTGCTTACTTTGCTGTAGGTGGTTGGTTAACAGGTACAACTTTTGTTACATCATGGTACACACATGGTTTAGCAAGTTCTTACTTAGAAGGTTGTAACTTCTTAACTGCTGCTGTTTCAACTCCAGCAAACAGCCTTGGTCACTCTTTATTATTCGTTTGGGGTCCTGAGGCACAAGGTGACTTAACTCGTTGGTTCCAATTAGGTGGTTTATGGGCTTTCGTTGCATTACACGGTGCTTTTGGTTTAATTGGCTTCATGTTACGTCAGTTTGAAATTGCACGTTCAGTAAACTTACGTCCATACAACGCTATTGCTTTCTCAGCACCAATCGCGGTATTCGTATCTGTTTTCTTAATCTACCCTTTAGGTCAATCAGGTTGGTTCTTCGCTCCTAGTTTTGGTGTTGCTGCTATCTTCCGTTTCATTAAAGAACAATACTAAAAATACTCTAACTACTTCAATACTGTAAGTATATGAAGTAATAAAAGTGCGAAAGTATTTAAGTGACTTCAAAGCGAAAGCTTTGTCGAATAATCAGGTTAATTCATGGAAACCTACGTTGTTTTTACTTGACTAAGGACTCAACTCGCAGTTTGTTTAAAATATATATGACTAATAAAAATAATAAAAATAATAAAAATAATAATTTTTATTTTAACTCTCTTAATCCTAATATTAACTCTCATAAAGATAATATTCAAGATAATATTGATGGAGGAAATGTAAGCCACGTTATGCTACAGGTACTACTCAAAATTTAACATGTCATCATCTAAACAGCTGGGATTGGTCTGAAGAAGGTCGTTATGATGCTTCAAATGGTATCGTTGTTTCAAAAGAGATTCACCATGATTTTCATAGTAAATACGGTTGTGGTAATAATACTCGTGAACAATTTGAAGAATACCTAAGAAACTTTCATAACAAAACTCTGTCAAATCAACAATATGGCAATCATGAGCCAAGCTTTACTACAAAAGCAACTTTAGCAACTTTAGAACATTTAAAAAAGCCAATTACGCTAAACAAGTTCAGTTTAATGAACTTATCAATAGCCGTAATCATGAATTAATTTCTGGTGTTTATCAAAATGTTCACTCTATCATCGTAGTTAAATGTAAAACTCATAATGTTACACACGAAACTACTGTTGGTCGATACAAAAAAACTTTAACGGGAATGCCTTGTTGTGGTCGAGTGCGACAAAGTAAGGCTACTGCTTATTGGAATACACTTCGTTAAGCTTTTTTTAGTCCCATATTTTAACTTATAGAGTTAAAGTCAGTAAAAGTTGCAAATTGATTGGTAAAGAAGGTGCAGAGACTAGAAGAGTTTTATCTCTTCCACGAACGCCTGACATCTTTTCATAGTAAATTTCATAGTAAATTTCATAGTAAATTTCATAGTAAATTCAATTCGTAAATTAGTAGTCTGTCATAATAAATGGCCAGTTTGTTCGAGCAAATCAACAGTTAAAACTACAGCAAACTTATTCTTGTAATTACAATTTACAATTTACAATTTACAATTCTAATCGCGAATTCTATGTAGAAAGATGATTATATAGTCCGATACTCCTAAGAAATCAGGAGAGTATAGGATAAAGAGCCTATATGTAACAACTTGTTTATTCTTCCAAGGTTTCCACAACTGGACATTAAACCCATTCCACATGATGGGTGTAGCTGGTGTATTAGGTGCTG
>ERZ1066131.94-NODE-94-length-32678-cov-46.105416_pt1 | contig 32678 bp, 35 predicted proteins | sample MGYA00382778_ERZ1066131 | MGnify/ENA primary metagenome ERZ1066131 (study PRJEB33369, sample SAMEA5778361) | biofilm metagenome | biome: Industrial cooling water; feature: Water cooling tower basin; material: Biofilm | place: United Arab Emirates | collected... | reverse complement strand
AAGGGGGACTAAGAATCCGGTTCCCCCCTTTTTTAAGGGGGACTAAGAATCCGGTCCCCCCCTTTTTTAAGGGGGACTAAGAATCCGGTTCTCCCCTTAAAAAGGGGGACTAAGAATCCGGTTTCCCCCTTTTTTAAGGGGGACTAAGAATCCGGTTTCCCCCTTAAAAAGGGGGACTAAGAATCCGGTTCCCCCCTTTTTTAAGGGGGACTAAGAATCCGGTTCCCCCCTTTTTTAAGGGAGACTAAGAATCCGGTTTCCCCCTTTTTAAGGGGGACTAAGAATCCGGTTCCCCCCTTTTTTAAGGGGGACTAAGAATCCGGTTTCCCCCTTTTTAAGGGGGACTAAGAATCCGGTTTCCCCCTTTTTTAAGGGGGGTTAGGGGGGATCAAACCGACAATATTTGTAACTAGCAACTTGGGTTATTTATTATTCAGCTAGGCGCTCTAGCTTTTCCTTAATAGCTAAATCGATCAAAGAGCGCAGCAAGGCTAGGAAGCATAGCCCTGATAGGATAAAAGCAGCGATCGCCCAGTTACTGTAAGAGCCGATCAGCAGCACTGCGCCTGCGAGCAAGGTTAATCCGCTCAAACAGGCATAAACCAGACTTTTAACGGCTAGATAAATGCGTTTGAGCGCGCGATCGCTCTCTGTAGCGCGCACTCGCAATTCCAATTCCCCCCGTTCGATCCGTTCTTCTAAGCGTCGGATTAAAACTTCAGCCGCTGAGGGTTGCTGTAACTTATACTTGATAAAATCTCTTGCTTGTTTGGCTAGTTCCTTAACTGTATTTCCCTGCCCTCCAGAGACAGTAATGCTTTTCACAAAAGGCTGAGCCGCTACTACCAGATTGTATTCTGGGTCTAAGGTACGAGCAATGCCATCGAGGGTGGTCAATGACTTTAAAATAAATGTCATTTGTGCTGGCAAGCGAAACGGTTGCTGCTCGAACATGGCATATAATTCGTTCTTAATTTCACCAAAAGCATTAATATCGACGGGTTTTTCGGTAAACTTATCTAACAGAAATGCGATCAACCTTCGCACCGGCGTCATATCGGCGACTGGTTCGATTAAACCCATATCGATTAAAGTATCTACGACCTGATTGGTATCCTTTCTTAAGACAGCAAAAAAAGTTTTAACCATCTGATCTTTAGACAGGGAATTGACCTCAGCCATCATGCCGAAGTCATAAAATATGAGGCTGCCATCCTGCCTCACTGCCATATTTCCTGGATGAGGGTCGGTATGGAAGAAACCATCTTGTAATAATTGCTTTAAATACGCACAAATACCAAGCTGAGCAATTTTCTTGGCATCTAAACCACAGTCTTTTAACTTTTGACAGTCATCAATTTTAATGCCTGGTACGTATTCCATTGTCAGCACTTTTGTCGTGGTGTACTGCCAATAAATTTGGGGAACAATAATGCGCGTCTGACTGCTAAAATTCTGGCGAAAGCGGTCGGCGTTTCTACCTTCTTGTATATAGTCAATTTCTTGATATAAAATTGCAAAAAATTCATCATAAATAGCTTCTAGATTGTACTTTCTTGTCCAAGGTAAATACCGCTGACAAAAACGGACTAATCTGAATAAAATTTTAAAATCTAAGTTAAATAATTTTTCCAATCCGGGGCGCTGCACTTTTACGACTACATCTTCCCCTGTATGTAACCTGGCCTTGTGAACCTGACCTAAGCTAGCAGCAGCGAGGGGAATCGGATCGAAATCGCGATATAAAGTGTGAATAGATTTGCCCAGTTCCGATTCAATTAAAGCGATCGCGAGGGCAGTACTAAATTCCGGCACCCGATCCTGTAATTCCGCCAGTGCTTGTACGTACTCCAAAGGTAGTAGATCGGCGCGAGTAGACAGTGCCTGACCAATTTTAATAAAAGTCGGGCCTAAATCTAACAGAGTATTAACTAACCACCTGGCCCGACCGCGCTTATGCAGCCGAGAATCATTGGGAAAGGTAGCATCCCACCACAAATAGAACGCTAAGGTTGCTGCCGCCCCAAAAATGTCTATCTGGCGTGCTAGCAGAGAATATTTAGATTTTTGCCAACGGAGTGGTTTAGGCGTCGTAGCCGATTTGAGCATCCGAAATTAAACAGAGCGCATTATCGCCAGCGTTTTATTATACGGCATCTCAAGAGCTGCCGTCTTTTTTGGATCGCAACTGAAGAAATAATTACAGACAATCCATAGGATTAAGTCGAACTCGCCGATCTGACCCGCTCAAATATTGCTGGCAATCAATAATAGCGATCGCTCTACATCTGAGGCAGACTGAGGGTAAAACAGGTTTCCCAAGCATCCTGATATTGCTGAGACGGGCAACTTGAAACGGCAATAGTACCATTTAAATGCTGTACGAGACTTTTAACCAGAGCCAGCCCTAAACCAGTACCAGCGATCGCTTGAGAGGTAACGCCCTGACCGCGACGAAACTTATCAAAAATCTGAGCTTGCTCTGGGACTGAGATGCCTGCCCCTATATTAGAGACAGATATCACAAATTGAGGCGTTTCTCCATCCACTTCGCAAGCAACCTTGAGATTGACCGTAGTTTCTGGATCGGAATACTTGCCAGCATTGGTCAATAATTCTTGCAGGATGCGGTTAAGACTGTCTAAATCGGTTTGAAGCATCAGCGATCGCGCCGGTGACTCTACAGCCAAGGTTAACCCCTTATCTGCCCAATTGGCGGCAAAAGACTGGGCTAGATCGCCAATCAGATACTTGAGGTCTACCCTTTGCACGTGTAGTCGGACTTGCTTCGACTCGAGTTGCTGAAGTGCTAGTAAGTCTTGGATTAAATTAATTTCCTGATTGCACTGCTGTTCTAAAATATCTAGATAGCGAGCTTGTTTATCTGCTGGCAATGCGGGACGACGTAAATTTTGGATTGCCATTCTCATTTTGGTCAGCGGCGTTTTCAACTCATGACTCACCGTATCGATGAATTCATCTTTTAGCTGATTTAATTGCCGCTGTTGTTCCAGCTGTTGGCGGGTTTTTTCGTACCACTTAGCTTGAACTGCCAAATTCGATTGCAGGTGTGTCGTGCGTTCTTCTACCAAGGCTAAAATTTGCCGCTGCATTTGCGACCCCAGTATAGCGATACTCAGCTGGGCGCTGACTAATTCCACCAGTTCTAATTCTTCTTTTAACCAGTTGCGGGGTTGACGTTGCTGTAGCACCAAGAACCCCAGCACGGTATCTTTACTTTCCAAAGGAACCAGCAGCAGGGATGGCATGACATTTTGAGCGAAAATGGGGGCAATGCCAGCGATTTGCTCATCCTGAAAATCTGACTTGTCAGCAATAACCGTTAGCGCGGGGGAGTTGTTGAAAGTCTGCTGACATAAAACGCATTCCGATAACCAAAACGATTGGTTTAAAACACTCCCAAAGTCTTGATTCCCTTCTGATTGGTCAAAAGCAGACCATTCACAAGCAACTGTTACTTTAGCCCTGGGAAGCCCCTTGGAATGATTTTTCAACTGGGGATCTGTATACTTCAATAGCAAGATTAGACCCCGATCCACCTCGAGGGTGCGTCCTGTGCCATCAATCGCCAACTTGAGAATCCGATCCATATCAGTGGAACTACGGATCGCCATCGTCAGGTTGTTGAGGAGACTCTGGTGCTTGAGTGAGGTACGTACCTGTCTGTGGAGTTGAGCTTGCGAAATGGCCATTGCTATCGAGTCTGACAAGGCTAGTAGTTGTTCTTTTTGCTCTAAAGTCCAATCGTGGGGGCGCGATCGCATCAACAGGATTACCCCATTCACCTGACCTTGAAATGTGGTTGTTGTCCCCAGAACAGCAGCACAATGCTTGTTTTCAACTGCATCTAGCGATAATTGACCGATTTCAACTGCGCCTGTGTCAGCGATCGCCAGAGGATTTTTCCTCGCCCCCATCGCTGCTTTAACCAGATGCGAGATGCCAGCATTTAATGACGTGGCGACAGGATTGCCGGGATGCCAATATGCCGTCTCTACCGTGGCTGTATCCCTAGCGATCGTCGCAATTAGGCAGTATTCCACCCCAAAACCGTCAGCGATCGCAGCGGGTAATTCTAACAGAACCGTTTCTGGATCGGGGCTATTGAGCATTTTCTGGATAATTTTTTGCCCTAAATCGAAATAATCGCTCTCCTGCTGCATAAGTCGGTAGGCATATTCCGGCGTCAGGACGGGGTCAAAGCAGCTATTCCTCGGCGAAGCTAACGGCTCAATTGTTTGTGCCAGCTCGACCGCGCGGCTCTTTTTGCTGGTTGCTAAGTTTATTTTCTCCCGCGAATTTACCATAACCTGTAAAGCCCTTTGATTATTTTAAATTTCCCCACCCAGCGACCGGCGAAGCCTGTTTTGGTCGTGCCAGCTACATCCGATTGATGCAGGAGGTTAGATGTTTAGCAGCTAGGTAGCTGACGTTAATTGCAAGGGTCGCCACTTCACCAGAGCTAACCTAGCTTTTGCACTAGATTATCTTTTTCAAAACGGCTCTACATCCGTGATTTCTCTACGATTGGCTAGTTTTTTAATTTTTTTTCTTTTGAAGCGTCAATTTGCCATTGTTACTCAGTTCTCAGGGCAATTACACAAATGGCGCCAGCCAACCTTTTCTAGGGGTTGTCTCGCGTTCAACCTTCAACTGGGATCGTCAATTGCGATCGCAGGAATAAATACCGGACGCTCTAGAACAGACACATCCGATTCAAGTTTACCCTGCATGAGTTATAGGTAGGGGCTAGGGTTAGGGGAAGAAGGGCGATTTTATCAAGGTTTTCAGCAATTAAGAAGGTTTATTATGCCAGTGCGGTTGCTATAAAACTAGGAACGCCTTCTTTCTACTTCTTGCATAGCTGCTTCGCTATATTTCCGATACAGTTCCTTGCGGTTTTGAGCTGTCTGGTAGCGCTCATCGTCAGAGGATACCTGAGCCATCAGATCCGAAGCCTTTTGCCAACGAGTTGCGATCTCTAACCACTGCACGGGGGTTTGGGCGGTTCTCCCCTGTACCGATGTTTGCTCGGCAATTCGCACGGCAGCAGCAAAGGGGTCACCCTCGGCACCGGGTTGACTGGTTTGGAGAGAAGCATCGATCAAGGTATTGGAACTGACTGGGGTTGAATCTGCCTGTTTTGGGCCAAACCATTGATAAAAACCCCAGCCAACCAAGAGCAGGGATACGCTCATGACGACTCCAGCCATCATACCTCGCCTCATTTGGCGTCTATGGCGCACGATCGGAGAGGGAGAAGGTTTGGGAAGCGGTCGCTTCATCGAGCTTTGACGCTCCCATAACTCGGCTACCAGGCTGGTCAAAGAATTGCGCCGAGCCAACTTAATTTCTTCAAACCAAAGCAGCTGATTTTCTGGATCGCGATTTATTTCTTGCAGCCAGAGCAACTGCTGTTCTCGAACTAGGCGACTGTTAATTTTGACGCGACGGATATCGCGCGGCCCAATAAACTCCAAAATCTGCCGGATGCGCTCGACCAAAGTGGATTGTTCGAGCTGTTCGACCGTTTCAGCTTCGCACAGAAGTTGCAAAAGGTCTGAATCGCGCACGGCTCTGGCTCTGACACCGATAGCAGCCAGGTCTTCATTGAGCAGTTGGATAATCGCGGTTATGCTACCCGATCGAGCCTGTTTAGTGACGTCGTTTCTCGGATCTACCATTTTGGGTTAAAAAGTCGCTTGACAGACGATCCCGAAGTTTTGTCTAAACATTTAATTTAGCTTAAGCGTGCCTTTGCCTCACGCTTAAAGCTTTAAAAGTGTGAGATAAAGTTAGATCTAGTTGTAAAAAGTAAGGAGCATCGAACTCCTTGTTTTTACCCGTCTTATATCCCCGCCCTGTATAGGGATAGGGTCTGACGCCGATTTAGATACAATCAGCTTTTTAGGACAATACCAATGGGCAAGCAAGTCGAAGTTTTACCCACTATGACAGCGTTGATCGAGCGCGCACTCGCACTTGTCCTGGCTCAAATCAACTCATCCATCTCTTCTCGCGGGCTGTGTACGATCGCTCTGTCTGGCGGCAGTACGCCGAAGCCATTGTACGAAGCGATCGCATCCCAAGACCTACCCTGGGAAAAAATTCACGTGTTTTGGGGTGACGAACGCTACGTAGAGCCAGATCATCCCGATAGCAATCAAGGGATGGCTCGTCGCGCTTGGTTGGATAAAGTGAATATCCCAGCGGCTAACATTCATCCTATGCCCACCGATGCAGGCGACCCCGCCGCAGATGCGGCTAAACACGAAGCAGAGTTAGGGGAATTCTTCCAAACCCCGGTAGGGGAGTTTCCCTCATTGGATATTATTTTGCTGGGGATGGGAGATGATGGACATACAGCTTCGTTATTTCCCCATACAGAGGCACTATCGGTGAGCGATCGCGCGATCGCAGTTGGTAATAAAGACGGTCAGCCCCGTTTAACTTTCACCGCACCTCTGATTAATGCGGCTCGCTGTGTCATCTTCGTGGTAGCCGGTGCTAACAAGCGCCCCGCTTTAGCCCAGGTATTTGCTCCCCAAGGTGATGAGATCACCTACCCCAGTCGGCTGATTCAGCCCGTAGGAGAGTTGTGGTGGCTACTTGATGAGTCAGCAGGTAAAGAATTAAACTTGGCAATCTGACAAAATTCGTTCAAGTCCAAAGATCTGACAAAGATAACGCTCCGGATTGACCCAAATTCCTCTAGGATCGTTTCTAGGGGAGGGAATATTTAACGATATGATTGTTTGCCCGAATTGTAACCATCAAAACCCTGACGGAGCGGTTCAGTGCGAAGCTTGTTATACACCGTTACCGGCAACAACCAGTTGCCCTAACTGTGGTGCTTCCGTGCAAACAGATGCCAGCTTCTGCGGACAGTGTGGCTTTGACTTGCGCGCTGGTGCGGGTATGACAGGCGCAGCAGAGACAGCCGCACCGGCTACTTCAACAGTCGCCCCGACAGTGCAGGTACCTGTGCCAGATTTAGTGCCACCCGATCCTTTGGTTCAACTCGATCCTGTGAGCATGAATCCTCAACCACCCGACCCGCAACCACCCAAGTCCAGTCCTCCTGAACCAGCAAGAGTAACGCCACCGCCGATGACCTTTGAGAGCGAACCTGTTACAGGCTCCGGAACAATCGCCCCTACAGTCGCGCCACCCAGCTTTGCGGCGCTTGGTAAAACTCAATTGCAGCAGCAAACGGCAAAACTGCTGCACGTTCAAACCCAAACTACAATTGAGTTGCCACAAAATTTATCGATTGTCCACCTGGGCAAGCCCAACGACCAGATTCCGCCGGACATCGATGTTTCTGGATTTCCCCATTCCGAGATAGTCTCCCGCGTTCATGCCGATATTCGGGTAGAGGGAGATACTTACTATATCGAAGATGTGGGCAGTGCTAACGGCACTTACATTAACCACACGCCCCTGCCAATGGGAAACCGACATCGGTTGCGACCGGGCGATCGCATTTCTCTGGGGAAAGGTGACCTGGTAACATTCTTGTTCCAACTTTCGTAGATCGATTCAAGAGAGTTGACGCTGTCAATAGTGATTACGCTAAACCTTCTACATCCGCTTCAGTCGATCCCGATTCAAAGTTGGACTTTTGAGGACGAATCGGTGATTAGCATCGGGCGTGCGACCGATAACCAAGTGATTCTGTATAGCGCCGTGGTTTCCCGTCACCACGTCGAACTGCGCCGTCGGGGTTCTAACTGGGAAGTGGTCAATTTGGGTGCAAACGGGACTTATCTCGATGGCAAACGCATCAGCGAAGCACCAATCGCCGATGGCGCTTTGATTCGCTTAGCTCGCTCCGGGCCTCAAATCCAAATCCACCTGGGAGCGGCAGAGCTGAACGAAGGGCAAAAAATCATTTCTCCGAAGCGCGCGCCCAACGATCCGCAGCCTGATAAATCAAGAGACACTTTAGTCAACCCCAGAAGTGACAACCGGGAAGACCCAGCTGAAAACGATTCCTAATTTCCATAGGTCAAGCAAAGCGATGTTAGCGGGCAACCCGCCCGACATCGCTATTAATGACAATTTATTACGCATAATAAAGAATAGCTGCAAAGCTGACCGTATAGCAGCATACAATGCCTCCATCGAAGAATTGTGATGTGGCAAGCATCACGCAGCCAACAAACCATGCAGCTAAACGGCCCCCGCATCTATTCTTTAGATCTAAGGCGTGCAATCGAGCCTGATGTCCTGATTGTTGAGCCTGACACTCCTGCGATCGAGGTGATGGCGCGGATGAGTCAGGTGAGAAGCAGTTGCTCGGTGACGCGATCGCATCAATTGTCAGAAGTCGAAGTCAGCACGTCTTCTCTACAGAATCTCAAACGAGCCAGCTCTGCCTTGGTGATGCAAGGAGGGCAGTTATTAGGGATATTTACGGAAAGGGATATTGTCAGGCTGACGGCGCTGGGAATGAATCTAAGGGAATTTACGGTGGCTCAGGTGATGACCTATCCAGTAATTACCCTGACACAATCAGATTCTCAAGATATCTTCACCGCGCTCTCGATCTTTCGCCAGTACCGGATTCGCCACCTGCCAATAATGGACAAGCAGGGTCAGCTGATGGGTGTAGTCACGCCGGTAAGTATTAGCAGAGGGATGCAACCTGTAAATTTGCTCACCAGATTGTGGTATGTCGCGGACGTGATGACGACGGAAGTTATTCATGCTCCGCCAACTTCGTCTGTACTGAGTTTAGCCCAGCTAATGGCAGGGCATCGGGTTAGTTGTGTGGTAATTACGGAGGAGAGTAGAGAAGGGGGACAAGGAGGAATTGAGAGCGATATCTCTCCTGTGTTTGCGTCTCACCAGTCTGGCTTGTTTTCCGATGCTCTCATCCCTGTAGGGATTGTCACCGAAGGGGATATCGTGGAGTTCCAGGCGCTGGAACTGAATTTATCCCAGATGCAAGCACAAGACGTGATGAGTACTCCTCCGTTTTGTTTGGGAGCAACAGAATCATTGTGGGTTGCTTACCAAGAAATGCAGCGACGACACGTGCGGCGTTTGGTTGTCACTGGGGATGTAGGAGAATTGCTGGGAGTACTTTCCCAAACTAGCTTGTTGCAAGTGCTTTCCCCAACAGAAATGTATGGGGTGATTGAAGAGTTACAGCAAGCTGTCGAAGAAAGTACAACGGAATTAAGGAAAACCAACGAACTATTGCAGCAGGAGATTATCGAACGTCAGCGAGCGGAGGTAGCTTTACAAAAAGCCAATAACGAGTTAAAAAGACAGGTCGAGGAACAAACTGCTGAACTGCGAGCAGCTAACGCACTTCTCAAACAAGACATCGCCCAACGCCAGCGCGTAGAAGCGGCGTTGCGACAATCGGAAGCGCAACTCAGGCAACAAACCCAGCAACTAGAGCAAGCGCTGCACGAACTTCAAAATACCCAAGCTCATCTCATTCAGACGGAAAAAATGTCGAGTTTGGGACAGATGGTGGCGGGTGTGGCTCACGAAATCAATAACCCGGTGAGTTTCATCCACGGCAATCTTCCTTATGCCACTGAATATGTCCAAGGCTTGTTGCGCCTGGTACAGCTCTATCAGCAGCAATATCCCCACCCCGCCGAGGCAATTCAAATGCAGGCAGAAGCCATCGACCTCAATTTTGTGCTGGACGATTTACCCAAATTAATGGCTTCGATGCATCTAGGGGCAGAGCGTATCCGCCAAATTGTGCTGAGCTTGCGAAGTTTCTCGCGACTGGATGAAGCCGAAATGAAGCCGGTTAACTTGCATGAAGGGATTGATAGCACTCTGCTGATTTTACAGAATCGATTGCGTCCCCAGGGGGGATCTAGGAAACGAGGGACTGTGGCAGAACATCCCGGTATTTTGGTGATTAAGGAGTACGGCGACTTACCGCGGGTAGACTGTTATGCTGGGCAGCTGAATCAAGTTTTTATGAACATCCTCAGCAATGCCATCGATGCTTTGGAAGAGGATTCTACAGGTAGGGTGCAGGAATCCCCAGAAGATTCCCTAGAGTCCGCGCCTCAAATTCGGATTCGCACCGAAGTAATTAACAGCGACTGGGTAGGGATTCGGATTGCAGATAATGGGCCGGGAATGACAGAATCAGTACGCCAGAAGCTGTTTGACCCGTTTTTTACTACGAAACCTGTGGGCAAAGGGACGGGTTTGGGTTTGTCAATTAGTTACAAGATTGTGGTAGAGAAACACGGCGGTCGATTAAATTGCGTTTCAGTACCGGGACAGGGAACTGAGTTTATGATTGAGATTCCGATTCGGCAAGCTGCGTTAAGTTAGTAGCGAGGTTTGAATCGTCAATTTATGATGGGTGTGTCAATAGACTTGCCTGATTCAAACAGCCTTGGAGTTGGTTTATGAATACGCAACAACAAGTTATACAGCAAAGTGAGCTACTCAATCGGCTGGTGCTAGATCGCAGTACGGCTGAGGAAGTAGGTCGGATCAACGAACTTTGGCTTTCTGTGCGCGAGCATCAAGTGGTGGGTTTTACTTGTAAGTCTGGTATCCTTGGCAGCAAGAAACGCTCTTTTGCTTGGGCTGAAATTGAATCGATTGGCGCTGATAGCATTATGGTCAATCTCAACCCAGATGCCAGCGATCCGGGGAAACCGGAACCGCCTAATAATTTGATTGGTCACGAGATCTGGACTGATGTTGGCAATAAAGTTGGTAAGGTAGCGGATTATCTATTCGTCCCCGAAACGGGTGCGGTGGTAAATTATTTATTTGTTTCTAGCGGCTGGCGCGGCAGATTGGATGGGGTTTATGTATTACCAATTTCCGCGATCGCTAGTATCGGTAGCAAGCGCGTCATCGTGGCAGATGCTGCCGTTCAAGAGCCGCAACTATTTACTCCCGGATTCACTCAAAAAGTCACTCAGGCGGCTGAGTTTATTAAGGAAGATTTTCAGAAAACTAAACTCGATTTGGATTCGCTCAAGCGCGGCGGTCAACAGATTACTGAGCAAGTTAAAGATAAAGCTCAATTTGTCGGTGATAAAGCTAAGGAATTGAGCGAGCAAGTTAAAGGGCAAGCTCAAGTGGCTGCGGAAAAAGCTAAGGAACTGAGCGAGCAAGTTAAAGATCAAGCTCAAGTGGCTGCGGAAAAAGCTAAAGAATTGAGCGAGCAAGTTAAGGATCAAGCTCAGTCGGTAACAGAAAAAGCGAAGGAAAAATTGTCGGAAATTAAACCAAAACGTCAAGATGGTGCTGTGGATGGTGAGGCAGAGAAAACTATCGATGTTTCTGTTTCATTGGATGTGGAGGAGAAATCAAAGCCTTGAAATCAGCTTTGAAATAAATTTCAAGCTTAAAGCTTAAACCCGTTTTAACGGGTTGTAATGTTCGGATCGGGCGATCGCTCGCTTCAAATTTGTTGCTGTAATTGTTGCGATCGCCAAGATTACTCCTTTTGCACCTAAAGATTTTTTTATCTGAACCGCAGAGACGCAGAGAACGCAGAGAGAAGAGAAGAGGAGAGGTGACCCCACTGTGAGCAGAGGAGAGATCGCGCCCCTACCGTTGCAAGTGCGCGATCGCTCCTCCATCACTTTTGCCCCTCTGGGGGCTTTTTTTGTGGCGGCGGTATTTCGCCAGTTTTTTGGGCTTCCAACACAGCGACTTCGATCAGAAAACCAGCCAGGTTCGCTGTCGGTCTGCCTTGTTTATCAGCCCATCGCTCTAGGGCTTCATATACGTAATCGGGAAGCGTTACATAGACGCGCTTGCTCACTGTCAATATTGTTTTCATTTTGCTATCGCTCCCTATGGTACAGGCTTGCACTGAATAGCTAAATCTCAGCCACTTTTTAGCCACTTTTTAGTGGCTAATTTGCAAAGCATGTGAGATAATATGAGGGAACTCAAATTTTGCACCTGCAATAAGTGGGACGGACAAGATGCCCATCCCACAAGAAAAACTATCTCTTGTGGGGTGGGCGTCCCGCCCGCCCGGTGTATTGGTGCAAGAGTTGAATGCCTAAAAAAGTCAGAAGCCAGTCCCTCGCCCTGGAAAAGCATGGACTGGCTCTGGCTCCAATTGAAAAAGGAGATATTTTTATTATGCTGCACCGAGAACGTCTTAGTCCTTGGATTATTGTGCGTCTGCTGCCAAATTTGCAAAGAATTGTTGTGGGTCGATTTCGCAATTGGTCGGATGCAGATGGTCATTTGAGGATTTTGCAACAATTGATTCCTGGGGCTAAATTGATCGTTGTTTTCGATCCTGGGGAGATGCCTAACTGTATGCAAGGCGATATGCGAGCGGGTACGCTGGGCGATCGCATGTAATTTGTGTGGGTGCGATCGCGCCCCAATCTCCCCGCGCGTTAAACTAAATTCAAGACATAGTATAAGTTGGGGAAAAATCATGACAGCGACTCTACAACCAACCGAAAAACGCTATTACACACCTGAAGAGTATCTAGCACTAGAAGAAAAAGCAGAATACAAAAGTGAATATCACGATGGAGTCATCATTCCTATGACAGGTGGAACTACGAATCATAACCAACTTGCTGGCAATCTTTACATAGCGTTGAGTCTTGCTCTCAAAGGACAAGATTATCGCACGTTCATTGGTGATGTACGTTTGTGGATACCCAGAATCAGAAGCTATGTTTATCCCGACGTGATGGTAATTGCAGGTAAACCTGAATATTACGAGAATCGTAAAGATACGATTGTCAATCCTCAAGTAATTATCGAAGTTTTATCAAAATCAACCAAAGGTTACGACCTTGGGGACAAGTTTAGTCATTACAGAACTATCCCGACATTTCAAGAGTATATTCTGATTGACCAGACTAAGATCGCAATTGAACAATATTATAAGCAGGCAAATAAGCGGTGGTCTTATTGTGAATACGATGAAGAGGATGCTGGGTTATTGTTTAATTCGTTCGGGGTAGAAGTGCCGCTGATTGATATTTATGAGAGAGTTGATTTTGAGGCTGAGGAAGTAGAAGAAGAAGTGGAAGTGGTAGAAGAGAAGGAGGGGGAGTGAGGACGCGATATGCCTCCGGCACGCTTCGCGATCGCTCTGTCCAGTTAAGTTAAACTAGATATAAGACAATAATTAAGTTGAGCGCTCGGATAACTATGACAGCTACTTTACTACCAAGGGAACAACGCTACTACACGCCAGAGGAATATTTAGCCCTGGAAGAAGCAGCAGAATCTAAAAGTGAATATCACAATGGAGTAATTATTCCCATGACAGGTGGAACTACGAATCATAATCAAATTTCACTTAACCTCAGTGTAGCTTTGCACATTGCTTTCAAACAGCAAAACTATCGAGTATTCATGGGTGACGTGCGTTTGTGGATACCTAGAATCAGAACCTATGTTTATCCCGATGTGATGGTTATTGCAGGTAAACCTGAATATCACGAGAATCGAAAGGATACAATTACTAATCCTCAAGTAATTATTGAAGTTTTATCTAAATCGACTAGAAATTACGATCGCGGTGATAAATTTAGCTATTATCGCACAATTCCCAGCTTTCAAGAGTATATTCTGATTGACCAGAAAAAAATAGCAATTGAACAATATTCTAAACAGGCAAATAAACGCTGGTCTTTTTCGGAATACAACGAGGAAGATACAGAATTGTTTTTTAGCTCATTGCAGGTACAAGTGCCGGTGGTTGATATTTACGAGAAAGTTGATTTTGAGGCAGAGGAAGTAGAAGAAGAGGTGGAAGTGGTGGAAGAAAAAGATGGGGAGTGAGAAAGCGATCGCTAGTATTTTTCTGGGTTAAACTGGATGTGGTACAACGCTCGAGATAAGGAAGAATGACTGTGTCACCTTTAAAAGAAAAGATTGTTGAAAAAATAGACAATTTATCTGAAGTAGAACTACAGGAAATGCTAGATTTTGCTGATTTCCTGTTATTTAGACGACAAAAGCATGAGGCATCTTTACTATCTGCTGAAATAGTAGAGGATGACCTACGAGAAGAACAAGATACAACATGGTTGGAGACGGATTTATCTAACTTGGAAAGCTACGACGCTTACGATTGGCAACCTGGAGAAATGAGTGAGGGTTTGCCTGTTAAATATGTTCCTGGTATGGGTGTAGTAATTATTGAGAAATGACTAATCGTTCTTTACAGTTTGGGGACATTGTAACAGTAGGATTTCCCACACAAAATCCTCAAGGTCGCGAACAAGAAGGTTATCGACCTGCGATTGTAGTTGGTTTTCCAAACCGACTGGGAGTAGCACGCTTTGAATTAATAATTGTAATTCCAATGACGACAGATCGAAATCAAGCGTGGGCTGTTGCTTCACCCGATTTATATCCACGTTTTGCGGCGGGAGTTGCAGGGTTAAGGTCGCCGTCTATTGCTTTGTTGGATCGGGTAAGAGTTTTGGATGTTAACCGAATTGTGGATTATCGAGGAAGTCTAACACCTGAGCAATATGCACCTATCTTGAGTGGACTTCAGCGGATGATCGGTACTTAAAATAAGATGCGATCGCTCTGGTGGTGTAAGAGTGCGATCGCACTGCTTCCCAAGCGCCCAAATTCCTGATTTTGACTGAGTTAGAGGGAAGCGATATGCCATCCGGCACGCTGCGCGATCGCGCTAGGTTATTCAAGTATTCTAGTAATTGTGCTAATCGGGATAAAAAGTGAAAGCTCATTATCCTCTAACTGTATGAAACCGTATTTCAAATAAAACGCTTTTGCTTGTTCATTCTTAGCATCAACTATCACAGCAAAGATTCCCACCTCAGAGAAAAGGCTAACTGCTTTACGAAATGACTCCATTAGCAGTTCTTCTCCTAACCCTCTACCCTGCATTGAGCAGTCTACAGCAAGTTTACCGATCCGCATGGCTGGCAATGGATAGCGAGGCAATCCTTTCCGATAATTTTCTGGTAGGGACTCGCGTTTAACTTCAGCCATACTGACAGAGTAATAACCAGCTACATCTCCATTTCCACCTTCAGGAATTGCCACAAAGGTTTTAGCGATTCCTCTTCTATCGTTCTGACGGGCATATTTTTTCAGGTAATCATTTAGCTCCGGTACGCCGCATTCAAAAGCTTCTCGCCTCACTCTTTCATCGTCTAGGGAACAAAAAATCCATTCCATTGTTTACCACTTTCCATACTTTTCCTGATGCTTTTTTATGGCTGCTTTCAGTGCTTCGTTTGGTTCTGGTGGGTTTTCAATCGCTGAGGTTACAATTTCCCAGTCCCGTTCTGAAAGAATAATTGACTCTAGCTTTAGGGGGAGATCTTCTGCTAACTTTAAAGCTACTTCAAGCAAATACTCGCTTAAACTGAGACTCCTGATAGTGGCGGCGTTTTCCAGCACTTCTTTTTGTTCCTGACTCAGGGTGATCTCAATAGTGGTGGTTTGGGGAGTCTGGATTGGGTTTGACATCTTTTAAGGTTCCTCACGACAGAGGGATTGATTGTATTTTAGCGACCTTTGAGCGAAATGAATGTAGGTAATTGAAATGAGGGTATTCGATAACGGTTTGTAATGCGATCGCGTAGCTCATTCGTTTAGTCTCCAAATCCTCAAGCGGCTACCTTGTGGTTATTTACTAGGATAGCTTGCGGGAATATTAGCTCTGCAACTATGCACTCCGGCACTGCAAGCAGCCTGGGCAATAGACAGACTAATTTGCCAAAATAGCAAATATTATTTCTGTCTCCTCCCATGCACAACACCTCCAACGACAATACCGCCTACAGCAGTAATTCCCAGTTTGATGACTTAATGCAATCTCTTGGCATCGATCTGCACCAAAACATCAACACTGAACATTCCCACAGCAACTGGCACGACAACAGCCAACAGCACAACCCTTATCCAGAAAGTCTTAACCACACAGCAATACCAGACTTAACCCATAACAGTTGGGAAGCTCCATCTCAAAGTTTCACCCAACATCACCCCCAAACAGACTGGACTCATGCCAACAACGACATCCACCACTCAGCCAGTCAGTGGCACGATACAGAAAACGGGTTTTCACACCATCACGCCGATCTGGGCGCAACAAAACAAGTACTAAATAGTTCCTACTCCAGCGCCGAAGATGGCCCTTACATCAACATAGATCGGCACGGCGACATTCACCTGCACAAACTTGACGGCACAACACAAACAGTCGGTCACGTATATGGACAACAATTTTATAACTCAGCAGGCGATCATATCGGCTATCTCAAAAACGGACACGTCTATCGATGGATAAATGACACATCCGTAGGGCGAGTCGAAAGCGGACATATCTATCAAGAAAACGGCAAAGAAATAGGTAGAGCCGATACCGACTTAGAAGGCGCTGCCCACATGCTATTCGTAGTCCGTGGCGGCACCTTTTAACTCGTTCCCAGGCTCCTAACTCGTTCCCAGGCTCCAGCCTGGGAACGCATATCAGGAGGGCTGCTGCCTCCCGATCCCTCGACGATACTGAAACGCCCTACCAACTAAAACAAACAAATGACACGCGCATTACCAGGACAAAAAGGATTTTGGGGTAAAGTTTGGGACGGAGTAAAAGCCGTATTTGCTCCCCCAATTTACATAGCAGACAGACAAGCAGAAACCCAAATTCGCAATACAGACTTAACCATCGAAGCCAACCAAAGACTCGAAGAAAGTCGGCAACAACTCCGCAAACAAGAACTAGCATTACAAGAATTCCAGCGCGAAGCCAACCTAGAATTCCAAGCCGAACAAAGCGACTTAAATCGTTCCTTACAATCAGAACTAGCAAGACTCACCCGCGAATTCCAAACCCAAGAAGCATTACTAACCCGCGAATTCCAAGCAAGTGAAGGCAAGAAAAACCGCAAACACCAAGAAAAACTTGCCCGCCTCAACATGGAATTGCAAGCCGAACTAGCAAAGCTCAACCGCGAATTTCAAGCCAACGAAGGTAAACTCAACCGCGAACACCAAGTCCAACTAGAAATCTTCCGCTCAAACCTGCAAAAATGGTGTCTCGAACAGCAAAAAGAACTGCAACTAGAACTTAAAGCCCTCGACGCCGAACTTGCTCGCGAACTGAGAATTTATGACCGCCAAACTGCCATAGAAGTTATCCACGAACAGAAACGGCAAAACAACTCCCCGATTTGGTTAATTGCCGAAGATATCGTGCATTCTAATCCAAATCAAAATCCCATTCCCTTGCGAGTTTTTCTCTCGCCTCCCACCCTGCGCTTCGACCGTTCCGGCGATGGCAATGATGCAGCCAAAGGCTTTCCCGATATGGAAGAAACACTCGGAGCCTACCTGCAACAATTCTTTGAAAAATATGCAGCCCAAGCGCGTCCAATTGAATTTCTCGCCGGTGCTTGGACGAGTAAGTTCTTCCACAGCCAAGCGGCTACAAAATCAATGTTTCGCGGCTTAAAAACCGAGCCAACTTTAATTTTAGAATCCGCTGCTGAAGGGGATTATTTCAATCTCCGTTTTGGGTATTGGGGTTTAAATTGGGCGACTTATCGTTACAAATCAGCTATTACTATGCTGCCTTGGCGAGAAGTGCTTTTCGACTTGGCGAAAGATCGCGCTTTGCGGTGGAAAGAAAAGCGAGACAAACACATCGCTGCGGGGAAAAATGCCGAAGAATTTGATAACCGTTACGGGTTGGAAACGGTAAAGCGGTATCGCCGAAACTTGGAAATAATTGAAAACGAGCGGTTGTGTATAGAAGATGGCGATGACCCCAGCGAAATTGAACGCCTCTACAGTATCCATCAAAACGATTACAATCAATTGCGTCAATTTATCGGCATTTGTCACTGCATCATCGCGGGTTTGCTAGCCGATGAATACTTTTTAGTTCACGTCTCCCCTGAAGTCCGCCAGCCGCCTCTGCTGCCTCAAATATTGCCCGATATGCTGGGAGAAATACCTTCAGAAGAACAGGAAAAGTTAGCAGAGATTGTTGTCAATTTCTACGAAACGCTGTACAATGTTATTGGGAAAGAAGAGTCGGCGTGGGTTGCCGAATTGCGGTTAGATTTAGCCGAAAGTCTTCTGGGCTTGCCTAAAAAACATTGGGCGGAAGCGCAAATATTTGAGTCGGTAAAAGCTTGCCTACAGTTAAAGAAACCCGGTTTTTCAGAAAAACCGGGTTTCTCGGCGGAAGGTGAACTATTAGATGCCTTAGATTCAGCTTTGACAATCGACGATTTGGGTTACGTCGAGAAGCTCAATAGCTGTTTAGCTGCTGTGGGTAAAAATCGCCAGTTGAGCGTTGTTGACTCTTGCTACAATCGAGGCATTCAACGGTGTAAAGAGGAAAAATATCCAGCCGCTATTGTTGACTTCAACCAAGTGCTTCAAATCAATCCCAATTTAGCAGAAGCGAATTACAATCGCGGGCTGGCTTATGCTAAATTAGGCCAGTATCAAGCGGCAATTGAAGACTACACCCAAGTGTTGCGGTTGAATCCAAACAATGCCAATGCTTGCAACAACCGCGCCAATGCTTATTACAAATTGGGCGACTATGAACGGGCAATAGCTGACTACAACCAAGCATTAAGCATAAATCCCAATTTACCAGGAGTTGCCCACAATCGCGATGTGGCACAAGGCGTGTGGGATGAGAAAAAGCGCCAGCAGCGAGAAGAAGAGGAACGACGCAAAGTTGAGGAAGAGGAGAAAAAACAAAAGCAGCGGGAAGAAGAGGAAGCTAAAGGGCAAGAATTCCACTTCGAGATTATTACAGTCAATGCCCAAGGGCGCGAAATTAGTCGCAAACCGGGTAAAGCAAGGCAGAAATTGGCAGATTTGGGAAATGGTATCAACTTGGAAATGGTTTACATTCCGGGGGGAACATTCCAAATGGGTTCAACAGAACAATCTGACGAACAACCCGTACATCAAGTAACCGTCAAACCTTTGTTTATGGGCAAATATCCCATCACTCAAGAACAATGGCAAGCAGTGATGGGAAATAACCCTTCTAGTTTTAAAGGTGCGAAACGTCCTGTAGAAAATGTATCGTGGCAAGATGCTGTCGAATTCTGTAGCAAATTGTCGCAAAAAACGGGGAAAAATTATCGCTTACCCAGCGAGGCGGAGTGGGAATATGCTTGTCGTGCGGGAACAACAACGCCTTTCCACTTTGGCGAGACTATTACCCCCGATTTAGTCAACTATGACGGAAACAACCCCTACGCTTCTGCGCCAAAAGGACTTTACCGTCAAGAAACAACCCCGGTGGGGAGTTTTCCGCCAAACGCCTTTGGGTTATACGATATGCACGGCAATATTTGGGAATGGTGTCAAGATGTTTGGCACGATAACTATAACGGCGCGCCTACTGATGGAAGTGTTTGGGAAACTGGTGGATCTGATTACCGGGTGCAGCGTGGTGGTTCGTGGAACAACAATGCGGTCTATTGCCGCGGTGCCTACCGCGTCAGGAACGCGCTGGGCTACAGGAACAGGTATTTCGGATTTCGCGTGGCTTTGGCTTCGGATTTTTCGGGTTCTTAGTTTCCGGGAGCTTTGTTTCCGGCATCTTAGTTCTGGTTGCGAGGACTCTTCTTCTCTACCCTTTTGCCCTTTTGCCCTTTACTCTTTTTTCTTTTCCCTTTTCCGCCGAAGGCGGATCGAAATTTTTTTTCAGAAATGGGTTTTGCTAAAGAACTCAGAAACCCGGTTTTTTGGAAAAACTGGGTTTCTAGGATTTACAAACAACCGTTTTTCTGAGAAATTAAAAGAGTATCCATTTTTCTCATACAAGCGAGAGGGTGGAGAAGGGGCAGGCACTTCCGAGTGCAGCGTGGTGGTTCGTGGAACAACAATGCGGTCAATTGCCGCAGTGCCAACCGCAACAGGAACGCGCTGGGCAACAGGAACAGGAATTACGGATTTCGCGTGGCTTTGGCTTCGGATTTTTCGGGTTCTTAGTTTCCGGGAGCTTTGTTTCCGGCATCTTAGTTCTGGTTGCGAGTACTCTTTCATATCAGAACTAGCAGATGGGAATTTGTTAGGCGTGTAGTGAAGAGTCCAGACCTGTTCCCGCGATGGAGGTGACTTCATCCAAATATAAAACCAAATCGGGTAGCTTGGTAGGAATCCCGAACAGTTGCCCGGTTTATGAAAAATTTCATATTTTAGATTTTAGATTGCAGATTTAATTCAAATCATGTCTGGTTGCATCGGCATCGCGCGGGGGGCAGGTTTACGAATACAATTCGCTTCCTATCAAAGGTTGAGGGTAAAACCTGCCCCTACAACAATATTATCCGATGCTTTCAAATCTAAAATCTGCAATCTAAAATTATCAATGAATGAATTGTCAATCGTCCAAAAAACCTACGATCTAATCAAGTGGTACGTGCCGATTTTAAATCGCCTCCCCCGCGACCATAAGTTTTCTCTAGGAGATAGAATGGTTAGCGGTTTGTATGACATATTAGAAGGACTAATTTTAGCCAGATACGGCGAAGAAAAGCTAGCAAAACTGGAAATTTTAAACGCCAAACTAGACATATTGCGCCATCAAACCAGACTTTTGCGAGAATTTGATTTGATGTCTGTCGAACGTTACGAATATGTGGGAAAATTAGTCAACGAAATTGGCAAAGAACTGGGCGGTTGGATCAAACAACAGAAAAAGAAACCAGCGGCATGAAAAGACAAGGGAATCTCTGGCATCAAATTATTGAATTCAGTAACTTATTAGAAGCCGCAAAAAAGGCGCAGCAGGGCAAGAGATTTCGGGAGAATGTATTAAAATTTAATTATAACTTAGAAAATGAACTCTGGAAGCTAAAGACAGAGTTAGAGTCAAGAACTTACCAGCCAGGTAGCTATAAAACATTTGAAATTCTCGAACCAAAACGGCGGATGATTTCCGCAGCACCTTATCGGGATAGAGTAGTTCACCACGCACTCTGCAACATTATTGTACCAATTTTTGATAGCACTTTTATCGCTGATTCCTATGCAAATAGAGTGGGATTTGGTACGCACCGCGCTTTGCGTCGCTTCACCCAATTTGCTCGTTCTAGCCGTTACGTTTTACAATGCGACATCAAGAAATATTTTCCCAGTATAGACCACGAAATTTTAAAAGCTTTGCTGCGTCGCAAATTAAAATGTCCCGATACTCTTTGGCTGATTGATAAAATTATAGACAACAGCAACGCACAAGAACCTGTCATCGAACATTTTCCAGATGACGACTTGCTGACACCCGTGCAGCGGCGGAAAGGCTTACCAATTGGCAATTTAACCAGTCAATTTTTGGCGAATAATTACCTGAATGGTTTTGACCATTATATCAAAGAACAGTTAAAAGTTAGAAAATATATTCGTTATGTTGATGATTTTGCTTTATTTTCAGATGACCGAGAGTTTTTAGCTGATGCGCGAATATCTGTAGAGGAGTATTTAGCGAATTTGCGGTTAAAGATTCATCCGATTAAAAGCCAATTATTTGAAACAAAACAAGGGGCAAATTTTTTAGGTTTTCGCGTTTTACCCGATCGAATTCGAGTCAGGACAGAAAATTTACGTCGAGCTAGACGTAGGTGGCGGCGAATGCAGGTAGAATATGAGCAGGGTAAGATGGATCTGTCACAAATGAGGCAGTCTTGGCAAAGTTGGGTGGCTCATTTGAATCACGGCGATACTTGGCATCTGAGACAACAGATATTTGCTTGCTCCTCCTATGCTATCTGACTCTAGTTTAAGGCGATCGCACCCCTTATAATGCTCGCGCGTTGTTCATTCGTTTAATCTCCTACTTCCTGAAATTGACGATTATTTAGACGCTGATAAATTCTACAGGCAGCGTATCAGTGTCCCAACTATAGTTAAGTCGTTCAAATCCAATTACTTTACCGTCTTTATCTTTCATCAGCAGAAGTTCCTCATCGGCTTCTTCGGCGATGAATTCTCTACTGGGGTCATCAAACCAAACTGTAAGGGTTTTGCCTTCTTTGTTGTAATATATTTTCACAGTTTGACGTACAGTCTCTCCTCTTTTGATTCTTTGTTCAGGCTGTCCCCAGACTTCAGGTAGGGGTGTCACCCAAGAAATAGGAATAGAAATTACATCTAAAGTTTCTCCATCTTTAAAAATTTCCAGCGTATATCCTGGTTCTGGCTGATTCTTGGTGGGCTGGAGATGGTCTAGGACAACTCCTTTGTCACCTTTTTTGACCAGACTATCAGGAACGTCTTGATTGAGTTCGACCCATTGAAATAATGTTGCTGTTATCATTTTCTAAGCCTCCTGTGACTTATCAGGATATAGAGTGATAAATTTAACGATATCTGCTCCCTCATCCTGTTGCCAGATAGTAATTACCCTAAGTAACCGACCATTAAGGCCATTCCACTGGCTTTTAACCTTGAAGCGAGTCCCCCAACCTGTAGGGGTAACTTCTGCAACTTCGGCGCCCTCTACAGCATCTAGTATATCTCTCTTCAAAAGTTCCCAATTCTCAAGGGTATAACCAGCTAATGCTAAATATTCTGATTTATCGTCTTTAGGTTGGTAAACAAGAAGGTAGTTGGTAATCTTTTGGTCTTGAATTACCAACCCCGAAGGCATTCTCATCGATTTAGTTCATAGTTATGTAAAAAATCAGCATAGGTAGGGTAGGCTAATGCCCACCCTATTATGAACTATTAAGCGCCGACAGCTTCTTTCGCGGCGTACATCACTTCAACGGTGATTTGCCCGATATTCCGTTCCCGTGCAAATTTCTCGGTATTCCGCTTCACTTTACCCCGCACAAATCCAGGAATTTTATTCAATTCTGCTTGCGCGTCTTTCGTCCAATTCAAGTCAGAATCGGCAGAAATTCCCTTGTGAATCACTTCTTTGGTATCGTGTCCGCCAAAGATTTCTAACAGGTGATCTTCCATGCCCAAGGTAAAGGAATTGTAGACCAAATCTGCTATTTGATTTGTGCCTTCATACCCCATAAATGGTTTGTATCCAATCGGGAAATTCTGGATGTGAATCGGTGCTGCAATCACACCGCAAGGAATATCCAAACGCTTACCAACGTGGCGTTCCATTTGCGTGCCGAAAATCGCGGCGGGTTCTAAACGGGCAATCATATCGCCAATCGCACCGTTATCGTCGCTGATCAGGATTTCATCGCAATATTCTGCGACTTGTTCGCGGAACCAATCGGCGTCGTATTTGCAGTAAGTTCCGGCACACACTACTTTAATTCCCATTTCCCGTGCCAAAATTTTGGTCATGGCGGCGGCGTGGGTGTTGTCGCCAAATACGACTGCTTTTTTCCCGGTCAAATTCTGACAGTCAATCGAACGAGAAAACCATGCTGCTTGGGATACATATAAGGTTTGCTCGTTGATGAATTCTTCGTAATTAACATCCGCACCTTGGGCGTTAATTACTTGCTGAATTTTGCGGATGCAACGGGCAGTTTCTACTACACCCATCGGCGCGATATCGACGTAAGGCATCCCGAATTCTTGCTCTAAATACTTGGCGGTCATTAAACCGAGTTCGCGATAGGGAACTAAGTTAAACCAAGCTTTCGGTAGCGTTTTCAAGTTATGCACCGAAGCGCCTTCGGGAATTACTTGGTTGACTTCTATGCCCAAATCTGCCATTAACCGCTTTAATTCGGTGCAGTCGTGTTGGTTGTGGAAGCCAAGGGTAGAAATTCCGATAATATTTACAGATGGTTTTTCGGTTTTGCCTGCGGGTAGATCGTTTTTCTTGCGGGCTTTTTCGATGTAGTATTGCACGATTTGTTGGAGAGTGCGATCGCCTGCTTGCAGTTCGTTCACCCGGTAGTGGTTCACATCCGCTAGCATCACGTCGCCTTTGGCTTCCAATTGGGCGCGCTCTACAAAGTTTTGTAAATCTTCTTGCAAAATGCTCGATGTGCATGTAGGAGTTAGCACGATCAAATCGGGACGTTCTTCTTTGTCCTTGCGGGTGATGTTGTCTACCACCTTTTCTTGCGAACCCCGTGCCAATACGTTGCGGTCAACTACACTGGCGGTTACTGGGGTGAAATTCCGCTCCCGCTCTAACATCGATCGCATGACGTTAAAGTAATCATCGCCTAATGGCGCGTGCATGATGGCGTGGACGTTCTTAAACGAACTGGCAATCCGGAGAGTGCCAATGTGGGCGGGACCTGCATACATCCAATAAGCTAATTTCATAATCTGTTCTCCCTGGCGCTGTTTGAGTAAGCCCAATAATTGCTTTTTTAAGGACTTTTCTGATTGTCGCTAAAGATCCTGTCCCGTAAAGTTAAGACTTTTTACGTATGTTTGCTTTTTGTACCTAATTAATCTCAATTCACTCTCACTCGTTCCCAGGCTCAGCCTGGGAACGAGATTGTAGAGGCTCTGCCTCGTTTATGTGGTTGCCATTTGGGTATAGATCTCTTCTGGGTCAAAAATGACGTAAAATGCGCCTTTTGGAACCTTTCGGCTCAAAAACCTTGCTATATCCTCGGCATCGGAACGGTTACGAGTCCGCCCTACTGCCTTTGGTTTGCGTTCGGGAAACACAGCAACGATCGCATAAGGCTGGCGACTGGTCAAACTGTCTGGAACTGGAGCTGTGTACTTATTCATGACTCAATTCCTTAAGTGTGTAGGTACGGTAAATTAAAGCCAATATAGCTTTAAATGTGTATATACGCCACAGATGGCATAGAGTACGTTGGAGTGTGTAATGAACAAGACCAATCCAGGGAATGACCAGACCAAAAGCAGATCGAGAAGGATACGGCGAGAAAAAAGATCGCGTAAATATAACTCTGACTCCGACTGCTCAGAGACTGCTCGATCAGCAGGCATCAGTTTTGGGAGTAAGTCGCAGCGAACTAATCGAACAAATTGCACGAGGGTTACTCGGTTCCTATCCACAAGCAAAAGTATTGGGGGAATTTTGCGCCAACTGATTGTGAACGCGGATAATCAGTTGGCAAAAATAAGCTCGCGCATCCAGCAACTAGACACAGAACGCCAAAACCTTGAGCGAGAATGGGAAGAAGCAAGGCAGGAAAAAGAACAGCTACAAGCTTTGTTAAATATCCTGCAACAATCCATTCAAGAAGACTCGTAGAGGAAAAATAACCATGCCAACTCAACAAGAATGGGAATGGTTAGCCTTTAACTCCCATTACCAAACCGCCACAGCAGTGCAGCAACTTTTAAAAGAGGGAAAGTCTATGGAAGCAAGTGAAGGTTTAGACGCGCTGATCGAAGCGATGGCAAGAACAGAAAGACACGCGCTGAAAAGCCAGTTGGTAAGGTTGATGGCTCATGTTATCAAGTGGAAATGTCAACCGGAAAAACGGTCAATAAGCTGGGCTGTCACTATTAATTCTGCCCGCATGGAAATTGAAGACCTCCGGGAAGACATGCCGAGCTTGAATCGAAATTATATTGAATCGGTTTGGGATAAATGTTTTAAATCGGCGATGAAACAAGCTGTTTTAGAAATGGGAAAGAAATGTCAATTAGCTTCGCTGACTTGGGCAGAAGTATTTGAGGAAAGATATAGCTTACTGGAAGATGATGAAGATATTGACGAGGATTGATTGGTTAGTCAATTGCGTTTTGGTCAAGGGGCATGGCAGTATCAATGTTATGCGTTGTTATCAGATAGGTTGCTTGCCGTGTCCCTTGGCGTAGGGGCACGGCAATATTAATGCGATCGGTTTTTGGGAGATATCTTGCCTGCCGCGCCCCTACTTCTCATTCATGGTAATTAACCAGACATGATATTACATCGTTTCGAGGTTTTGATAGCGCCAGTTTAAGGCGCGGGGTTTGACGTAGGGTTGGGAGGCAATTCCAACTTCATAATTTTCCCCCGGTACGCGATATCGCCAGTTTAAAGCGCGAGGTTTAGCATAAGGCTGAGGTTCAGAGGGCGTACAATCGTAAATATGACCGCGATAAATCAGTTGCATGGTTTTGTTTCCTCAAAATTGTTGTGGTTTTAAAAATTGATTTATTGCAGTCCAATATAGTTATTACCCCGATAGGTTAATTTCCGAATTGATTGGGGTATAGTTTCTCTAGTAATCGATGTCATTCTTGTAGGCAAGCCGCGATATTTACCGATAATTTCGCTTTCAGTTACTTCGATGGAAACAGAATTTAATTCGTAGTTGACCCCGCGATAAGAAAGTTTCATAGTGGTTGTTCCGCGTTTGGCTTACATATTCAATATTGCTACTTTCATTTAATTTTACGGGCGATCAAAATCCTGAAAATATGTGATATTCCCTCAGCTACAAGTTGATGCAAATACCCAAAACCAGCGATTTACTTCAATCTGTAGATGCGATCGCTGTTACTGGCTAATATGATTTAAATCACCAATCCGGCTAATTTATGAACTTTTCTGAAGGTTAAGCAGCGCGCCGTGAATTAGTTAACTATCTGAGAAATCTGGCGATTAAGGAGGAATTAATCCTCCTCTTATGTAAAACTTTGTTGCTAAAACGGCTAGAGAAGCGTTTAAGTGTTATAGGTGCTGAGAGCTTGACGCTGAGCTGCTAGCAATTCCTGAATGCCTGTTTCTGCAAAATCCAAAATGCCATTCATCTGAGTGCGAGTAAAGCTGCCATCTTCGGCGGTGGCTTGAACTTCAATAATACCGAGGTTTTCGTTCATTACGATGTTGAAATCGACTGAGGCTGCGACATCTTCGGGGTAGTTTAAATCTAAAAATGGTTCACCGTGCAACAGTCCTACCGAGACGGCGGCGACTTGGTGGGTTAGAGGCGATCGCTCTAATTTCCCCTCGTTTACCAATTTTTCCATTGCATCGGCAAGCGCCACATACCCGCCGGTAATTGCCATTGTGCGAGTCCCTGCATCTGCCTGCAAAACATCTGCATCGATCAGGATCGTGTATTCCCCCAGCGCCTGAAAATCTATGCAAGATCGCAAGCTGCGCCCGATCAAACGCTGAATTTCCTGGGTACGTCCGGATAGCTGCAATAATTCTCGTGCTTGGCGGGTATGAGTAGCGCTGGGCAGCATTCGGTATTCGGCGGTTAACCAACCTTTCCCCGTGCCGGTTAAAAACTTGGGGACTCCCTCTTGCAAGGTAACGGTACAAAGGACTTGAGTATCGCCGCAACAAGTTAAAACCGAACCGGCGGCAAAACGGGTAAATCCGCGTTGAAACCGGATTGGGCGCAGTTGGTTGGGTTGTCTGCCATCAGGACGCTGCCACATATTGGTAGTTGCTAATAGGTAATTGGTAATGGGTCATTGGTAATTGCAGATTGGAGATTTCAGATTTCAGATTTTAATTTCAATCTCAAATCTCAAATCTCAAATCTCAAATTCCCTATTACCGATTACCATAAAACGAGGCAAGAGCGATAATTAATGACTTATTGTTTCGTTAAGCTGTTGTAGGATATCTTGCTGGACTTGCTCTGGAGATTGGTTGCCGTTGATGGTTATCAGTCGCTGGCGATATTCGTAGTATTCCAAAATCGGGATAGTGCGCTGTTTGAATAGTTCGATGCGACGGGAGACGATTTCTGGTTGATCGTCTTGGCGCGATCGCTGTAAAGATCGACCGATCAACACTGCATCTGGCACATCCAGCCAAATCGCCCAGTCTAGGTGCTGTTGTAAATCTTCCAACAAAAAATCTAACTCTTCGGCTTGGAAAGCAGTCCGGGGATAGCCATCGAGTACCCAACCCTTAGTCACATCGGGCAACAGCAATCGCTGGCGCATGAATTCGATCATGATTTCGTCGGGGACTAATTCGCCCTTTTCCACATAGGGTTGCGCTTGACAACCCAAGACGGTACCAGATGCGATCGCTGTTCGCAATATATCTCCCGTGGCAATGCAAGGGACATTCAGGTGGGTTGATAGCTGCCTTGCCTGGGTTCCCTTGCCTGCACCTGCACCTCCCAAAATCACCAGTCTCACCACACCTACTCCCAACGATAGTGGAATCGAGAATCGACTTAAGCTTACCATCAAATTCTAGAAAGCTATCGCCGACAGAGAGATCGGGCAGCTATTGACTTGAGCTTAGATGTGGTGTTCTACTAGGGAGGCGTCGCTAAAAATACGCTAAATATCGTTAGACCAACTCGATTGGCTCGTAATCCCTGATTGACCTATGGTAGCCCAGTTAGAAACCTCGACTCTTAGTTCTGACCATCGCTTTCCTCATACCGTTGAAGGACTGTTACAGGTATTTACATCTACCCACCGCAGTTTCTTTACCAACGTCATGGCGCAAGCACTTGTAATTGCGAGTCAAGGAACCCCGGTATTAGTGGTTCAGTTTCTCAAAGGGGGAATTAATCAAGGTCAAGATCGTCCGGTTAAACTGGTGCAGCAGTTAGATTGGATTCGCTGCAACTTGCCTCGCTGCATCGATACGCCGCAATTGGATGAAGCGGAAATGGCATCCTTGCAGCAATTGTGGCAGCATACCCAGCAAGCGGTATTTGAAGGTAAATATTCCCTTGTGGTTTTGGATGAATTAAGTTTGGCGATTAACCTGGGCTTAATTCCACAAGATGAAGTGCTGGCATTTCTAGAAAAGCGCCCTCCTCACGTAGATGCGATTTTAACCGGGCCAGAAATGCCCCAAGCGATTGTAGATTTAGCCGATCAAATTACAGAAATTCGCCGCAGTCATTGCCCTTAGTCAATCGCGGAAATCGCCCGGAAATCGCCCGGAAATCGCTCGGAAATAAATTTCCGGCTTAAAGCTTAAACCCATTAAAATGGGTTAGATAACTAGATAAGACGAAACCCAACCAAAGTGACAGGAATTATATCCATTCTGGTAGTAGGGGCGGGTTTTACCAGTCCTCTTTGATTGCAAGCGAATTGTATTGATAAACCCGCCTCCCGCGCGATGCCGATGCAAGAGGATATGATATAGTTTGTTGGGTATCAATGTCGTTCAACTCAACCTACTTTCTAAAGTTGCTGCTGCTTCGGATCTGGCAACAGAGGTAGGACTTAATAAGAATAAAGCGGCTTTTTTGGCGATTTCTTCAGATAGTTGAATTTGTTTGAAGGTTACTAAACCTTCGTTCGCAAAAGAATCTCTCACAATTGCGTTATTGCCGCTATTAAAAGCGGTTTCGTAAAAAACTTCGCGAATTCCGGCGGAAATGATTAATTTCAAGCAAGAAAGACAGGGTTCTAGGGTGACGTAAATGCTTGCACCTTCGGTTGAGATGCCGTGTTTGGCAGCTTGCGCGATCGCATTTGCTTCTGCATGAACTGCCCGCGAAGGCATCGCCTTACTAGCATCGCAGCTACTCAATCCAGGATAGCAGAAACCTTGAGCCGTACAATGAGCCGAACCCGATGGCGAACCGTTGTAACCAGTTGCCACAACCTGCTTATTTTTCACAATTACAGCACCCACTGGAAAGGCAAGGCAAGTAGAACGAGTTGCCGCCAGTTTCGCTAACATTAAAAAATATTCATCCCAAGTAGGTCTAGTAAATTCAAACATTTTTATCGATCCTGAATGTATTGTTTTCCCGTTCTCAAACAATCGGCTGCTTTTTGTAATTCCATTCCTAAATAACCGGCGTGATCTGGGCGTATGGCGGGAGAAGCAGAGCATATTTCTCCGATCAACCTTAACGGATCTTTTCCAGAGTAACAAGCTACTATTTCTCCGCTGCCGGGTGTTGTTTGGTTAACTACTATCTTGTTTTCTACTATTTCAATCAAAAAGTTTCCGGCTGGATCGTAATAATTTTTATCTTGACAAATTGCCAAATATTGTTGCTGAATTAGGCTATCTGCATTTTGCCATACATCGTCATAAATATGCGCCGATTGACTGATTGTAATCAGCGGCCCCATCTTTAAATCGTAATCCGAACGGGCTTGGATTTGATCGCGAATATGTTGCTGTAATGCTCGCAAACCCATTGCATTTGCAGGCCAAGCGGCAAACATATCGTTACTTCTGAGAGTCGCGGTTAATGATAGTTCGTTTGCTACAACTCTCACCCAAATATGATTTAAACAAGGGCTGCCGCCTTTTTCGTGATCTTTCACATCCCAAAGCGACATCACTGCACTAGCTGCGTCGATTTCGCCGATTAATTTTTGGATAGCTTGTTCGATTTGGTCGCGTCCAAACCAGGAACGCAAGCGTTGCCCGTATGTATATTTTACCCCTTCTCGGTAGGGCGAGTCATCTAAGATTTGCGAGATATATTCTTCGATGAAACTTCGGTCAATTGGCAGGTAATTCGGTTCGGGGAAATAAAACCCTGTTGGTTCATCGGTTATCACTGCCATCAGGTCGATTAATTCTTGCCATTGTCCGTCATAACCCGTGGGGCGAATGGTTCCAGTTGTCTTGATGCGATGAATAATTTTGACCCAAGTTTCGGCGATGGTTTTGCCTTCAATTCTGTGTCCGTACCTGGTTCCAGGGAGGACGGTGGGAACGGGTTCGGATAAGGAAAATTCTAATGGATTTCCCCAAGGTTCTACGGTTGCTTGTTGAGCGTAAGATTTAACTATACTGACGGCATCGGCAATCGATGTTGCATCCTTAACTTCGATTGATTGACGTAATTGTTCTAATACAGATGCGGGGATTTCAATATCGATATATCCGGTAATTTTAGATTTGACCACCCAACAATGTCGTCCCGTATCGCTAACTCCAGGAACAAATCCATTGCGGAAGAAGTCTAATAAGCATTCGCAACCGCCTGCGTTGCGGTCTTCTTTGGTGGCATTGATGATGACTAAAAAGCGGACGTGGGGATTTGCTAGTAAATTTCTAATCAGGAAACTAATTCCTCTAGTGGGGGAGTATAGTTGCCCGATGACGGCAAATTCTTGGGGGTGTAATTGTTTGGCGACAGTAGACTTGACGCTCCATCCCGTCACTACTGCGGTTTGTCCCGTGCCGCAAATCAGCTGGTTGGGTTTATATTGGGGTTTGTACTGGAATTGGGTTGCTGGTTCGGTTGCGGTCATAGGGCAAATTAAGATCTGGAAATATCAGCGTGGAAATAAATTTCAGCGATCGCAAATCACAGAATGGTTATAGTAACACGAGGGCGAACCAGATTGGGCAATTTAAGGATGTTTTTCTCTCGCTGCATCTTCTTTGTCAATCAAATTATTTGCTCTGAGCATGTCACTCGCTGCCATAGTCTGACACAATAGGGCAAAAAGGGGCGTGGAGCAAAAATCGGAGTTAGACTGAGTCATGAAAACGCCAAATCAAGAGCAAGAGTTCGATCAAACTGTAGCGCAGATACCAAAACCCCAGCGCCGCAAAAATTTGAACGGCTTTTTCGCTGGCGCGGCAACGATGCTGGTTTTGGGCGCGGGCGGATTTTTAGTTTATCAAGGAATGGATTTGGGGCAAGCAAACCTGCCATTTAATCTTCCGTTTAACAGAAACCGTTCTACAATAACTCCCCCCCCGGCAACCAATGTTTCCCCATCTCCTGCAAGTAGTCTGCCGACGCCATCTAACCCATACGTCCAGTACGCTTTAGGAAATAAGGCGCAAGTCGAATTACTTTCTGTCAAGCGAATTCCAGAAATGCCGGACGAAGTAACTGTGGAATTTCGCGTCAATCGGATTGCAGATAAAGTCGCAACTCGCGACACGATTAATATTGGCGCAACAACAGCGCGCAACCCCGTCACTAACGAAACATATAAATCTGTTGACTCCCAAACTCGTTCATCGGGACCAATTGCTTTATTCACCCTGACTCCGGGTCAACCTTTGGATGGTTATGTGGTGTTAAAAGTACCTCGCGGCATCACTTTATTGGATGTTTTTTTGGAAAATACAGGCACGTTTAAAAATGTACTCGTTGCCGATGCAGAACCAGCTTTGCAATTGACTCCGCCTGTCGCAACGCCGACACCAACAACGGGGGCAAATGCGCTACCAACTCCGAAAGTAAATCCCTCTATTAGTCCGTTGGGTAAAGCGCCTGCGATTCAAGAAACGATTCCAATTCCTGGTACGAGAACGCCTGTTTTTCCATCGCCTCAAACTACGGCAATAGCGCCAGAAGGAGCAATTAACCCGCCGGATTCCTCGTCGAATAAACCGGCTAATCAAGGTGGGAAACGCGAGAATATTCAAGGACAAAATACCACGGCGGGTAACGCAGCTAAGAAAGCTTTCGGCAATAGAGCGCAGGTGCAGTTACTATCAGTTGAGCGGGTGGAAAATCCCGATACTGGTAAGCGGGATTTGGTAACCGTGCAAATGCGCGTGAGTCGTCTGGCTGATAATGTGGGCAGGAATGATGTTATCAATGTGCCGCAAATAACGGCGCGCAATTATGTCAGCAAAACGGTTTATAAATCGGTTCCCGTGGCTAGTTCTACTGGTTCGATTTCTCTTAATAGTATTCCGAAAGGGCAATCGGTGGATGCTTCTGTGGTGCTGAAAGTACCAGAAGGGGTGCAATTTGTAGATATTGATGTGCCGGAAACTGGGACGTTTGAAGAGGTGGAAATTGTTAGACCTTCGCCGGTAGAGGGGCCTTGAAAAGGGAGCTGAGGGAGCTGAGGGAGCTGGGGGAGCTGGGGGAGAAATTAGTTCTACTTGCTCATCTTCCTTGTCT
>ERZ1066131.91-NODE-91-length-33133-cov-47.931223_pt1 | contig 33133 bp, 28 predicted proteins | sample MGYA00382778_ERZ1066131 | MGnify/ENA primary metagenome ERZ1066131 (study PRJEB33369, sample SAMEA5778361) | biofilm metagenome | biome: Industrial cooling water; feature: Water cooling tower basin; material: Biofilm | place: United Arab Emirates | collected... | reverse complement strand
TCAAGGTTTTAACCCGTTTCAACGGGTTTTAGCTTTAAGCCAGAAATTTATTTCTAGGCTTGGTGCAAGATGTGAGTATAGAAACTTTTCCAGAGTTAAAGTTTTCCCGACATTTTGCCTAAACTGGCTACGACTGCGATTAACTCGGCAGGTCGAACTGGTTTAGCTACATGTAGCTGAAAACCTGCTGCTAAAGCTTCTCTGTAATCTTCTACCCTGGCGTATCCTGTGAGTGCAACAGCGGGAATGCTTACGCCTGAAACTGACTCCATTTCCCTAATTTTACGCATCAGCGCGTAGCCGTCCTCACCGGGCATTCCGATATCGCTCACCAGTACATCTGGTCTTGATTGTTGGAGCGCCTCCAGCGCCTCGCCTACCGAAGCAGCAAGAATAACTTCCGCGCCAGAGTCTTGCAATACTGTACGAATCCACTCTCGCGCATCAGTTTCGTCATCCACAACTAGGACGCGCAAACCGTCTAGTCTGGTAGGATTGTCTAATTCTACTGCGTGCATTGGGTTTGCATTGGTTGCTTGCGTATCCTGTGATGAAGGTTCGCTTCTAAATGGCAAATTTACTGTAAAAGTTGCTCCTTGTCCGATTCCTGGACTTTCTGCGGTAATAGTGCCACCGTGTAATTCTACTAAATGACGCGCGATCGCTAATCCTAAACCTAACCCTTTATTTGACCTTGTACTCGTACTATCTGCTTGACGAAAGCGGTCAAAAACATAGGGTAGAAAGTCAGAACTAATACCTTTACCCGTATCGCTAACCGTAATTTGGGCAGAGTTGGTAATGGGGAATTGGTAATTGGTAATTGGTAATTGGTTTGAGTTTTCCCGATTATCGCTCGTTACTGCTGACAGTTCCAGCTCAACTTGTCCGCCATTGGGTGTAAATTTAATCGCATTGGAAAGTAAATTTAACACAACTTGTTGCAAGCGGTCTGAATCGCCCCAAAGGATAAAATTTGGATTATTATCTATCTCCTGAGTTGCAATAGATTCTGGACGATCGTCTAGAATCGTAAATCTTAAATCGATAGCTTTAGCATCTGCGGCTGACTGTAAAATCTCAATTGCGGCTGTAATTACTGCGACCAGATCGACGCTGCCAAAGTTCAGCGAGAGTTCTCCCCTAACGATGCGGGAAACATCGAGCAAGTCTTCAATCAATTGCATCTGCAAATTGGCATTGCGCTCAATTGTTTCAATTGCCAAAGCAGCCCTTTCTTCATCCAATTGACCTGTTTGCAACATTGACGCCCATCCAGCGATCGCAGTCATGGGGGTGCGTAGTTCGTGAGACACTATTGCTAAGAAATCGTCCTTTGAGCGGTTGGCTGCTTCTGCAATAGCCCGTGCGGCTTGTTCCCGCCGCAGAAGTTGTTCCCGTTCTTCCTCAGCTTGCCTGCGTTCGCTGATGTCTTGCATAATTTTTGAGAAGCCGCGCCGATTGCCATCCTCATCTTGTAAGAGAGCGATCGCACAATACGCCCAGAAATGCGTACCATCCTTACGCACGTGCCAGCGATTTTCCCTAGAAAAACCTTCAGCTTCTGCCATGCTCAGTACTTGTTGCGGTAATCCGCTCTCAACAGATTCCGGCGTAAAAATTACCTCGAAAGGCTGACCAATAATCTCTGCTTCCTGATAGCCTAAAATGCGTTCTGCTCCCATATTCCAACTAACAATGTTACCGTTCATATCCAGCATAAAAATTGCGTATTCCCTCGCTCCTTCCACAAACAAACGATAGCGTTCTTCGCTTTGACGCAGGCTTTCCTGACTTTGACGTAGCTGTTCGTAATTGCGCTGCGCTTCTCGGGCATTAATTTCAGCTAGCCGTCGCGCAGAATGCAATGCCCCGTTTAAAAAGCTAATCGCCAGTGCAACTAGCAAAAACTGAACCAACCCCACTTTATTTGAGCCGCTAACAGCCAGCGAATAAAGTGGAGGTAGATAAAAGTACGCGCAAACTAAAGCAGACATAACAGTTGCCAGCAAACCCGGTTCTAAGCCGCCATACCAGGCACTAACCATTACAGCGGCTAAAAACAGCGGGTAAATAGTCATTTTATGCAGATGCCATAGCAACTGAGTCAGTAGCAGTGCCACTAAAACCGCTAAAATAGCAACGCCGTAGCGTTTGAACCGGGAGCGCGTTAAATGCAGCATTTTCTCTATTGTTGGTATTAGTTTTAGGACTTACGCAACTGGCATATTTTTTCTGTAGGGTGCGTGACGCTGCGAGAATATTTGAGCGTAGCAAAGAGACTTGTAGCGTCACGCACCAACCACCGTTCGCGCAGCGTGCCGGAGGCATATTGTGATACGCTGAGTTTGCAAATGATTGAGAAGCACTTTTTGGGAATTTTCTACTTTTACCCGACTTTTCCACTTTCAAGCTTTAGCTTTATAGATAAATCTGAAAAAATTGTACTCCAAAACAAGTTACGGTGCATTTTAGTTTAACGGGTGCATTCTCACACTAGGTAGATTCACATCTTGCACCTTGATTAAACCTTAGTTTCTTGCAAATAGCTCAGCTTGAAAGCCTAAATTTCTCGTCAAGAAACCCGGTTTTTGAAAGCTTGTTGATAATGGTGCAAGATCTGAGTAGATGAAATTGCCACGGCGCGGGCTTTATGCTTGCTAGCCAGAGGCATTAAACAGTAGAGGCTTAAAAACAGGGAGAAAGCAGTGAAGGCTGGCAGTATTTTAGTCATTGATGATGAAAATGACATCCGTAAATTGATCCAGACTTGCCTAGAAATAATGGGAGGCTGGCAAGTGTTAACCGCCTCTAGTGGCAGTGAAGGACTGATTTTAGCTCAGACAAACCAACCCGATGCGATTCTCCTGGATATCATGATGCCAGATATGGACGGAATCACCACTTTTCAAAAGCTGCGGGCGAACCCAACAACTAAGCATATCCCGGTGATTTTGCTGACAGCTAGAGGGCGCGTTTCTGAGCGGCATTTGTTCGCTGGGCTGGATGTCGTGGGTGTAATTGGTAAACCCTTCAATCCTCAGAAACTAGCTAACCAAGTAGCAGCAGCATTAAGCTCCAGCGTCTAAACAAATCAAAACTTTAAATACCTCCCAAGACAGAAGACATCATTTCATCTGTACCTACTGGCTCGCTTACTTGTTTTTGAGTTGGAAATGTAACTATAAAAAGCTTTAAAACTATATCAAAAGTAATACTTTTGAAAATGCCTCCTCAATCTCCACGAGTTTTCCACTATTGAGGTTTAACTTCAAGTTATGGTGATTCACATCTTGCACCTACCTGATAAACAGCCCCCAAATCAATTCCGGGCTGAAAGCTTAAGTTAGGTTTAGCTAACTTTCATCAAGATTTTAACCCGTTTTAACGGGTTTTAGCTTTAAGCCAGAAATTTATTGCTGGGTTTGGTGCAAGATGTGAGGTGATGCTGTTCTTGCTTAAACCTTGTCGAAGGAGGCAATATGAATTTTTCTCAACTCAAACAAGCTATGGGCGTATTTCCCAATCGTCAAGAAGCAGAACAAGCACTTAGGCAACTCAAAGATACCGGCTTTTCGCTGGAGAAAGTTTCCGTAATTGCCGAAAACCAAGCCATATATAACGAACGAGTGCTGCAAGGTGATTTTCTGATGATAATAGAAGGCACAGAAAAAGAGATTCGTCGCGTCGAAGCTATTCTGAACAATCGGAGGATTCAGCAATGGCGCGTTCACGATGCAGCCAGAAAGGTTGACCGTTCGCAGATGGATATAATTAGTCGTCAGCGGGGAATTGATTAATCAAGCTGGCTCAGAAAAGATTACATCAGGAGCGATCTATGTATAAACGCAATCGCTGGAAAACAAAGCCAGGGATATTACAAATTATCTCTGGAACTGTCTTAATCGGTTTGCCAACCATTCCTATTGTTGCATCAGCAACTCCTTATCCTGCACTCAATTCCTGTCCTGGCATTTACTACGAAGAACCTTACAACAGTAATATTCGGGTTCCCCAGGGATGTCCGCCTAATGCGGCAATGCAAAGATTGAATCAAGCAGGATTCGGTAGACGAGGGGATGTGTTTATTCCTCCTAGTCAGCGGGAGCCGGGGCCACCTCTACCAGACCTTAGAGAGAACCCTATTGCCACCGTCAGGACAATTGAAGGTTTGGTAGATGTGACGTTAAAAAATGAGACGAATGCCATTATTACCTATCAAGCAATTGGGCATACCGAACCCCGAATTTTAGCAGGTGGGGCAGAAGTTGTGCTGCAAAATTTACCAACGCCTATTACTGTAACTTTGGTACGCGATGACGGCGGTCTGCTCAAAATTATTCCTAGATCTACCGCAGTAGGGATGTTGGCAGTTTCCCTGGATGAGACACTTAATTTTGATAGCAACCAGGGAGTTTTAAGAATTCAAAGAGATGGTGAAGTCTTTTTGAATTAGGCAGTAAAACTCACCGGGAGTCGGAAATAAATTCTGCATCTGCCTAAACAAAATCAACCGGAAATTCAAGGAGAAATTCAATGTTGAATAAATTGGAGAAAAATGGCGGTTTGACGCAAAAGCTGTGGAGCGCTAAGGGAGCGATCGCACTCGTAATAGCTGCTATTGTGCTTCCCGCTTGCACCAACAATTTAGAGCGCTCGGCCCAGGTTCCGGGTGGCCCACCCGCAAATGTTACGACTGAAGAAGTTACTGACAATACCAACCAACTTCTCGGTAAAACCGTGACAATCAGAAGTCAACCGATCCAGAAATTGGGGCCATCAACCTTCACGGTTAGCGATCGCGAGTTTTTTGGTAGCGAATCCATCTTGGTTGTCAATGCTACTGGTCAACCTTTTGTGTTACCTACTGGCGCAGATACACAGGTTCAAGTTACAGGTCAGGTTCGCAAATTTGTCATCGCAGATATTAACCGAGATTACAACTTGGGCTTAGATCCAAACTTGTATGTGCAGTACCGAGACAAACCTGCGATTATTGCACAGTCGATGGCGCTATCACCCAAACCGGGCGAACTCACTTCAAACCCCAGCCAATACTACGGCAAAACCCTAGCCGTAACGGGTGAAGTAGAAAACATTACCAGCCCCAATGTGTTTACGTTGGATGAAGACAGGTTATTTGGCGGACAAGACTTGCTGGTCTTGCACGTAAGGCCAACACCAAGGGTGACTGAAGGCGAGAAGGTTGCTGTAACAGGCGTGCTGCGTCCCTTTGTCGTGGCTGAACTTGAGCGGGACTATGACCTGACCTGGGATTTGAACGTGAAGCGGAAGCTAGAAGCCGAGTACAGCAAAAAACCCGTGCTAGTTTCTACCGGAGTGTATCCTTCAGCGATTCCTCGGTAACCAATCGCTAAGCATTTGCGTGCGGCTAGCGCAAGGAAGATAAAAAACAAACAAGCGTTTTTCTTTTTTGTCTTCCTTACCTCCTTTTTTTGCTCGTTAATTTAGCCAGAAGGTGTAAATCGTGAATCAATCACAACCCTTATCACAACCATTAACTCAACCCGAATTCGTCACAAGTTTTCGCTTTTTCAGTCGGTTTAGCTTCTGGATACAGTTATTGCTTGGGATTGTTTCTGGCATTGCTTTATTATTTGCGATGTTTAGCCGCAACATGACTGAGCCAACTAATAATGCAGGAATTGGTTTCGGCATATTTTTAGCGGTTGTTGGCATTTTATTGCTGTGCTTTAGAATATTTTGGGATTTTCGCTATCGGCTTTTAGGCAGGCGTTTGCAAGCAGCCAATCCCCAATTTCATCCCAGCAAGCAAGATATTATTCAAACCTTACGGATTGGATTAAATACTAGCTTGGTAGGACTATTAATTGCATTTCTTGCCTCTGAAGAAACAGTGGCTGTAGTCCTAGCAAAAACCCTATCCCAACCGCAAGGGATCGCAACTTATACGCCAGACGCTGTGATTCGTTCGCTAGATATTTTTGTGACTCTGGCAAATGTCAATATGATTGGCGCTCACTTGTGCGGAACCGTTACTTCTCTGGGGTTACTCAATTGGGTTGAAGATTAGTTAACAGCATTAGCGATATGCCTCCCTCACGCTAAGTTATCCCATCCCCTCCCACACCACCCATCAACATTGCAATACATCCCAGAGCATCTGTTATGGATCTGTTAAAACAAGCCTCATTAACGCTGCGTTTTGTCAAATTCCAACGTTTTTTAGGGTCGCTCTTTTTTTCATACCAAAGAGACTGGGCAGAGCGCCAGTTTAAGCGTTCCGAAAACTTAAAAGTTTTTGAGCAAAGTGGAAATTTCCAAAAAGCAGAACCAACAACTAGAGGGGGGCATTTCTACTAAGAGGTTAATTGTCTAGCTAATAATTCGAGTAATAGCCCTACAAATCGCTTTGCTGTCAAACAACCTTTTGAGCGAGTTTGGTTTCAGAAAAACTTTCAATCAACTCATAACCAACAATCGAGGAGGTTGCACGATGAACAAAAAACATAGCCGGGGAAAATCTACGGCTTTAACGACGACGCTGTTATTAACAACGATGGTTTATGCTACACCGTCCTTTGCTGTTAATGCAGAAAAGCTGGAAACTGTCCAAGTTTCTCCCGTAGAAAGGACATCGTTACAAAAACAGAGCGGATTTCAACTAGCGCAGACTGCGGGTAGCTGTTATCAGGTGATTGCTAGAAATGGTCTTTACGTTCGACGAGGCCCGACAGTTTACAGTGAAGCAATTGGCATTATTAATTACGGTCGAAATGTCACCGTTGATCCTGGTAGGACAAGATATTGGATACCGATTTCTGCTCCTTTACAAGGTTACGTTTATGCAAATTGGTTAGCTCCTTGTGGGGCAGCATCTTTACCACCCAATAACTGCCGCCGAGTTGTAGCTAGAACCAACGCTCCCGTTCGCCTACAACCGTCTATAAATGGCGAAATTATTGGGTTAGTTGCCACCGGACGGAGAGTGACAATTGAGGAGAATTTACCAGCAAATGATTGGGTTGCAGTTTCAGTTCCTTTAAGAGGATATATCGCGTCAGAGTATCTGGCTTACTGTCGTCCATCGATTGGATATCAATAGCGCTTTATGATTGACAGCATCAGCCTTACAATGATTAGTCATTTATCAGCTGCCGCGCATTTCAATTTAATAATTAGGGCGGGCAAGATGCCTGCCGCACAAAAGTTTGATTTAGTTTGGATCTAAAAGTAGATGCGTTTTAGGTTATGAACGGGAATAAAGATTTTCGATTGGGTGTGTCAGAAATACCAAAGCCATTACATTTGGCTGCTACAGACTTGCGATCTGCCTCCGGTATGCTGACGCGATCGCATCAAAATCGAGCAGTTACCGAGATAAATCAACCTGAAAATCCCCCATCTCCGTCTAATGCACTACTAACTTGGTTTCCTCTTAGCTGTTTAGTAATTTATGCAGTCGTATCTACAATTTTGATTTATCACGATAAAGTTATTCATTACCTAAAAAGATCCTGGGTATCGCAACCCAAAATACCTTGCAGTACCTGTCGATTTTTTAACGACAATTATTATCTTAAATGTGCGGTTCGTCCTGGCGCAGCTTTGACTCAAGATGCGATAAATTGCTCTGACTACTACCCCTGCAAGGATGTAAGCGAACAAGAATTATTTAACTAAAAACATCGAAAAGCATTAATTTATCTTTAACTATGAAGACTAGGGAGTTAAGACTATGAATTTAGGACAATGGATTGGCTTAATTGCCCTGCTAGTTTCTCTCTATATTTTATGGCAAATTCGCCAAGTTATCTTGCTAGTCTTTATGGCGGTGGTATTTGCTACAGCTTTAAACCGTTTGGTTAGACGAATGCGTCAATCTGGAGCGAAACGAAACCTTGCCGCAGTTCTATCAGTTAGTATTTTTTTGGGAATATTAGTAGCATTATTTTGGTTAATTATCCCCTCTTTTATCGAGCAATTTCAGCAATTGGCAGAATTGGTGCCAAGGGGTTTAGAGCGATTACAGAATTGGGCTGTTTTCATGGAAAATCAAATTCCAAATAGATTTTTCAATTACGTTCCTCGCCTCGAGCGACTGTTACAACAAATCCAGCCCTTTATTGCCTGGGCTTTCAACAACTTCTTTGCATTATTTTCCGATTTTTTCTTCATTATCTTGAATGGGTTACTGGTCTTAGTTTTAACAATTATGTTACTGATTAGGCCCCAACCTTATCGCCAGGGGTTTGTACTGCTGTTTCCTGCTTTTTACCGCTCGCGGGTGAATGAAATTTTGTCTCAATGTGAGGAATCGTTAGTACATTGGATTCGCGGCATTTTAATTGATATGGTTGTCATTGGTTTGGTGAGTGCAATTGGTTTGTGGCTTTTGCGAGTACCGCTGGTTTTAGCGAATAGTGCTTTAGCAGGTTTATTAGAAGCAATCCCAAACGTGGGGCCAACTTTAAGCGTGATTCCACCAATGGCAGTAGCTTTGCTCGATGCGCCTTGGAAAGCTGGCGCCGTTTTGATTTTGTACGTTCTAATTCAGCAACTCGAACAGTATTTGTTAGTACCTTATGTCATGGCGACGCAGGTATCTTTGTTGCCCGCTGTTACTTTGCTATCTCAGGTAATTTTTGCGATATTTTTTGGTTTTTTGGGGTTGTTTCTAGCCATCCCGCTAGTAATTGTAAGTCAGATTTGGATACAGGAGGTTTTGGTTAAAGACATTTTGGACAATTGGAAAGCAGATGAAAAAGACGGCTCGGTTCAAGTCCGAGAATTAGCCGAAGTTCGAGATGCTCACATCTTGCACCAGAGCCAACAGAAATAAATTTCTGGCTTAAAGCTAAAACCCGTTAAAACGGGTTAAAACGTTGATTTTAGTTAGCTTTAGCTCACTTAAGCTTTCAGCCCCAAATTTATTTGGAGGCTGTTTATCGGGTAGGTGCAAGATGTGAGGATGGAAAAGTTGAGGTACTCAAGTAAGTTGGCTTGAGGGACAAAAGCTAACAGACAAACCTGAAAGTTGGGTTTCGTCTCTCAACCCAACCTACAAAGTGTTTATTCCATTTATATGGAGCCTTTAGTTTAGCCATGAAAAAACTAGCTAAAAACTTATTCACTACACCTTGGCTCAGGCTTGTAGTTGTTGGGCTGGGTGGATTTATCCTATTCTTATCGCTTTCTGTACTGCCTGGTTGGGCAAAAAATGTACCCAAAATTCCGCTTTCAGATCCTCAAGAGCAGCAACCTGTTAAACCAGAGCAGCCTGTAGCACCTTCTCCCACCGCACCGGGATTAAATAACCCCCAGGAATTTGCAGCTTTTGCCGACAAAATTATCAATGAGGAAATGTCAAAATCTCATGTGCCTGGGGCAGTAATTTCTGTAGTGAAAGATGGGAAACTCTTTTTCTCCAAAGGTTATGGCTATGCCAACCTAGAGAAAAAAATACCAGTTGTTGCAGATAAAACTTTGTTCCGCGTTGCTTCGCTCTCCAAATTATTCACAGCTACAGCAGCAATGCAATTGTACGAGCGGGGACAGCTAGACCTCAATGCCGATGTTAACAAGTACTTGACTAACTTTCAGTTAAACAACCCTTTTCCTCAACCAGTCACAGCTGCCCAGTTGATGACTCATACCGACGGTACCACTAAACGGCGCATCGGACTCGCAGCTCGCACCGCCGAGAAAATGCAGCCATTGGGAGATTACCTAGCCGATCATATGCCGCCCGTTGTCTGGCCTCCTGGTCAACTATACAGTTATTCCAGCCACAGTATTGCTTTTTTAGGTTATTTGGTAGAAAAAATTTCTGGTATTCCCTTCGCGCAATACATCGACCAAAGAATCTTGCAGCCGCTCAACATGCGCCGGAGTACATTTCTTCAGCCACCGCCGCCAGATTTAGCAGATGATTTGGCTGTGGGTTATCAATATCAAAATGGCAAATTTAAAGCCGTCCCCTATCTGTATTTAAACATTGCTCCAGGTGCATCAATGAGTGCAACTGCTACAGATATGGCTCAGTTTATGATGGCTCATTTACTGCGGGGACGCTACGAAAAGTCGCCCATCCTAAAGGAAGATACAGTGCGACTGATGCACAAGCAGCACTTCACGCACCATCCTAAATTGCCGGGTACTGGCTACAGTTTTCGCGAGCGTTTGGAAAACAACATTCGCACGATCGGACACTTGGGCAGTTTGCGGGGATATTCTAGTTCCCTTACCCTTATGCCTGACCGTAATATTGGCATTTTTATTGCCACTAACAGCTTCAGTGGGGTGCATGGAAAATTTCTGGAACAGTTTTTAGACCGCTATTTTCCCGTCAGCAAAAAACCAGCACCTATTAAACCTATTACTCTTAGCGATGCTCAACTTGAGCGGTTCACTGGTACCTATCGAGATTTAGAGTATCCTCGTCACACTTTTGTCAAGATGAGCGCACCGTTTAAACAGATCGATATTCAGAAAGGTAGCAATGGTACTTTGGTAATTACTGCCCCTGGTTTGTTCTTTTTGGGAAATACTCCCAAGATCAATTTAGTACCTGTGGCACCGTTGTTATTCAAGCGAGTTGAGGATGATGCCTTTACTGCTTTTGGCGAGGATAGTACAGGCAATATTGCCTTTGCGTTTAATCCCCTTTGGCCTAAAATAGGCGCTTATGAGTGGATACCGTGGTATGAAACTGTCTGGGTGCAGTTAGGAATTGTGGGATTTTGTGCAATTGTTTTCTTATCAGCGTCAATCATTTGGCCTATACGCCCTTTGATTAACCTTCTGCGAGGAAAGCCTTTTTCAGATAAGCAACAGTTGAGCAGTGTTTGGGTAGTCGCAGGTTTAGTCGGGACGCTGAATTTGGTTTTTTTGATTGGTTTACCTTTGTCACTTTGGTTGATTGGTATATGGAAGCTGGTGTATGGAGTTCCTGCGGTGGTAGTTGCCTTGTTTGCTATTCCGCTGGTGACTTTCTTTCTAACGTTTTTATTAGCCTTGTTTGCTGCGTTGGCTTGGGTAGATAAGAATTGGTCTTTAGTGGCGCGAAGTTTCTCCGGAGTCGCTTCGCGAATGCATTACTCTTTGATTGCTCTAGCCGCCCTAGTTTTTATTCCTTTCTTGGCTTACTGGAATCTGTTAGGGTTCCATTTTTAAATAATAGACTTCTGCCAAAATTCCTATATCTTGGATTAAAAAACCGCAGATATAGGTTTGCCCTGCATCTGCGGTTACAAAATCAGAAATTCGTCGCAATTATATCATGCCTGGTTGCAGCGGTAGTGTCAGCCGGGGCGGGTTTAACGAAATTTCTCGTTTTTCCACTGAATAGTTGGTAAAACCCGCCCCTACAACATCAAAAAATATACACAACCGACTGACTCTACCGGGCTTGATATCAATCCACTTTTTCAATCGCCTTAGCGGCAATATAGGGTTTACTCGCGTATTGCGTTTCGATTTCTGGGGTTAAATCTAAACTGTAATCTCTCTCAATCTCAACGACATTGAATGCACGAACAATGCCTGTTAACTCAATGTTTGTACCTACCGCCGGAGCTGGATCTTTACTCACAACAAGTACCTCTTGTCCGCGAAGGGATTCTTTATCGTAAACCGTGAAAATATTTGGAGCGATGACCTTTTGGACTTTTGTACTTACTGTCACGTTTTCGCCTACGAGTTCAGCGTTTGGTAACGCTGCGGGTGTTGGTGCGGCGGGTGCAGATCCAGTAGGAAGATTAGCTTGTGGTGTTGCGGCTGGTGTTGCCGGTGTTGCTACGGGCGCTTCTCCTGCCGGTGCTATCACGGTGGGTTTCTGTGTCGCACAGCCGGTGGTCAGAATCAATGCAAAAAATGTTAGGGCAATTGCTCCATTAGGTTTCGACAAGGCTTGGACGAAGCCGCCACGGCAAAGATACTTGCTGTGGGCAATAGGCTTGTTGGTAAGTTTATTCAACATTGAAACACCCTCCTATAAAACTCAATCGATTTGAGTCGCATTGTTTGTCAATCAATTCCATAAAGCAATGCGCTAATGCAACCGTTAAATAAGCAAAATATGAGCTGATTACAAGCGCGTTTAATCCTCCTAAATTTAAAGGTAAATCTTTTATTTAAACTTCTATCAAAAGGCAGATAAAATATGTTATTTTGTTAAATAAATACAAAAACTGTACCTAAAGTATGAGGCGTAAATGGGATTATTTTTAATAAGATAAGCAATAGGTTTGGCAATTACTATTTAATAGGTTTTGGCAAAATAATTTTGCTTACAACTAACTGCCGAACTTATTTGTTAACGAGGATTATTGCCAGCTTTCTTGATAGCTCCAAAGAATAACAACAAGTGGAGCAACTGAGAGCAGCATTTATCGATTTGAAGAATTGCGGAGCGAATTATTGATTTCAGCAAATGCCTGAAAAAGGCTAATCGCTATGCGATTATTGTTTCTGAAATTAATTGGCGATCGCACTCAGTAAATAGTTTGGAGAAACGCGATGGTTTTGTACAAACTTAACGAGTATTATCCTGACTACAAGGATGAAATTTTCGATGGTCATGACATCAAAAATTTTGATGTTTATGCCGACGACGATAAGGTAGGCTCGGTTCAAAACATGATGCTTGATGAAACTGGGCATTTCCGGTATTTTATCGTTGACACGGGTTTCTGGGTTTTTGGCAAGAAGGTGCTGCTTCCTGTTGGCTTAGTTCGCATTGACTATGATGATAAACGGGTGTGCGTTCCTGGATTGACAAAACAACAGATCGAAGATTTGCCGGAATTCAGCGAAGATTTGTCGATCGACAAAGATTATGAAGATCGAGTTCGAGGCATTTATCGCCCCTTAACAACAGGACCAATGTCCAGTCCAGTCATAGGAACTCTAACTTACGACTATCAGCAGGAGCCTTACTTTTACAATCTGAACGATCCCAGATTCAGAACCTATGAAGAACGGCTGGGAACTCGGAGAAATCATTACAGAGCAAATGTGCTGTAAATCAGCTAATTGCCTGTCTAGGTTACCAACCGCTTTCTTATAGAGTTGATGCGTTTGCTCTACTTGTGTCGGAGGCATATTGCTAATTAGCAAACCCTTGTTTGAATCATGCAATTGTCAATCAAAAGTTAGAGCGATCGCATAACAATTCAAAGCATTGTAAGTCTCTTACAATTAACGTTCGCGAATCCAAAACTCAAGGAGATGTTTAACCATGAAAAGCTCAAATTTTGTGAAATCAATCGGTGCTGGCGTTCTGGCACTAGGTTTGCTCGTTGCGCCCTTAAGTTTGTCCGCTTCTGCTCAAGTAGGCACTGGTGCTGAGCCGGAAGGAATTATTTACAGAAATGAGGATGATGATAATTTTGATTGGGGTTGGCTCGGATTACTCGGATTAATCGGGTTAGCTGGTTTGGCTGGTAAAAAACGTCAAGAACCTACTGCTTACCGGGAGCCTACTTCGACACGCTACTAATCGGCAGGAGAGCCTGATCGATCAATTCTGGGACTTACAAAAGTGTCTCAGAACTCAGATCTTGCACCATTTGCAACTAGAGGCTCTGCCTCTAGTTTCTCGTTCCCAGGTTCAACCTGGGAACGAGGCTTTGGAGGCTCCGCCTCCGGATTATTGAGAATGGTGCAAGATCTCAAATCAGAATTGAGATCTTGCACCTGTGGCATTAGTAAGTATGGTGGATGGTGCGTTACGCTGTCGCTAACGCACCCTACATAGTACACACTTAAAAATAAACCAAAAACTGTGACACTTGGCTTTAGTTATGGTCGTGCAATTTTCCTGTTCAAAGCTGGGCGAAACTTGGAGATGAAAGTATTAAACTACATCAGTAAGTTGTCACTTTACTGGAAATTTGTATTGGCATTTTTCAGCGTGGGTTTGATACCTACCTTCGCTGCTCCGGTTATGGGTGCAGAGCGCATTTCTTTGTCCTACGGCTCGATCGAGCAGTCTATCCCAATTCATTCTCTGGAAACTTTCGTTAAAACAGGCGAGCTAGAAAATGATTTGGTGCTGTGCGGTAGCTATGCAACGTCGCATCAGTTGCGTCAACTGCGACAGATTTTGCAAACTCGCGTTTTGCTGAAACCTCAAAAGATGTCGCGGTTTCTTGATACGCCAATGGGCGAGCAACTGGTGAATCTTTTAGCCTATCCGATTGAAACTGATGCTCGCCACTCGAGCAATGAAGCGATTCGCTCTGCCCTAATTCTTGCTGCTGCCGATCCAGAAGGGTTGACGCTTTTGAATGTGCTGCGCGAGTTTCCGTCTAGTCAAATTGAGATCGATCTTGGGCGCAGTTTGGAGATGATCCGAGTCTGGCAAACTGCGGTTAATCAAAGCAATCAAGCGATCGCTCAAATCGAGCAACAAGCCATTTTAGAGGCAACTACCGCACCCCTACCAAATTGGTTACCTGTCGCCGATCTGAGGCAGCCAGGACGGTTTAAATGGAAACGACGTACTATCACGCTCAACGATCGCGCGCGCGATCGCCGCTTTCAGGCTGATATTTACCTGCCACTTGCTCGCAAACCCCATCCGGCGATCGCAATCTCCCACGGATTAGGTTCTAGCCGAGCCAGTTTTACCTATCTAGCTAAACATCTAGCTTCCTATGGTTTTGTGGTAGTAGTTCCAGAACATCCGGGTAGCAATGGGGCGCGAATGCGGGCGCTATTTGAAGGCAGAATTAATCAAGTTATCGCTGCCCGTGAATTTATCGATCGTCCTTTGGATGTGAAGTATTTGTTAGATGAATTAGAGCGTCTCTCCCAAACTGATTCAGACTTTCGAGGACGTTTGAATCTGCAACAAGTTGGCATTATCGGGCAATCTTTTGGAGCCTACACAGCACTCGTATTAGCGGGTGCAAAGCTACGTTTTGAACAACTTGAAAGAGACTGCTTTAGTTTGCAAAATTCGGTAAATCCATCGTTATTGCTCCAGTGTCGCGCTTTGGATTTACCTCGATCTAATTACGATCTTGCCGATGCGCGGGTGAAGGCTGCGATCGCGATTAATCCAGTTGGTAGCAGTATTTTCGGGCAATCAAGTCTGAGGCAAATCAAAATTCCCGTGATGACAATCGCTGGTACTGCCGACACTTTAGCACCAGCACTCCCCGAACAGATCGAGCCTTTTTCTTGGTTAACAAGTTCAAACAAATATTTTGTGTTGCTAACTGGTGGAACCCACTACTCGACGGTTACCGACCAACTCAGCGTTAAAGTAAATTCTCCCACGCCACAGGTTGAGCCAGATCGAGCGATCGCTCAAAATTATCTCATGGCATTGAGTACAGCCTTTGCTCAAACCTATGTTGCCCAACAACCTGGTTACAATTCTTATTTGAGTGCCGCTTATGCTAACAAGATTCGTCACGATTCATTGCCATTGAATTTGGTGCGAGCGATCGCTACTCCTCAATTAGTTCAAGCCGCCAACGGTTTCAATTTGAATTACTTACTATTCGGCGGTATTAGCGCCCAAACAGTTGGAATAATTTATTTGATCGCATGGCGTTACCGTGCCAAATTCCGCCAGCGTTAAAGCTGAGGCTTGGTTTTATCAACCCGCTTTTGCTCAGACCAAATAGGTAATCGATTAACTTTCTCTAGCGTCAATTCTACGTAGGTGGTTTGGCTTGCTCCCACAGATGCCATGCCAAAATAACCTTCATCACCATCATGAGCGTGAGGGCCAGTTTTTATAACTTTATAACGCCCTTGCCGACGCGCTTGGTTAAAAGGAGAACCAACCGTCCAACTCCAGCGCGAGGCAAAAGTAATGCGAGTAATGTCTTCAACCCAATCTCTACGACCTTGCAGGTGGTAAACTCGATCGACCGTCTCAAAGCCAGTATTGCCATCAAAGCACCCCCCAACCGAGACAACGACCGACTGTGCATTCAGCGATCGCTCGAGGTAAGGAACTGCACCCAGAGCAACTTGTGCGCCACCGCTAGTGCCAATCAGAATAATTTTTAGTGGTTGCTGCTGGGAGCGAGGTATAGGATGGGCAGCATTCATGCGATCGATAATTGTTGATGCAATTCCCTGGTTATAAATCGGGCCATAACGCTCATCCGCAGAGATAGCAAATCGCCAGAGATTGCGAATTTGAATCAGCATGTGGGCATTTGCTAGCCAACCTTTGGCATTTTTAGCGGCACGCCATAGGGGCGCTGTCAATCTTTCCCCACCCAAACTCTCGTTATACAGCGAATAAGGAAACACGTCGGAAACCACGACGCAATTCGGATTAAGTTGTACCAAGCGATTGAGAAAAAATTCTTCACCTGGGGTCAACTCATTAGGAGAAAAATCTCCTACTCCGGGCAAGAAAACTATGTAGCAGTCAATCTTTTGACCCTTTGTAGCAGTTGTAGGCTCGTTCTCAGATAAAAGTTTCTTGGTTTGGTTTCTCTTAAAACTCAAACTTTCAGTGTTTCGGCTCAACCACCACAATAAAGTTGGCACAGGTGCTAGCATCCCCCAAATCAGAAGTAATACACTTGCCAAAATTAGCAGCTTTAAGGTTTCACCTCGCAACCATCCCAATATCCGCCCGATAAACTGAAGCATAAAAACCCGTTGAGAGTATTTTACCCAAGCAAAATCCCCTGAAAGAGGGATTGAATTGTATGGCGTTGGTATGTTGTATTAAACTCAACCTAGCTCGAGTTTTTCATCCCTCGTAAGCCATAGAAAATGAGCAAAGATCGCAAACAGTCAGATCCAGGGATTTGTCAAACAATTGGGAACGCCTTGGCTCTCAATGGCAGCTTCTACGAAACTGCTCGCAATACACCCCAAAACCGTCGGATAGCTCTAACTATCGTAATTTTGGCAGCCGTTGCCTATGCCTTGGGGAGCGGCGTCATTTTGTTAATCAATCGCGCTAGCTACACCTTGGTGCTAGTAGCAGTTTTGATTAATGCACTCGCACTGGTAGCTAGTTACTATTTTTGGACGTTTACTATTTGGAAAGTTGGACAGTGGATGAAGTCAAATGCTCCAACTTATGGGGATTTACTTAGTCCTATCGGCTTTGCCTATTCGCCGCAAGTGTTGAACTTCTTAACCTTAATTCCCCTGCTGGGGCGACCAATTGAATTGATCTTGGCGGTCTGGAGTTTGTTAGCAGCAATTGTGGCAGTCCGCCAAGGATTAAATATTAGCACTCCTCGGGCAGCTTTAATTTGTTTATTGGGCTGGCCTTTGATTCAAGTAGCAATTGGCTTTGTCCAAGTTTTACAGCAAGAAATCGTCCAATCTGTTGCGGTGAGATGAGCGATCGCAGAAAATGAAACCGTGGTATTAGCACCCAAAAATTATGTAAGAGACTTACCATAATCTGGAAAGTCTCATCTTGTAATGGTTTCAGGCGGAAGTTGCCCCACAGAGGGGCAACTTCCGTTGAGAAATTAAGTCTAGGTTAATTACTATTTAAATTTTGAATAAATAGCATACTTTAGTTGCTATTTTACCTCTTAAGTAGTAGGCAAACTATTTCATCAAGGTAGATCATTTTTAGTGTCTGCTGATTCAGCTTGCCCTCAAAAAGTATTCAAACTTACAAACAGGAATATGCCTGGGTGGATTTCATTTGTTCAATTTCTCAAGAAAATAGGTAAAAGAACATGGAGAGTGCGAAGACGATCAAGTTGACAGTACTTACCGTGCTGAGTGCGGTGACTTTCTTTCTCGGGCTGACAATATTTGAAGCAATTCCTGAGATTCCCGTCGATATTGATTTCAAACCATTTTTTATTCCCATGTCGTTCGCTGCCCTCGTGCCACTGGGGGAACCGCTTTTCGCTGTCTCATTAGGAGGAATGCTAGGAGAATTCTTGCGAGATATGCTCGAAGGTTATGAGATTGACGATCCAATCGGGGCAGTAGGTTACGTGGTAGGTTTCTTTATTGCAGGCTACGTCATCGGCAACCATCCGCTTAATAAGATTCGCGTGGCGATCGCAGCCACAGTAGCAGGATTCTTGCACGCAGCAATCGAAGCTACGGCATTCATTCTTTTCTCCGAAGAGACTGCTTATATTGCCTTGTGGTCTGCGATCGGCAATACGATTACTGACGGCATTATCTTGGGTGCGATCCCAACTCCCTTCATCGTGCCGCAGCTTTATGGTCGAATCGAGCGCTATTTGGGTTATCCGCTGCGCGGTAAACCTCAACAACGCGATCGCCAACCAAGAACGGCTCGTACAAGTCACGCCCGTTGATTGAAAAGGAGTAATTTATGTCAATTGTCAATCTAGAAAACTTTACGTTTACCTATCCAGGATCAAACGAAAGCGTTCTCAATGATGTCTGTTTAGAGATAGAAGACGGTGAAGTGCTTGGCATCATTGGACCATTAGGGGCTGGGAAGACAACTCTTTGCAAGGCGATCGCTGGGTTAGCACCAAGCATTACGGGAGGTGAAGCTGCCGGTGAAATAAATGTCAGCAAGGAAAACCAAAACCGCCAGCACAAGGACTCCAGCAACAACAATGTCGGGCAAGTCGGGATGGTGTTTGAGGACTATGCGGCACAACTGATCCAGTTAAAGGTATTTGAAGAAGTCAAAACGCCACTGTTAAATCGCGGTCTTTCACCCAAGGAAGCAGAAAATCAAGCAAGAGAGCTACTCCATAGAGTCGGACTGGGTGGAGAAGACATAGAGAAAAAGCGGATTTGGGATCTATCTGGCGGTCAACAGCAGCGGTTGGCGATCGCTGCCACGCTAGCGATGGAGCCTTCAATCGTCATTCTCGACAACGTGATGGACAAGCTCGACCCCAAAGGGCGGGAGCAAGTACGCGGTATTGTTACGGAACTGAACGGTCATAAAACGCAAATTATTGTCGATCGAGATGCCGATTTCCTGTTGCAAAAAACCCAGAGGCTGATCGTCTTTGTTGATGGTAAAGCGATCGCCTCTGGCTTGCCAGAGGAAATCGTCAAAAACCAAGAGTTGCTGGAGCGTGCCGATATCGAACCGCCAATCAGTCTGCGCCTTGCCCGCGCCTTGGGGATGTCCCAGTCACCGCTCACACCCGAAGAATTTAAGCAGGCGTACTTTGCTAATCGGATGCAAGATCCTTCCTCGCTTGTAGTTCGCAAGCACTCTAGGGTAGAACCGCCAGAAGCCAAACGCAATTTTGGCAATCCGGTAGTCTGTATGCAGGACGTGACATTCTGCTACTCCGACGACGGACCCAAGGTACTTGAAGGCATTAACCTGACGATTCATGCAGGCGAAGTCCATGCGATCGTCGGTCGTAATGGAGCAGGCAAAACAACTATAGTCAAGCACATCGCTGGGTTGGTGAAGCCTAACAAAGGTAGAGTCACAATTTGCGGCACGGACACGCGGGAGAAAAGCGTCCCTGAGTTGGGGTTAACAGTCGGAACCGTGCTTCAAAACCCAGACGATCAACTTAGCGAGAGAACGGTTAAGGATGAGATCGGTTTTCCGCTCAAACAGCGCCAGTACGAACGGCATGGCTGGTTTTCAAAGCAGAAACGCTACGATGACGACTACATCGAGGAACGGATCTCACAAGTTTGCGAATTAGTCGGAATTACAGATTTGTTAGATGAAGATCCGTTTCTACTGCCACGCGGACAGCGGAAGCTCGTCACCATTGCAGCAGCCTTGGTTGTAGATCCAAAAGTACTGTTGTTGGACGAACCAACTATTGGTCTTGGTGCAACAGCCGATCGGAAGATTAAACAAGCGATCGCCAGCCTGCGCGAACAAGGTAAGGCAGTGTTATTAGTTAGCAACAATGACGATTTCGTAGCTGAAATTGCCGACACCGCAAATATCCTAGAGCAAGGACGCATTGTGTTACAAGGTTCTGTGCGTCAAGTGTTTGCCGAAGATAACTGGGCTAGGCTTGCCGAGTTGCACATTCAACCCCCGCAAGTTGCCCAACTAGCTCGTAGCCTGAATTTGAAAGCTTTGACCTGCGACGATCTGGTTTCACAGCTCTCATCAAAATAGGAAACATCTATGACTTCTTCTAGCGTACCTACCCTTTACCAAGAACGCGATACATTCATTCACAACCGCGACCCTCGCGTGAAGCTACTGTTGTTAGTCTTGCTGTTCTTTTTCTTATTTTTAGCCGGAAGCTGGGAATGGATGTTGGTAGCAGTCATCTTAGGATTGCTCCAGGCTATGGTGGCACGTACTCCTTGGAGGTGGATGGCACTGTTGTGGGCTATCCACCTGCCGACGTTTATTGTGCTGCTGCTCGTGGGAGCGGCTGGACCTTTGTTTGCCGGAAACTTCGCTAAAGTCGCAGAGGTGGCTGCGGCTGAGTTGCGCCTGATCTTGGCGTGGACGGCAGCAATTTTCGTTAGCGTCAGTATGCTTTCTACAATGGATGCAGAGGACTTGACTAGAGGCATCCGAGGGCTGCGCTTACCGCCAGTAGTTGCTTTAGCGTTTGGGTTGTCGTATCGGCTGTTATACACTACTCTAGGCGAGGCATTCCGCATCGCTGATGCGATGAAGATCAAGGGTGTTGACTTGAACCCAAAGCATTTTTTCCGCTTTCTCTGGAATTCTATCAGGCTGTCGCTACCGTTGCTATTATCCGTTATCCGCCGCGGTCCCACCCTGATGTCCGCATTAGAAATGCGGGGATTCAGGAGGGGTAGTCCAAGATTGGGGAACATCGACTTTTGGGATGCGATCTATTTCCTGATTGGTCTGACGGTGTTCGTCCTGGCGACAGGCGATCGCTTCGGCTGGTTTGCTTTTGACTTTAAATCTTTGATTCCCTTTTAGGAATTAAAGTTCTCCACCAGTTTTCCACCTTTTAGGATTAACTTTGAACTAGCGCAGTTCATATTGTGTCAGCTTATATCAGCATCCCACCCTCACCCACCCTTGGACGAGGGGATGTTATGTAGACAAAAATTATCAAAATTTTTGTCTACATTGCCTATGGTTTTAAATAAATAATTTTTAGAAAAGTATCGAGAGGAATCAGTCAATAGAAAGATACAACAGTTGCAAAAACTTGCTTATTATAAAAGCAAAATGCAAGCAATTGGTGAATCAACATGACTCTAATAAAACTTGATGATTTTTACCCCAACAATCGGGATGAGTCTTCTATAGACGAACTCAAGAACTTTAGCGTTTATGCTCATGGAGATGACAAAGTAGGCTCGGTGAGCGACATTTTAGTCGATGAACAAACGGGTAAATTGCGTTATTTTGTTGTAGATACAGGTTTCTGGGTTTTGGGCAAAAAAGTCTTGCTACCTATTGGTCTTGCCAACGTTAATTACACTGAAAACCGCATCTATGCCAACAGCTTGACCAAAGAGCAAGTTGAAAATCTGCCTGATTTCAGCGATTTGGAAAAAGTTGATTATGACTATGAAGAGCAAGTGCGCGGCGTTTACCGTCCAGCTGCTGCTACTTCTGGTATGACTCAAAGTGCCAATTACGATCGCAATACGTACAACTACGAGCAAGAGCCGTCCTTGTACAATATCAGCGATCGCGACAATCAAACCCTGAAACTGTACGAAGAACGGTTAGTCGCCAACAAACAACGTCACAAAGCTGGAGAAGTGGCGATTGGTAAACGAGTTGAAACACAAACCGCTCGCGTTGCCGTCCCCGTAGAAAAAGAGCGCGTGGTGATTGAACGCACAACCCCCACCGATGTCACACCCATCGATCCGCGCCGCGCCGATTTTAATCAAGGTGACGTGATTCGCATGGATATTTACGAAGAAACACCGGATATTCACAAAGAAACTGTTGTGCGAGAAGAAGTCAAAGTCAAGAAGGTTGTAGACCGCGACACAGCAACTGCTGAAGAAACAATTCGCCGGGAAGAACTAGATTTAGATACCCAAGGTCGCCCAATTGTGGAACAGTAACCAACAGCGCGAAGAAGTGCGATCGCGCATCTTCGATCTTTGGTTATATCATGTCCGGTAGAACAGGTTGTGTATAGTAGGGGCGGGTTTTACGAGAGATCTTTGCTACCAACGCCAAGGTTAAATAAACCCGCCCCGCCAGAGAGAGGCTACCGATGCCACCGGATATGATATTAGCCTGCGCTTCCTGGTAGAAAATCAAGGTCTTTAAAGCGTGCTAAGCTGCGGAGATGACGCAAAAATGAGCGACAAGAATTATAGCGCTTTCTCAACACAAACAGATAACCAACAAAGCGAAAATACCAATCCCCAAATACCGCAACCGCCAGAAGGTTCGCAACGCTTGAAGTGGTTGGGGCCAAGCTTTTTATGGATGCTATCAGCAGCAGGTTCGGGAGAGTTACTATTTACACCCAGAATTGCCGCTCTCTACGGCTATTCTTTACTGTGGGCGCTACTGGCTGCCGTTGTACTTAAATGGTTCATTAACGGCGAAGTAGGGCGCTTTTCAGTCTGCACGGGTACAACCATTCTCGAAGGCTTTAAGCAACTTCCAGGTCCCAAAAATTGGGCAGTTTGGCTAATTTTATTGCCCCAAGTAATAGTAGCAATTTCTACAGTAGCTGGGCTGGCGGGTGCTGCTGCTACCGCCCTAATTTTAATTACCGGGGGGACTGTTCAACTGTGGACGGTAATTATCATCCTTGTCACGGCGGCGATTGTTTTATTAGGGCAATACAACGTAGTAGAAAAGATTTCTTCTTATATCGGTATTGCTCGGACAATCGCAATCGTAGCGGCTGCTCTTTTTGTCTTCCCCAACCTGCGCCAACTAGGAGCAGGTTTACTGCCCCAAATTCCCCAAAACGTACAGTATCAAGAAATACTGCCTTGGCTGGGTTTTATGCTCGCAGGTGCAGCCGGATTGATGTGGTATTCCTATTGGGTGGAAGCGAGGGGATACGGTGCTGCTAGCATTGAGGGAAAAGAACAAATAGACCCAAAACAACTCAATCGGGAAGAAAAGAACAAGCTACGCGGCTGGTTGAATTTGATGATTTTATCCAACACCTTAGCCGTGGTGGGGGCGTTGTTAGCGGCGCTATCTTTCCTGATTTTGGGTGGTGAATTGCTGCGTCCCCAAGGTTTACTACCTAAAGAAAATCAAGTAGCCGAAACTCTGGGTTCTCTGCTGGGCGATATCTGGGGGCCATTTGGTTTCTGGTTTATGGTGGCGATTGTATTTATTACTTTTTGCAGCACCGTACTTTCAGTTGAAGATGGCTTTGGGCGGATGTTTGCTGATGGAACGCAGATTCTGTTTCAGGGGTTTGGAATGCGGGGACGCTGGACTAACGAAAAGTTTTTGCAGCGTTTCTACATAATCGTGCTGTTGGCTTTGCTACCGATTGGGATTTATTTATTCTTTGGCGAACCTGTGGGGTTGTTGCAAACTGCTGGTGCAATTGAAGCGGCGCACATTCCTATTGTCGCCGGATTGACGCTTTATATCAATCATCGGATGTTACCAAAGGAACTGCAACCTTCTAAGTTTATCTTTGGGGGAACAGCAGTAGCAGGGATTTTCTTCGCCCTGTTTGCGGTGATTTATCTTTTACAACTGCTGGGATTTATTGGCTCAAGTGGGGGTTCGGGTTAAATTGACTTTACCTTTTTCTGGCTCGTTTCCTAAACCTGGGAAAACCGCAATTATCAAGTTGACGTTATTGGTTAATACCTTATGACTTTAGCAACAAAACCCCTCTCTAATTACATCGCTGTAGTGTTTGATTTCGACGATACCCTTGTCCCGGATACCGTCGATAGTCTGTTAGAAAGTCTTGGTATTGATGCGCTTAAATTTCGGCAAGAGCGCATTCAACCGCTGGTTGATAGCGGATGGGACAAAATTATGGCTCGATTTTACGCCATTATTGAGGAATCAAAGCGACGGGGTAACAAGATTACACAGGAATATCTTGCCAAATTTGGTCAAGAATTAGCGCCCTTTGATGGCGTACCGGAAATGTTCGATCGCTTGCGTCGCAGTGCTTACGAAATCAACCCCAAAGTGGAAGTTGAATTTTATCTAATTAGCTGCGGTATGGTAGACATTGCCCGTTATAACTGCATTGCACCTAACTTTAAAGAAATGTGGGGCTGCGAGTTTCACTATAACAAAGATGGCGGGATTGAGTTTCTGAAAAAAATTGTGACTCACACTGAAAAAACTCGCTATTTATTCCAAATTGCCAAAGGAATTGAGGGGCAACAACAGGATGGAAAAACATTTGTTTATCGGGATTTACCGCCAGAAGAATTACACGTGCCGCTGACACAAGTTATTTATGTAGGTGATGGTGCGTCCGATATTCCTTGCTTTTCGCTGTTGAATGAAGAACAGGGTACGGCGATTGGGGTTTATAAAGATAGGACGCCCGAAGAGTGGAATCGGGAAATAGAAATTAGCAAAAGTCAGCGCCTTGCAAATTTGGCTCCCGCTGAATTTGGGGAAGGTTCGGAGTTGATGCGATCGCTTACCCTAGCGGTTGAAAGTCTGTGCAAACAAATCTCGCTGTTACAGTTAAGTGTTGGTGAGTAAATGCCATGAAAGAACTCTGGTATAAAAACGCAATTATCTACTCCCTAGATGTGGAAACTTTCATGGACTCGGACGGCGATGGTGTAGGCGACTTTCCGGGACTTACTAACCGCCTAGACTATTTATCGGCACTAGGAATTACTTGTTTGTGGTTGTTACCGTTTTATCCTTCTCCTAACCGCGATAACGGTTACGATGTGATGGATTACTACAACATTGACCCGCGACTGGGAACTCTGGGAGATTTTGTCGAGTTTATGCACCAAGCAGGGGAACGAGGGATGCGCGTGGTAATTGATTTAGTAGTAAATCATACTTCCAATCAGCATCCTTGGTTTCTGGCAGCTAGAAGCGACAAAAACTCCAGGTATCGCAATTACTATGTATGGTCAGAAAATCCACCCAAAACCGATCCAGAACAATTGATGTTTCCCGATGTTGAGGACAGTATTTGGGAATACGACGAACAAGCAAACGCTTACTATTTGCATCACTTTTATAAAGAACAGCCAGATTTGAATATCGCCAATCCAGCAGTACGAGAAGAAATCTGCAAAATTATGGGTTTCTGGTTAGAATTGGGCGTGTCTGGTTTTCGCATTGATGCGGCTCCGTTTTTAATTAAAGGAATTGGCATCGAAGGTGCAGATCCCGAACACATGCAAGCTTTCTTGACAGAAATGGAAGAGTTTGTGTCATCGCGTCAAAGCAATGCGGTGTTGCTCGCCGAAGCAAATGTCGATCCGGATCAAATTCCGATTTACTTTAGCAAAGGCGACAGAATGCACATTTTGTTCAACTTTTTGCTGAATCAGTATATGTTTTTGGCATTGGCGCGTCAAGAATCCAGCCCGCTGCGCGATGGACTAAAAATATTACCGGATATTCCCCCTGTTTGTCAGTGGCTGAATTTTGTCCGCCACCACGATGAATTGACGCTAGATCGGATTAATTCATCGAAACGTAAAGAAATTTTTGCCGCTTTTGCCCCTGATGAAACAATGCAAATTTTCGGACACGGGATTCGTCGTCGCTTACCACCGATGATGGGAGGAAATCGCCGCCGAATTGAACTAATTTACAGTTTGCTTTTCACCCTCCCCGGTACGCCCATGTTGCGCTATGGGGAAGAAATTGGCATGGGCGATGACCTTTCCCTGGAAGGGCGAAACAGCGTCCGCACGGTGATGCAATGGTCAGATGCGCCGAATGGTGGCTTCTCGACTGCTGCAAGTGATGACCTTGCTAGACCTGCGATCGCTACGGGAGAATACGGTTACAAAAAGGTCAATGTCGCCGCCGCACAGCGCGATCCTGATTCATTGATTAACTGGATGGATCGTGCAATCCGCATCCGCAAGCAATGTCCTGAGTTGGGTAGGGGAAAGTGGCACATTTTGGAAACCGATTCTCCCGCGGTTTTTGCTCACTGTTGCGATTGGGAAGGCAGAACTGTTATTGCTGTCCACAATCTAGCCGACAAACCTTGTACCGCTACGCTCAAATCTAACGAATACACCCATCTGTTCGATTTATTTGGCGATCGCATCTATGAATCTCTCGCTGCTGACTCGCCCTCTATTCCTTTAGAAGCTTACGGTTATCGCTGGTTTCGAGTCAATCGCGAGCAATATTAATCCAAGTTGCTAGTGATAACCATAATGGGTTGCTCGCATCGCTAATTACTAATTGCTAATTGCTCGCGGGAATATTTTTCGGTTCTACAATTAGCCATTAGCTGTTAGCAGTTCTAAAAAGATAACTAGCAAATTGCGTTATTATATTATGGCAAAGATTGGATATCACGCTTCTCACGAACAATTTAAGCCCAGCGAACTGCTGAAATACGTTCAAATGGCAGAACAAGCTGGCTTTACCCTTGCTTTATCCTCCGATCATTTCCACCCTTGGAGTGAAGCGCAAGGACAAAGTGGTTTTGCTTGGTCTTGGTTGGGTGCGGCAATGCAAGCAACGCCGACGCTTTCCTATCGAGTTGTTTGCGCTCCCGGACAGCGGTATCATCCTGCTATAATTGCCCAAGCTGCGGCAACCTTGGCAGAAATGTTTCCCGATCGTTTTTGGTTGACTGTTGGTAGCGGTCAGGCATTGAATGAAAAGATAACGGGGGATAAATGGCCTACCAAGAGCGATCGCAACACTCGCCTTAAAGAATGCGTCGATATTATCCGCGCTCTTTGGGCAGGAGAAACCGTCACCCAAAGCGGTTTAGTTTGCGTCGAACAAGCCAAACTTTATACCCGCCCGGAAAAATTACCCTTGATTATCGGCGCTGCAATTACACCCCAAACTGCCGAATGGTTGGGTAGTTGGGCAGATGGTTTGATTACCATTTCTCGCCCCCCCGAAAAACTAAAAACAGTCGTCGATGCGTTTCATCGAGGAGGCGGAGAAGGAAAGCCGATGATATTAAAAGTACAGCTTTCTTATGACCGCGATGAGGAAACAGCGAAACACAAAGCCCATCAACAATGGCGCAATAACATCTTCAAAAATATCTTGATGACCGAATTGCGAACTCCCGAACAATTCGATGCTGCTGGTGAGTTTGTCCAACCAGAGGAATTATCCGAACACGTGCGGATTTCGGCAAACCCTCAACAACATATTGAATGGCTGCAAAATGATATCGAATTAGGGTTTGACGAACTGATTTTGCACAATGTTAACCGAGAGCAAGAGCAGTTTATTGAGGTGTTTGGTGAAAAAGTAGTACCACCACTAACAAAAAGCTGATAATGGCTCTCCCGTCCTAGAGCGCCATGTCTTTGCAGTGTGACGTACAAGTACCGGATATTCTGCCTCATGGTCACCCGGTAGGAATCGATTTAGGGTTGAACGATGAAAGCGGCTACATCTGAGGGAGAAGCGATCGCCATCATGAAAATTGGGCATTTATTGAAACCGCTGTAACCTCATCCACATCGCCAGCAACGCTAAATTTAGCTCCTACCTACGACCACGCCTCCAGCTTGGGGCGGGAATTGTTGGATATTAAGCGGCAAGAAAAGCTTAACAATCGTTCCGTATCGGCCTACGCAGACAAATGCAGATCCGCACTATATTTTCAAGTAGGAGGCAGAAAAGCCCTCAAACCTTTGGATGCCTTTCGATTAGCTGCACAACGTTATCCTCTTGCTGCTAGGGTATCGCTAGAACACCCAGCTTATCCACAAAATAGGGGAAGCAAAAGTTATCAAATCCAGTGACGGGCGAGTGATGAACCGGGATCTAAATGGTGCGCGTGGGATTTTCCGGCGTGCATTGGTTGATACGGTGCGATTCGTTCAGTCGAAACAGGGATTAACCTTGGGGATGACTGGCTTTGTAGAGTAATCCAAAAAGGATTGAGTTCGCACTTAAAAGGCTCTACAAAAGATAACTTGCTGTTCATGTAGGTGAGGAAACCTAGCCAAGCCATCAGCTAAGACAGCTAGGGGACAAAAGGATAACTTAGTCCGGAAAACACTGAGTCCTACCGCCCTGGTGCGGGGTTGAAAGCACACAAACTACCAGAATATAGTAGCCCCTATAGAAGAGACTGACCATCAAATCTGTAAAGCGGGGGTGAAAGCGGACAAAAGGCGGAAATAGCTGAAAGCGCCTACCGCAAGCAAAAGTCTATGGATAGGAAACGAATTACCGATGAGCCATCGTAAACCAATACCAGGGGACATAAGCTAACGGACATTCGTCCGACTCCTGGGTCGGGAACATCCGACACGGACAGGGTCTATAAGGTTCCGTATACCGATATAGCGCACTACCCGTATCCCGGTGGAGAGGTAAATCCTAAAGACTCTATATGAACAGTAGGAACGAAATAACCCTTAGTAAGCTCCTTAGCTAGGTCGATAGACAAGGTAGGTAGTCAAACCAACGCTGCTACAGGGTGGGATGGTTCAAGAAGCAAAATGCCGAACCTGAATTAACAGGTAACGCCTGAAAAGGGATGGCATAACAGCCCGGATAAGCAGACGTGAATCGCAATGTGAATAAAGCTAGAGGTTCAAGTAGCAATGGAAAAGCCTAAATCAGATTCACAAATGGATACTGAGGGATGGAAGGATATCAACTGGCGAAAAGCCGAAAGATACGTCTTTAAGTTGCAAAAGCGCATCTATGCTGCTTCTCGTTGTGGAGATGTCAGGCGAGTCCGTAAACTCCAAAAGACACTGATGAGGTCTTGGTCTAATCGGGTAATAGCGGTACGACGGGTAACAACAGAAAACCAAGGGCGAAAGACAGCAGGAGTGGACGGGGTCAAATCCCTGTCCCCAGTAGCTCGTCTTAAACTCACAGGGCAGCTCAGACTAACTGGAAGATCCAAACCCACTCGAAGGGTTTGGATTCCTAAGCCAGGAAAGGATGAAAAACGTCCATTAGGAATACCCACGATGTACGACCGCGCCTTACAAGCCGTCATAAAAGCCGCACTAGAACCTGAATGGGAAGCGGTTTTTGAAACAAACAGCTACGGCTTTAGACCAGGAAGGTCATGCCACGATGCGGTCAAACAAATCAAAAACTGCTTACAGCGAAAGGCAAAGTTTGTATTAGATGCAGACATAGCCAAATGTTTTGACCGAATCAACCATGTAGCCCTACTCCAGAAAATAAATCAAAAAGGAAAAGTCAGGCAACAAATTAAGTCATGGCTTAAATCTGGGGTCATAGACCAAGGGGTATTTACTGCTACATCTGAGGGTACGCCACAAGGGGGAGTCATCTCTCCTCTACTAGCAAATATAGCCCTCCACGGATTAGAAAATCGGCTAATACAATATGTAGAATCACTTCCAGGAACAAAATCGAAAAACCGTGAGAACCTGGGAGTCGTCAGATATGCCGATGACTTTGTGATTATACACAAGGATAAATTCGTTGTCCAAAGATGCCGGGAAATTATCTCGGAATGGTTAGCTGGTATTGGCTTAGAACTGAAACCAGAAAAAACCAGACTCGCACATACTCTACATCCAGAGTTAAGTGAGGATGGAAAGGCGGGGTTTAATTTCCTCGGTCATCACATACGACAATTCCCCAGCGGAAAATACCGCAGCTCCAGAGATGGTCAGGGAAAAGTCATAGGATTCAGAACCCTCATCACCCCAACCATCGAAGCCTGTAAGATACATCAAGAAGAAATCGGAAGACTCATCAAAAAACATAGGTCTTCGCCTCAGAAGGCACTTATTAAAGACCTCAACCCTGTCATAAGGGGATGGGCTTCCTACTACAAGAACTCTGACGCTTCAAGTGTCGGAGAACTGACAAGACAAGACCATCTCACATACCTAAGGCTTCGCAGATGGGCAAAACGTCGTTGTGAGAAAATCAATTCCGGACATAAGAAATACTGGATAACTCAAAACGACAACAACTGGGTATTCGCAACCAATGAAGGGAAAGCGAACTCTCTTCGGTTACTAACACATAGGGAATTTGGAAGCAGTAGTACAGACTATGTGAAAGTTAAAGGCGATAAAAGTCCATACGATGGCGACCTGGTTTATTGGAGTACAAGACTAGGGGTACACCCTGAATTGCCTAATCGTAAGGCTAAGTTGCTCAAACAACAAAAGGGTAAATGTCCTTGGTGCGGATTAACTTTTCTGAACAACGATGTATTGGAGGTTGACCACAAAATCCCTAGAGCGCTAGGCGGTAAGGATGAGTGGAAAAATCTGCAACTACTACATCGACATTGCCACGATGAAAAGACTGCCGTAGATGGTAGTCCGAAGTCCCAAGTGACAAGGGAAACACATTGAGTAGCCGTGTGCGCTGAAAGGTGCAAGCACGGTTCGGAGGAGAGGGGCGGAGCAGTAATGCTCCCCTCGACTCCAACCCTTGGTTAAGCCAACATTTGGCGGCTTGACACAGACACAGAGACAGAGTCAGACTAGCAACGGTTAGCGTCAGTCAGTGAAGTGTCAAGAATCACCGCCCTAAAAGTGCGGTGATTATGTCAATTATGTATTTGTTAGCGAATGTTAGCAAAAAAGTATCGCTCAAATAGATCTCGGCTCAATACCAACTAAGGTTTCTGAGTCGCGATCGCTAACTTAGCCCCCTCAATCCGACGCAACTTATCCATCACCTGCACCACTTGACCGTGGTTCACCGCTTTATCCGCATTCAATACAATCAGTAACTCTTGGTTGGGCTGTCGCAGCTTTTGCACCGCACCTTCAAGCGCCTCCAACCCAACAGACTCGCGATTGACAGCTAACTCTCCCTGCGAGTTAATCGTCACCGTCACAGATGCAGGTGGTTGGCTTTTCCCCGAAGATGCAGAAGGTAAATTTACCGACAACCCTTCGGAACGACTTAAAAACAGGGAAGACATAATAAAAAATGTCAGAATCGCAAACACCACATCAATCATCGGCACGATGTTGATCTGCGGCGGGATATCTGGTTCATCGGGTAGGCGCATAAGATTTCTCTCCTCTTTCATAGCGACGGCGATACAGCAGTTCTAGCTGACCGCTATATTCTTGAATTCGAGCAATTTGACGCAGGTAAAATCCGCGAAATGTATTGGCAAACAACAGGGTAAAAATAGCGACAATCAATCCCGTCGCAGTAGAAACCAGCGCCTCGCTGATTCCCGCCGAGACACCAGCGGTTTTTGTTCCGCCTACATCCCCCAGAGTCAGCGAACCAAACGAAGTAATCAATCCCGTCACCGTACCTAATAAACCCAGCAGCGGTGCAAGGCTGATAATGGTATCGAATATGTTGTTAAACCGTTTGAGTACCGGGATTTCAGCTTGCGCTTCGCTTTCCAATGCCAAGCGAAATTCTTCCGGGTTTGGATCTTCCAATAGCAAAGCACCCAGAAAGATCCTCGCGATGGGCAAATCGGCATTGAGCTTGAGTTTATCTATTGCACCAACTACATTGTCCCGGCGGTAGAGAGTTAACACATCTCGCACCACCTGTGTTTGTCGTCGGTTAACGCGAAACCAAAACGCGATCCGCTCGAAGATTAATGCGATCGCTACTACAGAAAATATCATTAGGGGCCACATGACGATGCCGCCCGCCGAAAACAGCTTACTAAATCCCATAGCTTGCTAATAGGGCAATTAAAAATCCTGGTGTTGCGTACTAGAGTGCTGAATTAGCCAACATCTCATGAAAGCCTACCCTTACTGCAAATCTCTGTCAAGTTATTTTTGATTTTTTTAATCAACTAGCACCCGTGCGATCGCTCCATATTGTTTGCGGGACAGAAATTTATTGCTCAAGACTTGCTGCAAAAGCCCGTGCGCCTGCGCTATGCTGCGGAAGCTTTAGCAGAGAAGGCATAAGAGCAAATAGTTACTATTATCCGGTTATTAGCCCCAAATTAACGTAAATTTTTTTTACACGCTCTGGCAACAAAACTTTGAAAGTCCCGGTTTGAAAGCCCATTCCTTTAAATAATTCTTCAGTTTTTTTTGCTTGACATGGGTGTATAGAGCGTCTTAACCTGACGAAAGTCAGATGCAAAAGAATTGCAATATGAGTCTTTCTCTAATAGCTATTAACCAGAGAGAAAAGGAAGAGGAGAAGTTAAGGTCTTTTCTGACATACAGCCTGTTGGGGTCTGTGGCTTTCCACGCCCTCGTGCTGTTTTTTGGCGCGATGCTTTGGGATAGACAGCCTGCACTTGCAGACAATGCTATTGAAGTGATAATGGTCGATCCACCTCCAGAGGAAACACCACCACCCGAACCCAAAGTCTCACCCTCTCCCCCGGCACCATCGCCATCGCCGGTTGTGACGCCAAAAGCACAACAACCGCAAGAGCCGCCATCAGTGAAGCCTCCAATTCCCCCACCAGAACCACCTCAACCAGTTATCACGCCGCCACCGATTCAACCACCACGCTTAGCCTCGCCTCCAACTCCGCCACCAGAACCACCTCAACCTGTTGTTACACCTACAACACCCGTGGTACCGGAGCCAGAGGTAACGCCAACGCCTGAGTCGGTGGCAGAGAATCAACCGCCAACGCCAAAGCGCGATTCCAAGCCACGTGAAGAGCCTTTGAAGCAGCCTATTCCCGATAAACCAGTATCAGAAGATACTCCATCACCACCCTCTGAGCCAGTGGCAGCGAACCAACCAGAAACACCACAAAGGGTATCTGGGAACTCTAGACCTCTGTTGCCAGCACCAACCGAGGACAATAAACCTTTTAGAGACGAGGTAGCACAGGACACATCCAGCGGCCCAGTAGAATCCTCGGACACTCTGCCAACCCTACCGCAACAAGTCGCAGTCAATCGCGCAACGCCACCCCAACGACAGACGGCACAAAGTCAAGCGCTACCGGACGATACGCGAAGTTCTGGACAAACTAGACCGCGTTTGGACAGTTCGGAAAGTTTCCCCGGTGCATCGATTGGAGAAAATGAAGAGACATTCTCAACCCCCACAGCGCCAGGAACGGTGGCAGTGAATCGGGGAACACCACCCGAACGAAGAGTAGCACAAAGTCAAGCGCTACCAGGTAATAATACGGGGGGTTCCAGACAAGGCAGACCGAGTTTAGATAACTCGAGTGATTTTTCG
>ERZ1066131.68-NODE-68-length-38457-cov-48.671033_pt1 | contig 38457 bp, 26 predicted proteins | sample MGYA00382778_ERZ1066131 | MGnify/ENA primary metagenome ERZ1066131 (study PRJEB33369, sample SAMEA5778361) | biofilm metagenome | biome: Industrial cooling water; feature: Water cooling tower basin; material: Biofilm | place: United Arab Emirates | collected... | reverse complement strand
CTGTAATGGTGTTATCCAGCGCGTTACCCGTACCATTTTGGGCAGTGCCAATCAAGGTCAGGTTTTCCAGATTGCTGGCTAAAGTGTAGGAGGCAAAGCTAGAGCGGACTGTATCCGTGCCTTCGTTCGCATTTTCGGTGATGCTATCTCCGCTATCGATGATGTAGGTGTCGTTGCCTAATCCACCAATCAGGGCATCGTTGCCTGCGCCGCCATCGAGGGTATCATTTCCGCCATTACCAATGAGGGTATCGTTGCCACCACCACCGTTAAGAATATTGTTACTGTCGTTGCCTGTAATGACGTTAGCAACTGCATTACCAGTCCCATTTTGGGCGGTGCCAATCAATGTCAGGTTTTCTAAATTCGCACCGAGTGTATAACTGGCAGCGCTAGAGCGGACAGTATCAGTACCTTCGTTGGCGTTTTCGATAATTATGTCGCTGGCACTATCAACAATATAGGTGTCGTTGCCCGTCCCACCACTCATCGAGTCGTTGCCGGTGCCGCCATCAAGGGTATCATCGCCACCAAGACCACTCAGCGTATCGTTGCCTGCTTCTCCCCTGAGAATGTTGTTGCTGGCGTTACCTGTAATCGTATTGTTGAGATCGTTGCCAACGCCCTCTATCGCTGTACCCGTGAGAGTCAGTCTTTCTAAATGACTGCCTAAGGTATAGGTGGACGCAGTAGACTGCACAGTATCGGTGCCTTGATTGGCAACTTCAAGAATTACGTCGCCAGCGCTATTGACGGTGTAGGTGTCGTTACCTGCTCCACCTTTCATCGTGTCGTTGCCTGCGCCGCCGTTGAGATTATCGTTACCGGCGCCGCCGTCAAGATAATCATCCCCCCCATTGCCGTTGAGGTTGTCGCTGCCCTCAAAGCCGAAGATATTATCCTTGCCTGCTGTGCCGTTGAGGGTGTTATTACCGCTATCCCCACGAATCAGACCAACGGTATCAACCAGGTTTGCACCTGTGAGGTCTGCATTTACTAAGATGGCGTTGGTGAAATCAACTTTCGATAGGTCAGCATTATTCAGCTTGGCATTGGTGAAATTTGCACCAACGGCAATACCGTCAACGAGCTTCACGCCTGTTAAATCAGCACCCGTGAAGTTGGCGGTGGAAAAGTCGCCTTTGGATAGATCGCCATTCACCAAACGGGCATTAGTGAAATTCGCGCCAATCACAGCCCCATTCAGGAATATACCTTCTGCATTGGCTTGAGTGAAGTTGGCTCCACTTAAATCGCTATCGGCAAATTTAGCACCAGAAAGCTTTGTTGCGGTTACGGTGCCATTGGTAGCGATATGGGCACTAAAATCAGCGCCGGTTAAATTAGCATCATCGGCGAAAAAGTTGGTTAAATCGGCACCGCGAAACCTGAGATTGCCCGTCTGTCCTGGTTCGAGTGGGGCATCACTCAACTGAACACCACTGAAATTAGCTAGGTCAAATATTGAGTTTTGTAGGGTAATATCGGTTAATTTTGCCAACCGGAAATCAGCGCCCGTGGCATCGACGTTGACTACAAGGGTGGCTTCCATGTCAGCTTCTTCAAACTTGGCATTCCGCAGAATGCTACCTGTAAAATCAGCCGCTTTCAGCTTCGCTTTGTAGAAATCAGCGCCGGTAAAGTTAGCTCCAGCGAGATTGGGTCGCTCGGACTGTTCGCCACTCAGATTCGCTTCGTGCAGAATGGCGTTGGTCAGGTTGGCGTTTTGTAGGTTGATTTCTTTTGTATTAACTAATGTTAGATTGGCTCCGGTTAGGTTTGCCCCCTGGAAATTGACAAACTCTAAGGTCGCTTTAAATAAATTAGCTGGCCCAAAGTTGCTATTTGCTGCAAATACAGCCCCCGCTGCATTCACATTGCTCATAAATGATTCTTCAAAGTTGGTGCCTCTGAGTTGGGTATTGACGAATTGGACACCATAGAGCTGAGCTTTGAAAAAGTTCGAGCCATTCAGGTTTTGACCGTTAAAGTTATTACCTGAAAGTAATTGGTTGCTAAAATTTAGGGCTGCCACTGTGGATAATCTCCTATCATTTCTACAAAAAAACATGCAAAATCTTAGATCAAGCAAATAGCTTGAATCTAAATTAATCGGCTCGTTTGAAGTTAGCCAGCCCCAAACAGGTTGTTCCGCTTAGATTGTTCGCCACTCAGATTGGCTGCTTGCAAAATTGCATCGCTCAAGTTGGTATTTGACAAATCTCTCTCTCCTATGTAAATGCAGCTTTAATTAAAGTCTGCAAAACTTGAGCTAAGCTACTTCAAGGCTATAGTTTCGCCTAACTTTTACGCCAAGCGATCGCCTGAAATCAAACCTGTTGCATTGGTTAAGGAAATTTTGTATTCCCTTATCTATTTATTGTGATTGAGCTGGTTGCAACCTCCAAGTTACTGAGCAATACAACAACTCTTTTCAATTGATTTAATGCTATTTCTAATTCTTCGGTACTGTCAAGACTTTTATGAGATTTTTTTCATAAAGTTTTGGTGAAGTTTTAATTTTTTAAATTATATTAGTTAAGCAAAAAAATAATAATTTCCCGCATCTTAGCCCTTAATTTAAAAGGGCTTTAACGTAGGTATTTAATGCTTATTTATCCAGGTTTACCCTGATGTAAAGCAGCTAATTTAGCCAATTTTTCACAGGATGATAGGCCGTGAAATATAACCTGGTAAATCGGGCTAGAAAATATAAAATTGATTGACGACTAAGATTGCTGGCTTCAAGTTAGTTTTTTTACCTAATTGCAGTGGTTACTCAAGGCATCAATTGTTTTAATCACCTCTATTTAATTTTTATTTCTTGCCTGTGTCAAGGATTATGAGAATTTTCTCATGATTTTATAATCCAACTAAAAACACCACTTTAAATAATATTTAAAAACGCCAATATGGGCGCAGCCATTACCTTTTGGCGCGCCATTAAGCTCATGCTAATTACTATTTTTTAATTAATTGCTGATATATAAGCCTCTAATTGTGGCAATATAGGTAAACCGAAATTAAAGACACGCAGCATTCTTCGCAATTGATTGAATTGCGAATCTTTGAATTTACTTACTTGAACTAATTAGCGACGCAGAAATTCAGCGCGAGATAGATCAAGCGCAATGAAGTTTCATCATAGGCAGACTTAGATTGACATAGATGTGTAAATCTAGTAGACACTAATCCAAGCTATTTGCGTTGCCAGTTTGGCAAATTTGTACAACAAATTACCTTTCGGTATTATTTATCGATTTAGACTTGTCCAAACGGGCATTCACTCCCAGAAGCCGGGAATATTATGGTGGTTCATGGATCTAACTTGGTATTATTCACCTCCCGCTCGCATAATTTGACTCCTACTTTTGGTAACTGAACTTTTGCACAAGAATTAGCACCTTTAATCAAGGCGCGTGAGAATTATTGAATTACTAAATTCCAAGCTCAGGGAAACTTTTATGTTACAGGGCTGTCTATATACTCTAAGAATTATTTCATCCTCCGAGTAATATCCAGACTTTATCACTCTGGTCAGTATAGAAATTCAAATATTTCTTGTCAATCAAAAACTTGCCATTTTGGCAAACTTCCCACTTTTCCCACTTTTCCTACTTTTCCTACTTTTCCTACTTTTTCTAAGTTGTGCGATCGCTCTAGCAAAACTGCTTGATTTCTTGCGTTTACAGCAGATTGCATCTGAGTGAAATCAGTTACAAGCAAGTTAAGAAATTTAAGAAAGTTAAGCCAGTTAAGCCAGAAATTACATCATTATCTATCATCTCATTTGCCTGCGTAATTCGAGTGTAATCTACTCTAGTTCTAAAAGCTACGAAAAATCACTAACTTTTGTCCGTACTGTTGAGACGCAATTAATACCAAGTTGTGTTTTAAAACAGCAGAAGTTTACTTCGCTTTTTTCTCTGCTATCTTTTTCTCGCTGATATCTACTATCTTAGAATTCAGCTTGATATAGCATTCAACAAAATTATTGAGTATTACTGGGCTACGGAGAAAATAAAGTATGAACCAAAACTTAAACTTAAGCACAGAAAAATAAACAGTTGAAGAGAGGCTGTATCAATTTCTACGGAAGTAGGGCAAGAAATGCGGTATGGTCTTGTCAGAGCAGAATGTAAACCAGGATACAAAACCATGCGCGTCGAGCAGTTGCAGGCATTCCTAGCGATCGCAGAAACTGGTAGCTTTCAGAAAGCAGCGCGAAAATGCGGCGTCACGCAATCGACGATTAGTCGGCAGATCCAGTCGTTAGAAGCGGATCTGGGGTTGCCGCTATTTCATCGCACCGCACAAGCAAAGCTAACGCTGGCGGGGGAAAGGTTTTTGCCCCGCGCGCGGAAAATCTGTCAGGAATGGGAGAATGCGACGCAGGAATTAGCGGAGTTATTGGCGGGGAAACAGCCAGAACTTTGCATTGCCGCAATTGCTTCGGTGTGCGCCCATCACTTACCGCCAGTTCTGCGCCAGTTTTGTAAAGATTACCCGGATGTACAATTAAGGGTGACTTCCTTGGGGAGCGATCGCGCGTTGAAAGTCCTCAAAGATGGATTGGTGGATGTGGCGATTGTAATGAACAACCGCTTTTTAACCGCCAGTCCAGATATGGTAGTGGACATTTTATTCAACGAACCCGTGCAAGTATTGATGGCAGCGAACCATCCCCTAAGTCAGTACGAACAAGTACCTTGGTCGGAAATCACCCGTTACCCGCAGATTGTATTTAAGGATGGCTACGGAATGCAACGCTTGGTACAAGAACAATTTCATCGGCAAGGGGCAAAACTGCAAGCGGTGTTGGAACTAAATACCCTCGATGCATTCCGGGGTATTGTGCGGGAAGGAGATGCGATCGCTTTACTACCCGCCTCAGCCGTATACGATGCCCGTCACGATCCAAGTTTAGCCGTGCGCGAGACGGGGGAACCGACTTTGAAGCGTCAAGTAGTATTGGTGACGACAAGCGATCGCATCTCCATTCCCCCAATTAAACACTTCCGCCAGCTAGTCCACCAGATGCTGGGAATTCAGTCAGAATCAGAAAAGCATGTTTTGCTAATCGCTAATAGCTAATTTCAGATTTCAGATTTCAGATTGCAGATTTAAGGATTTTTAATTGAAAGCAAATTAAATCTAAAATCTAAAATCTAAAATTTGAAATCCCAATTACCAATTACCAATTACCAATGAGCAAAGAATTTAGAGAACTGGTCAAGAAAATCGGCAGCGGCCCCCATACAGGGGAAGATCTAACTCGTGAAGAAGCAGCTGCCGCAACAAGGATGATGCTCCAACAAGTTGCAACTCCGGCGCAAATCGGGGCGTTTATGATTGCCCATCGCATCAAGCGCCCCACGGGAGAAGAATTAGCCGGAATGCTAGATGCTTACGATGAATTAGGGCCAAAATTGCAACCCTGTGCGCGCCACGAGTATCCGGTAACAGTTTTGGGCATTCCTTACGACGGGCGATCGCGCACTGCACCCATCAGTCCCCTAACTGCATTAATTTTAACCGCAGCGGGAGTTCCAGTCATCTTGCATGGAGGCGATCGCTTACCGACTAAATACGGCGTCCCCTTGGCGGAAATCTGGCAAGGTTTGGGCGTAGATTTGACTAAAAATTCCTTAGATCAAGCCCAGTCGGTATTTGAAACCACTGGATTGGGATTTGTTTATTTACCTCGGCATTTCCCCCAAGCGCAAAGTATATTTACCTATCGCGATGAAATTGGTAAGCGTCCGCCTTTCGCCACGATGGAGTTAATTTGGTGTCCTTATGCTGGGGATGCGCGGTTGATTTCTGGGTACGTGCATCCGCCGACAGAAAATATGTTCCAAAATGCGATCGCCTTGCGGGGAAATCCCAGGTATTTAACCAGCATCAAGGGATTGGAAGGAAGTTGCGATTTACCGCGCGATCGCACTGCGATTATCGGTATTGTTAAACCCGATGCGGAGTTTGAACGCTTATTATTAGCCCACGGCGACTACGGTTTTAGTAACATCAATCCTCCCTTGGAACCGGCAGAAAATTTGGTCAAACAAATCCAATCGGTATTGCAAGGCGAACCTTCAGAAATGATGCAATCTGCGCTTTGGAATGGCGGATTTTATCTGTGGCATTGCGGCGTCACTTCCGATATGAATGCGGGTATTGCTGAAGCGAAAACCCTGCTAACTAGCGGACATGCAGCTAAAAAACTCCAGGAAATTCGCGATGCTGTAGGATCGCATCAAACAGTGATGAGTTATTGAGCGATCGCTAATATACTGCTGACGGTGCGTTACGCTGCGCTAACTCAGATCTTGCACCACTATCAACCAGCCTTCAAACCCTTGTTTCTTGACGAAAAATTTAGGCTTTGAAGCTGAGCTATTTGCAAGAAACTAAGGTTTAGCCAAGGTGCAAGATGTGAGCTAACGCACCCTACATTTAGAATCTTTGCGTAAATCCTGTTTTAGTTAAATCATTGAAGTTCATATAAGTGTAGCCAAGTTTTGAATCGCACGTGAATATATCTGACAATCGTAAACTTAACGCCTTCTCCCTCGCTGTCTTACTGGTATCTGGGCATTATGGCTTGGGATTTTTACTAGGAACTGCTGAAAAAGCATTTACTTTGGGCGCTGCTGGTAGCCTCTACGCCGTCTCCGTTGGTTTGGGCACAATAGCTGTTTTGGCACTGGCGAAGTTTTACTGGAATAAGGTAGAGCAAATCTGGACATTGCTGGGAAACCGTTACGGCAAACAAGTTAAAATCCTAGTCGGGTTGATATCCTGGTCATCCTTGATTGGCATCGAAGCTGTCCAGATTATTGCTGGTGCTTTTATTCTCAAGGTATTAGGTTTACCAATCTTGCCTAGCATGGTAGGTTTGACCGTATTGTTGATGGTAATTTCCTTGCTGCCAGTGGAGAAAGCTAGCTGGGTATTTCAGGCATTGCTAGGATTCAATATCCTGGCTTTGCTTTACGGCTTGTGGGTGTTGCATGGGTTACCTTATTATTTGCGATCGCCCCTCGAGTTTATCCCTTCACTAGAACAAGTAAATCCCTCCAGCTTAATCGGGATTTCCTTATCGACAATTCTGCTGGTACTGATAGACATGAAGCAGCAGCAATTTATTGTGCAAGCAAAGGATGTAGAGAGTCTTTATAAAGGCTGTTTCTTGGGGGGAATTTTACTGGTTTTGCTGGCTTTGTTGCCCTCAGCAGTAGTGGTAGCAGCTAAAGAAGCGGGTATTTTGCCTAATGGTATCGATGGTAAAGAAACAATCCCATTTATCTTGTCCTGGATTGGCGGCGGAAATCACCAACCATTGGGTATTTTCCTGATAATTTCTTTAGTCGTTCCAGCATTGGGTGTCGGCAGTAGTATATTGCGAATCCAAACCAAGACTATTTTGGACTTTGATATTCTTCCAGTTTCCAACTATAATAGGCCGCTGGTAGCTGGAGTAAACGCACTTTTGGGTCTAGGAGTTGCCTTAAAGGGTGGCTCAATCGTCAATTTGATTGTGTCTTTTTATGCCGTCTATGTTGCCTCAGTCTTCCTTCCCTTTATCGTCTACCTTCTGGCTGAAAAAGGGCTTTATAAATTCTGCGAATCGAGCGTGAAGCTGTCTTTAATTATGAGCGGATTTGCCGCCGTAGCCGTGCTGATTTTAACTCTTACCCTACCCAATATAGTAGTTTTTGGTAGCGTCGAGTTGAGCATTATGACCATAGGAATTGGATTCGGAATGTTAGGCTTGCTAGGGCGTCATGCGATGGAAAAAAATTTAGCTACATCTGAGGTAGGAGAAGAAATTTGAACCCATATCAACTAGAATCTCAAAGCTCAAAACAATTTCTCTCGGCTGTTATCCTTGCTGGCGGTAAAAGTTCTCGCATGGGGCAAGATAAAGCCCTCATTGCTTGGGATGGTATTCCTTTACTTCAAAGAGTTTGCCAAGTTGCATCCCAATGCTGCCAGCAAGTTTACATTCTCACCCCTTGGCCCGAACGATATCAAGAGATTGTGACCGATTTTAATGATCAATTTCTGGTAGAATCAAATCCAGGACAAGGGCCGTTAGTCGCCTTAGCTCAGGCATTGGCTGAACTTCCTACTGAGTGGATTTTACTTTTAGCCTGCGATCTGCCTTTATTGCAAGTAGAAATTATTAGAGATTGGGCGGCTCGGTTAAATAATATACCTGATTCTATTTTAGCTACGGTACCCCAGCAGGAAAATTTTTGGCAACCTACTTGTGGGTTTTACCGCCGTGAAGCTTTACCAGAATTAGAAAAATTTATTCAACAAGGCGGGCGATCGTTTCAAACTTGGTTAGATCAAATACCCGTAGATCCTATTTTATTAGATGAGCGGTTAAGTAACATGTTATTTAATTGCAACACGCCCCAGGATTTGAAAAAGGGTAATGCGTAATTGGTAATTGGTAATGAGAATTAAAACGTTAATGAACGTAAAAATTTATCAGCTTAAAGTTTGACAGGTTGTCAAACTTTAAGCTAAGCGTATTATCAACAGATTGGGCAGAAAAATTCAACTATAATCTGAGCGACAAAACCTTGTAAGAGAGGCGTAACTGGTATGACACCTCTGCCCAATTACCGTCCCAAACAGCTTTCATTAGGGCCATTGGAAGCGGAGATTTTGCACATTGTTTGGGAACTGGGAACGGCAACAACTAAAGACGTACACGAACGCATCATGACCGATCCAGATCGGGAATTAACATATTCTTCTGTGACAACTGTACTGCGTCGCTTGAGCGAAAAAGGTTGGCTGGCGTGCGATAAAACTAAGCGATCGTTTGCTTGGCAACCTTTAATTTCCCGTCAACAGGCGGAGGCGTTAAAGGCTTACCAACAGTTGCAGCAATTTCTGGCATCTGCTAACCCTGATATTGTGGCAGCGTTTGCGGATAGCCTAGACTCGGCAAGCTGCGAACAATTAGAAGCGATCGCACTGCGTATAATGGCTGTGCGTAAAGCAAGGGAGGAACAACAATAATGCACCTAATCATCATCCTGGCAGCACTTCTGTTAGCCTGGTATCTGCGACTACATTGGTCTAATTCAGCACAAAACTGGGCAAAACGCTGGCAATGCGCCCTATTATGTTTTGCGCTTCCCCCGCTGCTGTTGATAATCACAGCGGCGTCAATTATCTGCATGGGACCAAATGGATATATGGCAGATTTAGATAATGGATGGTTTAGCTATTTCTTAGCTTTGGCTTTTGGGGGATGGGCGCTAGTAAAATGTCTGCAACTGGCGTTTCGGGGATATAGTGGTATGCAACAAATTCGCGTTTCAACTCAGACTAATATCGGCAATAAACCTGCCCGCATTTTGAATACATCCGCTTTATTTTCGGCTCAAATTGGTTTTTGGCAGCCTGAATTAGTTGTCAGTCAAGGGTTATTACAAAAACTGGATTTAGAGCATTTGGAGGCAGTATTAGCCCACGAACAAGGGCATTATTATTACCGGGATACGTTTTGGTTTTTCTGGCTGGGTTGGTTGCGTTCTTTCACTTCTTGGTTGCCAAATACAGAGGCGTTATGGGAGGAATTATTAGCTTTGCGAGAACTGCGTGCAGATCGTTGGGCTGCTAATCGCGTCGATCCGCTGCTGTTAGCTGAATCTTTATTGTTTGTTGCCAGCTTTCGGGTACAAATGGTAGAAGATTTCTGTGCTGCCTTTAGCCAATCTGTGGGGCAAAATCGTTTAGAAGAGAGGATTGAAGCGCTGTTGACTCCTGAGTCTTCCCCTGGTTTAAATTGGTGGGATTGGAGTTGGTTGTTGTTGGCGTTTGTCCCTTTGTTTGCTGTGCCTTTTCATGGTTGATCGTCAGCCTTAACGAATAAATTCGCGGCTATACAAACGAAGTCCGCCTACGCGGACTTTAAGAGAAAGTAGGGTGCGTTAACGCAGTGTAACGCACCATTTAATCGCTAATAAAGAATAAATTCGCGGCTATACAAACGAAGTCCGCCTACGCGGACTTTAAGAGAAAGTAGGGTGCGTTAACGCAGTGTAACGCACCATTTAATCGCTAATAAAGTTTAGATGTTCGCCTGGTAGCGTTCGCATTTCTGCTAAATAACCTTGCGATTGTAGTTGACCTTGTTCTAAATAGATTATCCAATCGGCTCGATGAATGGCACTGGAACGATGGCTGATTAAAATGGTTGTTTTGCCTTGGCGGTAAGTTAGCAATTGGGTTAAAATGTGCGCTTCGCTTACTGGATCGAGTCCGGCGGTGGATTCATCTAATATTAGTATGGGTGGGTTGTTTAGAATTGCTCTGGCTATGGTTAATCTTTGTTTTTGTCCGCCGGAAAGATTGGCACCAAATTCTCCTAAAACTGTGTGGTATTTCTCGGGTAGTTGACTGATAAATTCATCGGCACCAACTATTTGGCAAGCTTGGACAATCTGTTCTAAGCCTATTTGAGGAGATGCTAAACGAAAGTTTTCTATAATGGTGCGACTCCAGAAGTGTGCGTCTTGAGGAACTAATACTACTTGTTGGCGCAAGCATTCTAAGGAAATGTCTTGCAGGTTGTATGCACCGATGCGAATGTTACCAGATTGGGGTAGATATAAACCTGTTAAAAGTTTCGCCAATGTGCTTTTACCGCAGCCAGATTTACCGATGACGGCGATAACTGTGCCGCCGGGAATTTTGACGGAAAAGTTTTCTATCAGATCGGTTCTTCCGGGATAGTGAAAGTTGATGCGATCGCATACAATATCCGCGTCATCTGGAAGCGTAACAAAGCTTCTTTTCACCTCGCCTAAATTCTCTGGCGTTGCTTCAATCACTTCGGTTAATCTTTCGGTGGCTGTACTGACGCGGCTGAATTCATCGATGAATCCAATCGCGGTATTAATGAAGGCAATAAAGTTGCCGTTCATGGCGTTAAATGCGAGCAATTGTCCGATGGTGATTTCTTTATTTATGGTTAAGTAGCTGCCGATCCATAATAAAGCGATCGCTCCCACTCCCGATATCATTTCTGAGGTGGTTTTGTTGACGATCGCAATTTGAATCGTTCGGAATGTTTGATTTGCTAGTTGCCCAAATCGGCTTTGAAATTCTGACCAAAAGTGCCTTTCTGCACCAATGGTTTTGAGAGCGATCGCGCCTTTGAATGTTTCGACTAAAACTCCTTGATTCTCTGCTTCTAAAACCAATACTTTCCTAATTCTCTGCTGTAATGTGGGGTAAAATAGTAAAGCGATCGCAACCATCAAAAAGGCTAAGCATCCGGAAAATATAGCCAGCTTTATGCTATAAAACACCATTAACCCGAAAGAAACCAGCGCCACAAAAAACTGGCTGGGTAAACTAATAACAACTTGAGCAGTTAGTTGATTAACTTCTTGGATATCCCGCAAGCGGCTAAGCACTTCGCCGCTGCGGCGAGACTCGTAATAAGTCAGGGGTAAGCGCAGAATTGCCCTACCAAATTCTAAAACTAAACTTAATTCTAACCGCTGGGCAAAATGCGCTACGAGGTTCGATTGGATTAATCCTAGACTACTGCTGATGACATTGGCGAATGCGATCGCTATCCCTACCCCCGTCAGCAGTTTTGTATCCCCCCGCACCAGCACTTGATCGGTGAGAATTTGAATCAGAAACGGTGTAGTTAAAGAAAGTAACCCGACAAACAGATTAATTAATACCGCTTCGCCTAAAATCCCCCCATAGGGCAAAACTCGCCGCAAAAATTGCCCGAATCCCTTGACTTTTTCGTCATTTTGTAATGCGAATTCTACTGGATCTGGCTCTAATAAAAGCATCGCCCAATCTGTCCAAGCTTGGGCTAATTCTTTTTTGGAAAGATAGCGAATCCCTACCGCTGGATCTGCAACTGCATATTTCCACCCGCGCTTACCATACAACACAACCCAATGATTGCCTTTCCAATGGATAATTGCAGGCATTGGTGCTTCATCTATTCTATCTAAAATTTCCGGCGATGCTCGCACCGCACGGGCATTAAAACCAAGGGATTCTGCACCTTGTTGTAATCCCAATAAAGTCGTTCCTAATCTTCCCGTACCTACCGCTTCCCGAATCCGATTTATCCCCAAATTACGGCGATATTTCTTAGCAATCGAAGCGATGCAAGCTGCACCGCAATCTTCTTCATTTTGCTGAAGCACGCATGGATAAATCATCGCTTTTTTATATACCAAACAAGGCATCTGTAAAAAACAGATGCCTATTTTACTTAACTCAATCTTTCAACTTAACGACTATTTGGATGCGAGTCCCAACCAACTTGTTTTTTGGCGAGAATTGAGGCACATAGATTTGCCACCGGGTTTACATCCACCGTTTAACGAAGCAGCTTCTTTCGCTGTCATTTCTACGAACAGAGGTGCTTTGTTTTCTTGTTTCTTCATTTGGCTTACTCTCCGCTTTTACAAGATTTAAATCTACTGCTTATAAATCAGCGAGTCAAGTATCTTTATGATTATTTTATTACTCAATTAAGCTGTAAAATATCATACCGCATTCTGCAAAAACCAAGCAGAATGCAGCTCAATCAATATATCTTACTTTGGCTGTGAACTTAGATAATATACAACAAAAAAACCTTTTTGTCTTTGACAGCTTGTCAAAGACAAAATCGAGTCAGAGAGTTTACAATAAGCCCTTGTGTGTGAAGAGCGAGCGAATGAGTGCATCAACCGTGAAATTAAGTTTTCTAGGGCTTCAGACAGTTATTGCTGGGGTAGCTTTACTCATTATCAACCCAGTTTTAGCCAATCCAAATCAACCGCAAACTAAAGAAGAGTTTCTGGAATCTCAAACTTCCCAAAATGCGAATGATTTGTTAAACGGAGGTATTCTCGATCGAGCAATTGACCGAAATTATATTATCCCAGTTGAAGAAATAGCGCAAACTCAATCTAGTTCAAATTCAGCCAGGTTTAACCCTTGGTCAATCTCAGCAGAAGCTTTATTTCTGACTCGCAATATTCCCGGAGGAATCATAACTTCAGAATTTTATGATGTCGATACTGCTGAAACTGGGGAAACTTTAGGAACGGACAATTTAGACTTTAACTACGAACTAGGAACGAGGGTAACCCTTGGCTACAGTTTCAATCCCAAGAATAGTTTAAACTTTTCATTTTTTGGATTGCAAAACTTTGAAAGTTCCGCCAGACTTACCGCACCTGCACCCGGATTCCCCAATCCGATTATCGTGCAAGCAGATCTAGACGATACGCCAATTTTTGAACCGTTTGAGTCGTTTGGAGAGCGAATAAACGTTTTAGATCAGCCGCCACCTGTGGGACGAGGGAATGGTAATTTTGATATTACCAGGTCGTTTATTTCCAGCTACGAAAACCGGATTAATTACGAATCAAATTTGTACAACTTTGAGTTAAACTATCAGCGCGCTCTCGGTTCGACTACAAGCTTTAGACCTTCTTTAATAGTAGGATTGCGTTACATGGGTGCGCCAGAAGAGTTTAGCTTAAATACAGGAGGCGCGGCGGCGTTTCCGCCACAGGGATTGCTTTCTGTTGCTAGAGGAGAATACAAAGTTGAAACGAAAAATAACTTATTTGGGATTCAAATAGGCGCTAATATCGATGTTGACCTCAGTCGCAATTTTAGTATAGGTTTGCGCGGCAAAGCGGGGGTATTTGGCAATCATGGGGAACAAAACAGTAGCATCAGCGCCTTTGATTTTGAGACGGGAAATCTACTCGACAGAATTGAGGATGGGGAAACTCGATGGACTGTCGCGCCAGTGTTAGAAGGAACTATATCTGCTGACTGGCGCGTGAGTCGAAATGTTAGCTTAACCGCTGGGTTTAATGTGATGTATGTCAGCGGCGTTGCTTTGGCACCCAGACAACTCGATGATTTTGCCTCAACGGGTAAATTGGGTAGCATCGATTTCGATGGAAGTAGTCTTTATTATGGCCCTTCGGTGGGGATAAAAGTTGTTTTTTGATATCCGCTTATGCTGGGGAAGTCGAATCCAGAATATCTACCTTTAGTTAGCAGCGATGAATTTTTGCCATCGGTGAGTCGGTGGACGAGTTTGGGAGGATTATTTTTAATTGGAACTTGTGGGGCGGCTTTGGCGATCGCACACCATACCCGGTACAATGTTACCGTGAGAGCCGATGCCTCCATCCGTCCTTCTGGAGAAGTGCGACTTGTCCAAGCAATCGCCGAAGGTATGGTTAAAAGTATCCCCGTAAAAGAGAATACCGCAGTTAAACAAGGGGATGCGATCGCATTCATAGATAACTCTTCCCTCCAAACCAAAAAAAGCCAACTTCAAGGCAATATTCAGCAAAACCAACTGCAAATCAATCAAATAGCCGCTCAAATCAATTCTATCGCCACTCAAATCACCGCCGAAACCCGCGCAACGGAACTTGCAATTAATGCGGCTACGGCAGAATTAAGCCGAAATCAACGGGATTTTCAACAGCGACAAATTACCACCCAAACCTCAGTTCAACAAGCAGAAGCTAATATAAAAATAGCCGAAGCCGAAGTGCAAAAAGCCGAACAAGAATATTGGCAGGTAAAAGCTAATCTAGAAACAATTAAAGCCAATTTAAAAGCAGCAGAAGCCAACTTAAAAGCCGCGCAAACCAAACGCGATCGCTATAAACCTTTAGCCGCATCCGGTTCGATTTCCTTGCAACAATTGCAGGAGACAGAATTAGAAGTACAGCAACAAGAACAAGCAGTTTTAGGACAAAAAGCCGCCGTCGAAGCGCAAAAAAAAGCCGTCCTCGCACAAGCGCAAACCGTTGAACGACAAAAACAAACAGTTGCAGCTGCTTTAGCTAAATTTCAAGGGGAAAAAGCAGCATTAAATCCCAGCATCGCACCAATTACGATCGCCCGCGATCGCATCGCCCAAGAACAAGCCAAAGGCGACGCTACATCAGCCATTTTAACTAAAGAACAACAAGCTTTAATCCAGCGTCGCTTACAACTGCAAAATCAAATCTTAACCGATACCCGCGAACTAGAACAAATCGAAAAAGACTTGCAAAAAACTACCCTACGTTCTCCCGTCGATGGCACTATTTTACAATTAAACTTGCGAAATTCAGGTCAAACCGTGCGACTGGGAGATGCAATTGCCCAAATTGCTCCTAATAATGCCGCAATTGTGGTCAAAGCTCGCATAAAAGCTCAAGATATTGGTAAAATTAAATTAGGGCAAACAGCCCAATTGCAAATATCCGCTTATCCCTATCCCGATTACGGCACTTTACCGGCAAAGGTGAGCGCGATCGCTCCCGATGCGATCTCCAATCCCAATCATAATTCCCCCTACTACGAAGTCACCCTTCAACCAGAAAAAACTTTTTTGACTCGCAGCAATATCGAGTATCCCATTCAACCAGGAATGGCTGTCACCGCCGATATTATTTCCAGAGAAGAAACCGTTTTATCTTTTATTCTCCGCCAAGCCAGGTTATTAGTTGATAGTTGATAGTTGATAGTTGATAGTTGATAGTTGATAGTTGATATTGTGTCCGTTTGCATTGGACTTGTATGGTTAATGGCATTGTAGGGGCGGGTTTCACCAGACACCTTTGATTGATAGCGAATTGGATTCATCAATCCGCCCTTGATCGAGATGAGAAACGCGGTTTCTTTGACATAATTTATCTGTAAAACCCGCCCGTACATTGGTGACAAATTGAATCAAATTACGATAGAATGTTGAAACAATTCATCGTTATAGCGACGCACTTCTAAAATGCGGTTATTCTCATCCACGATCGCGACTTTGGGATAATAGTTTTTCAGTTCTTCCTCTGTAAACTGTGCGTAGGTCATAATAATTAAGCGATCGCCTGCAATTCCCAGTCTAGCGGCGGCGCCGTTGAGTTGGATTTCGCCTGAGTTTGCTGGGGCGACTATCGCGTAGGTAATAAAACGCTCACCGTTAGCGACGTTAACAACTTGTACCTGCTCGTAAGGTAAAATTCCGACAGCATCCAAAAGCGTTTCATCGATGCTGATACTGCCCATGTAATTAAGATTTGATGCCGTGAGCGTGCATCTGTGTATTTTAGCTGCAAGAAGCGTTCGTTGCATAATTAATTTCAGATTTCAGATTGATGATTTCAGATTGAAGAATTGCAGATTTTAGATTTAAAATTATTTTTTTTATGATTGCAGATTTGCTATCTGAAATCTGCAATCTGAAATAGAGCCTGGGCGTTTAGGTGGTTGCTGAATTTGAATTTCAGCCTTTTTCGCTACAGGCTTTGATGCACTGTTCAACTAGGGGCATCACCTTATCCACATCTTGCCAACCCAGAATTTCCACCGCTTTCTTTTCTAGATTTTTATACGTCTTGAAAAATTCTGCAAGCTCGTCCAAGCGGTGGGCTGGCAAATCCGAGAGGGATTTGATATTAGCGTAGCGCGGGTCTTTATCAGGTACGCAGAGAATTTTCTCATCGCGATCGCCTCCATCGATCATCTCTAACATGCCGATAGGCCGCGCTGCAATCACGCATCCTGGAAACGTAGGCTGATCCATCATTACCATCCCGTCTAGGGGATCGCCATCGTCGGCGAGGGTGTTGGGTACGAACCCATAGTCATAGGGATATTGTACCGAGGAATAGAGTACGCGGTCTAAAGCAAACGCTTGCAAGTCTTTATCAAATTCGTACTTGTTCTTACTCCCGGCGGTAATTTCGACTAAAACGTTAATCAAACCGGGTTTTGGTTGGGGCGGAATGCGCGATAAGTCCACAATGGAACTCCTAAGCTAACGGCAGATATGGAATTGACGAGCCTAACCAAACGGCTAATCTCGACAACCCCCGTGTAGCATTCTAGAGGAATGGGTGCAAACTCAGAAGAATTTTACCGCTCGGCTGTTGGAGCGGGTAAGCGGGTGAGATCGGGAATCGCTGAAAATCAGGTTTTCCCGTACAAAAGGATAATATTGCCTTAAATTTCTGTTACAATCTCACCGGCAGACTTTCACTTGTTTGCCTACCTAGTCTGGGTTCATATCATTCTCGTGCTTCTGGTAGGGGATATGTGATTTGTTGCATAACCTCAACGCTGTTTGAAGAGTAGCGAGCGATCGCATACAGCGGTATTGTCAGAGTTAGCAGTGCGATCGCAGTCCCTAGAAGGTCTGCGAGTCCCTGGGGAGGGTTGTCTGACGATTGAGCAGACGATTCAGTTGATTCCATACCAAATAGTAGATGCTTTCCTAACCGAAAAGGCGAGAGTAATATACTCCCGACTATCAATCCATTTTAGCTATTCGTTTAGATACGGCTGTACTCATAACAACACTTTCAACCAAATATACCTAAAGATAGAGGAAAGACAGCCTAAAAAGCTGTCTTTCGACAGTTGACCAAAGAAATGGGATACAAGCCCCGTGCTTCTAGCACGGCTTGAGGATACGATTGCACTAATCGCAACACAGGCAGAGGCTCGCGCCATTGTTGCTGCGGAACCTGTCTCGCAAGCGGCGTAATCTCCTGAGAAATTTCTCCTTCCTGGGGAACGTAAGGATTTTCTCTCATACAGCGGTGGGGCACATCGCAGTGAATTTTGGTGAGGGTAAAGTCGTTGGACTCCCGACGATCCAAGAATCCCCGTCCTGAAGTTCGGGGAGTTGTCAAATAACCAGGCGTTATGGGCTATTTACAGCAAACCAGATTAACCACCCCCTTATTCTTACAGACCGCGCAGGCGGTCTTAGTTTGTGTAGCCGCGACTTTAGTCGTTATTCATGTCCTCAGATCTGGCACCATTATCAACAAGCCTGAAAAAACCGGGTTTCTTGACCAAAAATTTAGGCTTTCAAGCTGAGCTATTTGCAAAAAACTAAGGTTTAGCCAAGGTGCAAGATCTGAGTTTACCTACCTGGCAGAGTAGGCACTCAAGGGTTCTTTAATAAATCGGATATAGAGATGCCTAAAGGTAGACTGGACAACGCGGGGCAAGCCAAAATCAATCGGTACCAGCTTTTCTGGCAGTTTCCAATCCAGCACTTTTAGATCTTCCGGTCGCAGGTGAGGAAAGTCAATCGCTGCTAGATCCGAACACAGCCCCAATCGCATCGACGCGGCGACGGTAGGCACAATGAGGGGATCTACATGCAAAATTTCTACTATGGCTCGATCTAAGGCAAATACATCCGTAGATGCGCCCAAAATCCCCAAGGGGCGAGGTTCGCCGCCGCTGGGGCCGTTACCTTCGTGACCGATAATGCCATCGAGGATGGTTAGATCTGGGTTAATCGCCCTGGCGGTTTCTACCAGCATTTGACCGAAACGGGCGCTATCCTTGCCTGCTTCCATGTGCCACCAAGCTTTCATCTTACCGGGGACGCAACCAAACAAATTTTTTGTCCCCATTGTCAGAGTTAGCTGGACGTGGGATTTCACCTTGGGTAAGTTAATTACCACATCCGCTTCCATCGCTTCTTTACTCAGTAGCAAGTGGTTAAATTCCTCGCTGACAGTTTGGTAGCGACTGCCGTGGAATTCGACCACGGGTAAATTCAGTGCTTCCAGAATCGGTTTATAGCCGTTGGCTTCGGCGACGCCCCGGGCGCTACCAAAAGCGGGGCCATCCCCCATAAACGGTTTAGCGCCGATTTCTTGTAGCATTTTGGCGACGCAGTAAACGATTTCTGGGCGGGTGGTACATTCTTTACCGGGACGCGCACCTGTGAGTAAATTGGGTTTAAGCAGGACGCGATCGCCCTTTTTAGCGATCGCTCCTATTCCTCCCAAAGGTTCCAGTAAAGTTAAAAGCGATGACCGCAATAACTCAATCTCGTAAGAGTTGGCGCGAATTAGGCTAACGGCTGGTTGCATGGGCGATTAGTTGCTAATTTTTGGTTTAGTTTAACAACTATTTTCCTAACTTGCAGAACGGCGCGATGATTGAGCCAATGCAGTTACTCGTTCTGCATTAGAAAAAACATTATCCCCTTGCAGGTAAGGAATCGCAGGCTTGATTTCCACTTTGATAACATTGGCAGTATTGACGCAAATTGTTTGATCTGCCAAGTGGAAAACCCACCAAGGATTGTCGAACAGGCGGCGTAATTCTTGCCGCAATTCCTGCTGAGTTTCGGCGGTTTCCTCTGGGTTAGAAATACTAAACGATTCCGTATGACCGTCGAGATAGTAAAAGGTGATTTGTGTGTCGCTAGTTTGACTGTACATTTGGTAGAATTTTCCTCCCGAGCGAACCTGGGCAAGCTAAAGAAAACGATCGCTGATGGGGGGCGGGTTTAATTAACTGTCGTTGATGACATAGATGGTTGGTAAAACCCGCCCCTACACTATTGATAACTGGCAATTACCAATTACCACAAAAAACGGGTTTTTAGCCTCCCTCTTTGAAGAGGAAAGGAAATTTAGCAAGACTCACATCTTGCACCAAGCCTAGAAATAAATTTCTGGCTGAAAGCTAAAACCCGTTAAAACGGGTTAATACCCGATTGTAGTTAGCTTTAGCTAACTTAAGCTTTCAGCCCCAAATTTATTTGGAGGCTGTTTATCTCTTAGGTGCAAGATGTGAGAAGAGGTAACTGTCAACTGTCAACTGTCCACTGTCAACTGTCCACTGTCAACTGTCCACTGTCAACTGTCCACTGTCCACTGTCCACTGTCAACTGTTACCAGGCATGGCGCTCATTTTTTCCAGGTCTAACACCTTTGCCAAGTCTTCTGGACTCATTAAACCGCGTTCGAGGACAATTTCTCGCAGGGATTTGCCGGTTTCGAGGGATTCTTTCGCTACGGCGGCGGCGTTGAGATAGCCGATATGGGTATTAAGCGCGGTGACGAGGGCGAGACTGCCTTCGGCGTAGGCGCGAGTGCGATCGCTATTTGCTACAATCCCTTCCAAGCAGCGCGACGCTAGCACGTTGATTGTATTGCCCAAAATTTCGATGCTGTGAATCAGGTTGTAAGCAATTAACGGCATCATGACGTTGAGTTCTAATTGTCCGGCAGAAGCTGCGATTGCGATCGCGGCATCGTAACCCATCACCTGAAAGCACACCATCGAGGTCATCTCTGCCATCACTGGATTGTACTTACCGGGCATAATCGAAGAACCTGGTTGTACTGGCGGCAGTTGAATTTCTTTTAACCCGGTTTTTGGGCCAGAATCCATCAAGCGCAAGTCGTGGGAAATTTTGATCAAATCTTGCGCTAAGTTACGTAAAGCACCGGAAACATTGACAAAAGGTGCCATACTCTGCATTGCCGCCATCATGTGGGGGGCAGGTTGCAAAGTTTGGTTCATCAGTTCGGATAAAATTTGGGCAACGCGCGATGCATACTCGGGATGAGTATTTAACCCGGTTCCCGCCGCACTCCCGCCCAACCCCAGGACGGTTAAATCCAAAGATGCGGTTTCAATTCTAGTCATGTGGTCGGACAAAATTTGTCCCCAAGCGCGAAAGCTTTCCCCCAAACGCACCGGCACGGCGTCTTGCATGTGAGTTCTGCCGGATTTGACGATATCTTTGAATTCAACGGCTTTGTTTTCTACCGCCTGGATGGCGGCTTCTAATGCTGGGTAAAGGCTGTGTTCTAAAGCCAACAGCGCCCCAATCCGAATCGCCGTCGGAATTACATCATTGGTAGACTGACCGTAGTTCACATCGTCGTTGGGACTGATGCGCTTGTAGTTTCCCTTCTCATCCCCCAGAATTTCTAATGCCCGATTTGCCAGCACTTCGTTGACATTCATGTGGTGGGATGTGCCCGCCCCAGCTTGGTAGACATCTACCACGAATTGATCGCGAAACTTGCCTGCCAGAACTTCATCCGCCGCCCGCGCGATCGCCGTGCTAATCTCTTGGTCAATACAGCCGAGTTCGCCGTTAGCGATCGCAGTGGCTTTCTTAATCAACACGCAGGCATCGACATAGGTGGGTAAAGGTTTAATGCCGCTGATCGGAAAATTCTCCATCGCCCGCAGCGTCTGGATGCCATAGTAGGCAGAGGCAGGAATTTGCCTTTCACCCATCGAATCTTTTTCTATGCGATAGTCCGCGCCTGTTGGTTCAGTCATAGTTTTTCCACACGTTCCTCAAATCACCCCAATCTCCGCAGTTGGGATGTGGATTCTCATTGTATAAGGCATGGGAGACTTCTCGTGCCTGTCGGTTTGTTTCCAAGTTTGATTTAAAAGGCAAAATTGAACGCTATTTTGAATTTTTAATAATTTATTAAACACTTTCGTTATGTTATATCAATATTCTCTCTCTGGCTGTTCCATTTTCCTTGTTTCTCTGCCATGCCCTGCTGGTTAACTTATGGTGTATTTTTACTTAGTGAGTGGTGTTGTCAAATTGTGCTATTGTTTTGGGCATCTAACCCAAAAGATCAGCCCAAAGAAAGATGACGGAGTCCATAAGCCAACCCATCAGTTACGAAGCGGATTTTTATCGCCAGCAAGGAGTGCTATTAATCGATAAAAAAGATTATGAAGGAGCGCTCGAGTTTTTCGACAAAGCCTTACGGTTACAACCAGATTATTATGACGCATGGTGTCAGCGGGGTTTGGCACTAGGACACTTAGGCCGTCACGAGGAAGCGCTGACCAGCTTTAATAACGCCCTAGCGATTCAACCGAGCATTAGCTGGCTTTGGCACAACCGAGGCATCGCACTTGGAAAGTTAGGATACCACGGCGAAGCAGTCAATAGCTTTGACCGGGCAATAGAATTTAACCCGGATGCTTCCAATGCTTGGCATAACCGAGGCATTACGTTATGTGACTTAGGAAAATATAAAGAAGCGATCGCCAGCTTTGACCGCAGTTTGAGGATACAACCTAACGCCTATTGGGCATGGTACAACCGAGGCTTAGCCCACAAACAGCTAGGAAATCACGAAGAATCTCTCAACAGCTTTGATCGAGCGATTGAGTTTAACCCAGATGCCTACAATGCTTGGTATAACCGAGGTCTGCTGTTGACTGACATCGGGCGCAACGACAAAGCGATCGCCAGCTTCACCAAAGCGGTAGAAATTAAACCAGACTACCAAAGAGCTTGGTATAACCGAGGCGTTTCCCAAAGAAGAACGGGTGACTACTCTGGAGCGATCGCTAGTTTGGATGAAGCTGTTAAGCTGGACAGTCAAGACCATTGGGCGTCGTACAGTCGGGGTTTAACCTTGGTGCATCTGGGCAAATACAATGAAGCGATCGCCTCTTACGATAAAGTCCTACAAATTCAACCCGACCACGCTAATACTTATTACAACAAAGCCTGCTGTTATGCCTTGCAAGAACAGGTAGATTTTGCTATGGAAAATCTTCAGCAAGCCATCCATCTCAATCGGGAAAAATACCTTTTGATGGCTAAAGTTGACCCTGATTTTACCAAAATTCGCGAAGATCAACGGTTTAATGCCTTGACGAGCATTTCATAACCCTAAGTAGGGCTACGGCATCATGATTATTGTTATCACCATCGATATCGCTTTCATGCCGTAACCCTACATTTATCAATAAACTGGATCAACCGGGTTTATTAAGCAATGCAATCTATTTTTTGTAATTGACGCCCAAATTAATTTTATCAGGACTTACGCACGACATCCTACAAACCGGGTTTCTGCGTCGCTCTTTAGTTTCTGGCGCGACGATTTTTCATAGAAACCCGGTTTCTGGGCGTAAGTCCTGTTTATTTCTTAGAATTAGAGCTATTTAATTTTTATTATCCAAAAATATAAATTGTCTTTCTTTGGTTAGAGCGGAAATAACCAAAAACTATAACTTGCGGGCTATATTTTCATTAAAACTTTAACCTAAGCTTACTAATAGATAAGCAAGCCGGATCGATTAAAAGTTTAAAAGCTGAGACATCAATAGTCTCACTCCGGCACAACAAGATTAGAAAGGAACCGAGCAACTTTATCCTCAGCCATTCAAAACCCGATCGAAACTAATTTGCAGGTTTGAATCGCTTTAGAGCATCAGTTGCTAATGGTTCGGGAATTTATCCTATTTCGCAAAAGGAGAGCATTAACCAATGGATGCCAAATTTGTTAACTCCAAACCTCTGTCTTTGGGCATATTCTCGGCAATGTCTGCAAGTTTATTGCTGCTGGGAGGCATACCTGCCAATGCTCAGACTAATTCTGGCACGCTGAATCAATCGCCCAACCAAACAGGCAATCCCACTCAACTGAACAATGGGCAAAACGGCTTAAATCCAACCCCAAATCAGCAATTGCAAACGCCATCGCCGCAATTACAAACGCCTACCCAACCTTATGGAAATGCGGCACCCAGTTCGCCCAATCCCTTGAGTGGTTATTCACCTAACCAAACGTCTAATCTCTACTATGGTAGCCGGGGACAAACAGTCAGAGATGTGCAAACTTTCTTGAGCCAACAAGGATTTTATAACGGCCCGATTGATGGCATTTACGGCCCTCAGACGCGCAATGCTGTCATATCATACCAGCGGTCGAGGAATTTGATTGCCGATGGTATTATTGGCCCCCGGACTTGGGGAATTATGCTCAACTCGCAATCTGAAGCATCAGCTTTTTAAACAGTGGACAGTGGACAGTGGACAGTGGACAGTGGACAGTGGACAGTGGACAGTGGACAGTTCGCTTTTGCTAAACTCACATCTTGCACCTTGACTAAACCTTAGTTTCTTGCAAATAGCTCAGCTTGAAAGCCTAGATTTCTCGTCAAGAAACCCGGTTTTTGAAGGCTTGTTGATAATGGTGCAAGATCTGAGTAAAGAGAAGAGGATTGCGAATTGGGGAAGCTCGCATCTTGCAGCATTCTTGACCAGATTTTAAACCCTTGTTTCTTGAGGATAAAATTTGGCTTTCAAGTTTAGCTATTTCCAAGAAACTAAGGTGCGATCCACTGTGCAATATCTGGGGAAAGTAATTTTTGGGTTCTCGGTTAAAGGGGGGTTTAAACCCAAGTATGATTTTTGTTTTACCTGATAGGTCAATCGCCTATCAGGTTTAATTTATACTCGATTCAGGATATTTTTAAGGATTTATAGAGAGCAAATTGGTAAGAAAAAGCTGATGCTCAAGCCAGGAAAGTTCCCTGCCTGCTGACGAGCGTGTATGATAATATTTAACAGCACAATAGGCTGAGTTTGATTCGGCTGAAACGAGCGAAAATCTAAAATTATGAGTCGCTTAGTTCCTTTTGATAACATCAGGGGTAGTCATAACAAAGCGTTAGAGTGTCGCCCCGATGACTATCGTTCTTGGTATTTGCGGGGTAATTCGTTGCGGATGTTAGGGTGCTACACTGAAGCGATCGCTTGTTACGATAAAGCCATCGAACGATTCTCGGATGATTACCGCGCTTGGTATCAGCGGGGAAATGCTTTAGACGATCTCGGTCGCTTTTGCGAGGCGATCGCATCCTACAATAAAGCCCTACAACTACGACCGCAAGATTACTGGGCTTGGTATCAAAAAGGACAAGCCTATCGCAGTTTGGGTCGGTATCGCGACGCGATCGCCTCTTACGACCAAGCAATTAAATCTTGCCCCAATGATTTTTGGGCTTGGTATCGGCGGGGGGATGCCTTACGAGAATTAGGCGATGATCGGGAAGCGATCGCATCCTATGACATGGCGCTCAAATCCATACCTACAGATTATTGGTCTTGGTACTGGCGGGGCTACTCGCTGCAACGGCTGGGTCAGTATAGAGCGGCACTCGGTAGTTACAATACGGCAATCAGGTACAAACCCGACGATTATTGGGCTTGGTATCGGCGGGGCGATGCGATGCAATACTTGGGTTGGTATGAAGATGCGATCAAAAGTTACGACAAAGCCCTAGACATCGACCCCAAAGCCGCCAGCGCTTGGTACGGTAAAGCTTGCTGTTACCTGCGATTGGGGCGAGTGGATCGGGCGATAGAAAGTCTGGAAACAGCGATCGCGATCGCTCCCAATCGCTACCAGGAACTAGCCAAAACCAATCCAGATTTTAAACGCCTTCGCAGCTAGAGGCTAGGGGCGTCCGCTAGCTTAGGTTGTGTATAATTTTTGACGGGAGTAGGGGCGGGTTTTACCAGCCATGCTGGAAAATCGCGAGGAATTTTTTAAACCCGCCCCGGCTGACGCTACTGATGCTACCGGACATGATATTAACCCGTTTTAACGGGTTTTAGCTTCCTCGCTGTGAAATTTATTTCTGTTGGCTCTGGTGCAAGATATGAGCCTGTTGGGAAAAAACAAACAATTTCTCTAAACCCGCCCCCAAGTGTGCCGCATTCATGGGAAAAGGGTATTGCTTCTACTTTTTTATCTCCATCACCTGCATCATCTCTCTCATCTCATGCAGTTTCATGGCATGAATTTTGCTCACTCACAATCCTATAAGCTTGAGGCAGAGGTAATACCAAATCTGCTTCAATTACCCGTTTTATGGCTAACGACTGAAGTCGCGCCTACACAAGCAAAGACCGCCTACGCGGTCTAAGCGATCAAGAGGTATTAAACCCGGATTTGGTATAACTGTCAACTGTCAACTGTCAACTGTCAACTGTCCACTGTTGAACTGCTTCTCCCTTACAATTATTAACAAAACTAGATCTCAGAGCAGGAGTTGGTTGCAAATGACGCTGATTCGCGTGCCAAAAACTTGGGAAATTCCAGAACGGGAAGTGACGCCAGCAAGCATTTTTTTCAATCGGCGGCGCTTGCTCAAAACGCTGATGGGTGCAACTGTAGGAGCGACCATCATGCCGATTTTGGGTTGTCAGAAGTCGGAGGAAACAGACAAGACGCTGGAGGCAACTTTAAATTTACCCAAACTCGATGGAGTTAAAACCAATCCTAAGTTCGCCAAAGTAGATCGCCCCATTACCGACAGAATCCTAGCCGGTAAATACAATAACTTTTATGAGTTTGGCGGCACAAAATCGATTTGGCAAGCGGCTCAAGCATTACCCACAGAAGACTGGAAAGTCGAAGTTAGCGGGTTGGTGAAAAATCCCCGAACTTACGATATCGACGATTTGCAGAAAAAATTTGCTTTAGAAGAGCGCGTTTATCGTTTCCGCTGCGTTGAAGCTTGGTCGATGGTACTACCCTGGATCGGGTTTCCCATGCGCGAATTAATTGCTGCCGTCGAACCAACCTCCCAAGCAAAATACGTCCGCTTTACCTCTTATTACGATCCAAAAGTCACCTATGGCCCGCTTTTGTCATTCCTGGAAAAACTACCTTGGCCTTATACGGAAGGGTTAAGAATTGAAGAAATGGCGAACGAATTAGCGTTTTTCGCTGTAGGTATTTACGGTCATTTGTTACCCAAGCAAAACGGGGCACCAATCCGAGCGGTCTTGCCTTGGAAATACGGATTTAAAGGAGCGAAATCGATTGTCAAAGTTGAGTTTGTTGACAAGCAACCGGCAACTTATTGGAATACTTTAGTAGCGAGTGAATATGATTTTGAGGCGAATGTTAATCCTAGCAAGCCTCACCCCCGCTGGTCACAAGCCAGTGAGAAATTTATCAGCAAAGGGCCAAACTTATCTTGGGAAAAAATGCCAACTTTGCCCTACAACGGTTATGGGGAATATGTAGCTAATCTTTACCAGGCTTGAGCGAATAGTTTGCAGGTAGCGAGCAACCGGGTTGAAGAGGCTTTCCTCTAAAAAACCCGGTTGATTTTTTTTTCAACCCCCAAGACGCCAAGGTCGTAGAGCAGGGATGGTGGCAATTGTAACAAAAATTTAATTTAATTTCCGTTTTAATCGGAGTTATAGTGATAATTATGCTTGAAAAAGGTGCATTTTTATCCTAGAGCCTTGCTCAAATCTTATGCCAATACCTGCTGCTGTAAGTAATGTCTTAGTTCGATTGCTGAATGCTTCTGCACAGCACCTTGGGGAAAGATTAGAACAAGCTTTTGGGGGAAAATCTTCTCACGCACCTGTTTTGCTGGAGCGGGTGAAGTTAGAGCCGCGCTATCTGGAAGCACAGATTAAATATTTAAAGCGAAAACAAGTCAGAGAGAGGGAATTATTGAGTCTTTCTACTGCCAAAGTTGACGCTCGAATTGCGCTACAAGAACAAGAACTGCAAGATAGGCGGGAATTAAGCCTACTGCAACGGGAATTGATGGGCGAGTGGCAAGCTAAGGCTATTTCGATTAAACTGAATGAAATTCAAATGCTTTGGCATAAAGATGCTTGGTTTTCTAATATAAGTTTACCAGATACAGAGCAAATTTTACAGCGGCAGCAGCATCGATTTTTGCTGTTGGTTTCTCCGCCCAGAATTAGTAAAGACTGCCCGGATTCTTTCCACAATAATCTGCAAATAGAATTGCGTAAGGTGGGGGAGTTTATCGATCAAAATTATCCTAATTATCAACAATTCCGTCCAGTTGAGTTTTACAACGACTATTTTAAGGATTCTATTTCTGATATCGATGTCAAGCGGTTGCAGCAGATTTTAGCTTTTGTGCCAACCGCAATTATTTATAGCGATATTAGCGATTATGAAGTGAATTTGCGGGTGGGATTTTGGGGGCCGCAAAATAATCAAGTTTTCCTGCTGCCAACTTTGGCTTGGAATTGGGAAAAAGTTCAAGAAGAATTGGCAGCATCTGGTTACGGACAAAAAGAAAGCCTCCGGACGATCCGGGAAGTAATTGTCGCAATTCACCAACTGTTAGCAGCTTTTTTAGCCGATGCCTATTATCTTTATATTGACCCAAATCATGAACCGCAGTTATTTGAGCTAGAATTAGAGTTAGATCGAGAATGGATTAAACCTTATATTAGGGTTATTAAACAGATTCAGCAGCAACAACGAGAAATTTATCAGCAGGAATTAAAACAGCTAGCGCTGGTGGAAGCAGAACGAAAAGAGGAAGAGGCATTAAGGCAAAAAGCGGAAAAATGGAAATGCGTCCATACCCTTGCTGGACATTCTAACTGGGTTTGCGCGGTGGCGATCGCTCCCGATGGACAAACGCTAGCTAGCGGCAGTAGCGATAATACCGTGAAACTGTGGAATTTATTAACGGGAGAAGAAATTGGCACTCTTAAAGGTCATTTAGAACGAGTAGATTCGGTGACTTTTAGTTTGGATGGTAGGACGCTTGCCACTAGCAGCAGCGACAATAGTGTCAAACTGTGGAATTTGAGGACTAAAGAGGAAATTTGTACGATTACCGGAAATATTAGCCGAGTTTTTCCGATTATTATTAGTCCCGATCGCAAAGAGGGGAAAAACGAAGATAAAACGATCAAACTGTGGGATTTGACAATGGGACAAGATATTCGTCCGCTGAATGGCAATTCCAACCGGGGTTTTCCGCCGGTACTGAGTCCAGATGGAGAAACGATCGCTTCTAGTGGTGAAGACAATGCGATCGCGCTGTGGAATCTCCATACCGGGCAGCAAATTACCCCCTTATTAGGACATTCGTGCTGGGTTAACGGTGTTGCTTTCAGTCGGGATGGTAAGATGCTAGCAACTGCCAGCGTGGATGAAAAAATTAAACTGTGGGATTGGAAAACCGGACAGGAAATTTCCACTCTTACGGGACATTCGCACTGGGTTAATTCTGTTACCTTTAGTGCAGATGGAAAAATGTTGGCAAGCGGCAGCATGGATCGGACGATCAAACTATGGAATCTGAAAACCGGGCAGGAAATTCGCACGATTACCGGACATGCAGGAGGTGTGATTTCTGTGACCATGAGTACGGATGGCAAAACATTGGTGAGTGGGAGTACTGACGGTATTATCAAAATTTGGCGTATAAATTGACGCTAAGGGTTTAAAGGTGTCTAAGTTTATAGCCAAAGGTGAGAATCGCAAGAAGCTGAGCATTCGCTGTCATCCTCTATCAGAGAGATCGTAGGTTTAAAAATTGCAGGCGCAGTCAGGAGAGAAGGTTTAGATATGGTTAGAACTATACGGGTTTTCAGAAAGATGCGATCGAATGGGATATTAGATAAAATTAGAAAATTCTCCTAAGCCAAAAAGAATTTGGTTAGGGCGAAATAACCACCGCCACCGCTGAAAAAAATGTTGGGAAAAGGTTATGAAGAGGACAATGGAGTTAAAACCGAATGCCCACGAAATCTGGAAAAAACGGGGTAATGGTTTGTATAATATGGGGCGATTTACGGATGCGATCGCTGCCTATGACAAAGCGCTGGAATTAAAACGGGATGACTGGGAAACTTGGTACTATCGGGGAAAAGCACTAGCTAGCTTGGGAGGATTGGAAGAAGCGATCGCTGCTTATGATAAAGCGATTAAATACAAATATGATGAGAGCAAAACCTGGAACAAGCGAGGCATAACGCTGATGCTTTTGGGCAGGTTTGAGGAAGCGATCGCATCTTACGATCGGGCGATTGAATGGGAAGCTGAATTTGCCGAAGCTTGGTACAATCGCGGCGTGGCAATGGGAAATTTGGGACGATTCGAGCAAGAATTTACTTCTTACAATAAAGCGATAGAATTTAAACCCGACTACCATCAAGCTTGGTACAATCGAGGCGTAGTCCTAAGAAATTTAGGCCGTCTCAAAGAAGCACTCGCTTCCTACGATAAAACCGTAGAATTAAAAGAAGACTATTTTAAAGCTTGGAATAACCGAGGCTTGGTTCTCTATAGTCTACGCAAGTGCGACGAGGCAGTTGCATCTTACAATAAAGCCGTAGAACTGAAGGAAGACTATTACGAAGCTTGGTATAATCGGGGAGTAGCGCTGAGGCAGTTGGGAAAATTTACAGAAGAGGTTGCTTCCTACGAAAAAGCGATCGCCACCAAGCCCGACTATTACCAAGCTTGGAATAATCAGGGGATGGCGCTGTGGAATTTGGGACGTCTGAGTGAGGCGATCGCGGCGTTTGATAAAGCCATAGAATATAAACCAGACTATTATCAAGCCTGGAATAATCGCGGCAATATCCTGAGAAATGTAGGACGCCTAGAAGAAGCGATCGCGGCGTTTGATAAAGCCATAGAATACAAACCCGAATCCTACGCCGCATGGTATAACCGCGGCGTGATTCTGGGAAATTTGGGACGGTTTCAAGAAGCAATAACTGCTTACAATAAAGCCATAGAGTTTAAACCAGACTATTATCCAGCCTGGTACAATAGAGGCGTAACTCTGGGAAATTTATCGCGGTTTGATGAGGCAGTGGCGTCGTTTGATAAAGCTGTCGAGTTAAAACCAGAAAAATACGAAGTTTGGTATTATCGGGGCGTAGTACTGGGAAATTTGGGACGGTTTAACGAAGCGATCGCTTCGTTTAATAAAGTCGTTGAAATTAACCCAGAATATTACGAAGCATTCTACAACCTGGGGATTGCCTTGGGAAATTTAGGACGGTTTAAAGAAGCGATCGCAGCCTTTGACAAAACCGTTGAATTTAAGCCAGATAAATGCGAAGCTTGGTATTACCGAGGCATGGCTCTGGGAAATTTATCGCGGTTTGATGAGGCAATCGCTTCTTTTGATAAAGCGATTGAATGCAAGCAAGACTATCACGAAGCTTGGTACGATCGAGGCATTACGCTAGGAAATTTAGGCCGGTTTGATGAAGCGATTGATTCCTATAATAAAGCGCTGGAATTAAAATCGGACTTGCATTCAGCCTTTTATCTCAAAGCTCGCTGTTATGCCGTGCTGGGTGACTCAGATCGGGCGATCAAAAATTTAGAACAAGCAATCAATTTAAACCATCAACAATACCGAGAGATGGCAAAAACCGATGGGGATTTTGATAGTATTAGGTCAGAAAAACGGTTTCAAGCATTGATGCAAGTAGCGGGAAGTGAGCCATAATAGATAAAAGAAAACCAATCGCTATGAAGAAACCGATTAAAGCTCAACCAGGGAATTATAAAGCCTGGTATCATCAAGGGATAGCGCTGAAAAATACGGGAAGGTGGGCAGAGGCGATCGCAGCCTTCGATAAAGCGATCGCATCGAAAAGCGACTACGATCGAGCTTGGCAAAACCGAGGAATTGCCCTCAGCGATTTGGGCAGATTTGAAGAAGCAATTGCTTCTTACGATATGGCATTGAAACTGCAACCGGGAAATCGCGAAGCCTGGTACTATCGAGGAGTAGCGCTGAAGAATTTGGGACGGTTAGAAGAAGCGATCGCTTCGTTTGATAATGCGATTGTCTTGAAAGCTAACTATTACCAAGCTTGGAATAATCGGGGAGTAGCGCTGAAAAGTTTGGGGCGGTTAGAAGATGCGATCGCTTGCTTCGATAAAGCGATTGAATCGAACTCAAAATACCACCAAGCATGGAATAATCGCGGCTTAATTCTTAGCGAATGGAAACAATTTGCCGAAGCACTAACTTGCTTTGATAAAGCGATTGAATTTAATCCAGGCGATTATAAAGCTTGGTACAATCGCGGTGTGACTCTAGGACATTTAGGTAGAGAAGAAGAAGAACTCGCCAGCTTAGATACCGCCTTAAGTATTCAACCAGATTACTATTTAGCTTGGTATAACCGGGGCAGATCGCTAGAAAATTTAGGCCGTTTAGAAGAAGCCCTTGCGAGTTACGATAAAGCGATTGAATTAAAATTTGACTATTACCAAGCTTGGGAAAGTCGCGGATACGTCTTGGGGAGTTTGGGAAGATATAAAGAAGAAATTGCTTGCTACGATAAAGTCTTACAAGTGCATTCAAATTATCATATTGTTTGGAACAATCGGGGGATTGCGCTGATGTATTTAGCGCGATTTGATGAAGCGAGCGCTAGTTACGACAAAGCCATAGCACTTAAATCCAATTATTATCCAGCTTGGTACAGCAAAGCTTGCTGTTATGCCTTGCAAGGCAATGTAGAATTAGCGATTACTAGCTTGCAAGCAGCGATTGAATTAAATCCAGAAAAATGCATTCAATCGGCAAAAACCGACTCATATTTTGGCGGGATTCGTAAAGATGAGAGATTTCAGGCATTATTGCAAAACTAAAAAGCAGCTTCGCGATTCAGGCAAGCTGCTTTTCCTAACCAAGTTTTGAATTACTTGTCATTTCACCTTAAAGTAACACCGAAATCCTTAAAAAAGACCCAGCAGGATGAGGAAAGTAAAAGCGCACAACACCAAGAACAATGAAATCAGGATGTTTGCCATGCTGTGGTCATGAGCCATTGTATCGTGTGTTTTGTCTGCCATAAGAATCTCCACCCGAATTTAAAAAAGCTTGGATTTAATTATAAAAGGCTCTTTCTTCGCTTGAGCCGATCGATTAAAATAGTTTTCAAATATTCATTTCACTTCAAGAAAAAAGCTATTTTTATTAAGTTTTGTATCTAAAAATCCCCGGTTTTCAACCTGATTCTACCATAAAAAATGGGTTGTTAGCCTGCCCCTAAAAGGGGAAAAGGGGAAAAGGGGGAAAGGGGGAAAGGGGAAAGGGACATACTGCTGCTAAGGAATGGATATGTGGCAATGAGTGCTTCTATGGGAATCAACTTTTAAAACAGATCTAATGAAGACTTCTTTCCCTTTTCCCCTTTTCCCCTTTTTCCCCCTTTTCCCCTTAAAGGTCAACTGTCAAACATAAGCATTATTACTTAGGAGAACCAAAATTTTTATATGTAACAAAAGAATAAGTAATCTCTGCCTTTAGATAGAGGCGCAGAGCGATCGCTGAACGGCATTTTGGACGATTGTTGGTCAATTCATAACGGGTTTTACTCTCACCAAAAGTTGCCCTTGATTTGGGCGATCGCTCCAACAGGTGAGGGAAAGATATCGTGTCTAAAATTACCTATAAAAGCAGCACTGCTTGCTTTATGGGTAAAGGGGATATTTCGTGAAAATACTTCCCAACAGAGGCTTTTAGAGCTTTTGTTGTAGAGGATTTTTGTATCTTCTACCCTTGAGATGAATGCACCAGCAATTGTTAAAGATCAATCCAAAAACAACTTAGAAAATTCTTATGACCGAATTACTTCAAAACGTTCTCAACAGCGATGAAAAGAAAGACCTGCAACAGTTGATTGCCGATTTACGCCATCAAGAAAAGCGCTACTTACTGCGAAACGATATTTTGACTGCTTTTTCTAGCTACTGCAAGGAACACAATAAGCCAGAACATTTTTACAATGCTTCCCATTTAGGCCGGTTAATTTATTACACACAGGAAATTATTCTAGAAAATGGCAGTCTCTGCCTGATCGTCCGGCCTAAAATTGCCTCGCAAGAAATCTATCGCCTGACAGATGAATTGAACTGCGAACCGATGACCGTGCAGCAATTGCTTGACGAACGCGACTTGCTAGTTAACCGCTTTCATCCGGAAGAAGGCGACTTATTAGAACTAGATTTCGGCCCCTTTTACGACTATTCCCCAACGATTCGCGATCCCAAAAACATTGGTAAAGGGGTACAATTCCTCAACCGTTTCCTATCGAGTAAATTGTTTCAAGACTCGCGGCAGTGGTTGCAAGCTTTGTATAAATTTTTGAGCCTCCACTCTAGCAACAACCAACAACTGCTGATTAACGATAAAATTAAATCGCGACAGCATCTTTCCGACCAAGTTAAGCTGGCTTTAACCTTTTTAAACTCGCGTCCGGATAACGAACCTTACGAAAAATTACGGTTTGATTTGCAAGCAATGGGTTTTGAACCGGGGTGGGGAAATACTGCCGGACGAGTGAAGGAAAGCTTGGGACTTTTAGACGAATTACTCGACTCTCCAGATCACCAAACCCTGGAAGCATTTTTAACCCGAATTCCGATGATTTTTCGCATCGTTTTGGTATCTCCCCACGGTTGGTTTGGACAAGAAGAAGTTTTGGGGCGTCCCGATACTGGCGGTCAAGTCGTTTACGTTTTAGACCAAGCCAGAAGTCTGGAACAGCAAATGGAAGAAGATATTAAATTGGCTGGTTTAGATGGTTTGGGCGTGCGTCCCAAAGTGATAATTCTCACCCGGTTAATTCCCAACAATGACGGCACTCGCAGCAACCAAAGGTTAGAAAAAGTTTACGGCACAGAAAATGCCTGGATTTTGCGCGTTCCGTTTCGGGAATTTAATTCCAAAATTACTCATAGCTGGATTTCGCGGTTTGAGATTTGGCCTTATTTAGAAACCTACGCCATCGATGCCGAAAAAGAATTGCTGGCAGAATTTGAGGGACGCCCTGACTTAATTGTTGGCAATTATTCCGATGGTAATTTGGTAGCGTTTCTGCTGGCACGTCGCCTCAAGGTAACCCAGTGCATCATTGCCCACGCTTTAGAGAAATCTAAATATCTGTTTAGTAACCTCTACTGGCAAGATTTGGAAGATAAATATCATTTTTCTTTGCAATTTACCGCCGATTTGTTGGCAATGAATGCGGCGAATTTTGTCATCAGCAGTACTTATCAAGAAATTGTCGGCACGCCGGATAGCGTCGGACAGTACGAGTCTTACAAGTGCTTCACGATGCCGGAGTTATATCACGTCGTAAATGGGGTGGAATTGTTCAGTCCTAAATTTAACGTCGTGCCGCCTGGAGTGAACGAAAATGTGTATTTTCCTTACACTCGAATAGAAGATCGAAATGAAAGCGATCGCGCGCGTTTAGAAGCAATGCTTTTCACCCAAGAAGATCCGGCACATATTTTCGGCAAACTCGACGATCCCAACAAGCGACCGATCTTTTCAATGGCACGCCTCGACCGAATTAAAAACCTCACCGGATTAGCAGAATGCTTTGGTAAAAGCCAGGAATTGCAAGATCGTTGCAACTTAATTTTAGTCGCCGGTAAATTGCGGGTTGAGGAATCGGGCGATAACGAAGAACGCGATGAAATTATCAAACTTTACCGCATAATTGAACAATACAACCTGCAAGGTAAAATCCGCTGGTTGGGCGTGCGCTTACCCAAAGGCGAATCGGGGGAAATTTATCGCGTCATCGCCGATCGTCAGGGAATTTTTGTGCAACCGGCTTTATTTGAAGCGTTTGGTTTGACCATTTTAGAAGCGATGATTTCCGGTTTACCCACCTTTGCAACTCAGTTTGGCGGCCCGTTGGAAATTATTCAAGATAAATTCAATGGATTTTACATCAATCCAACGCATTTAGAAGAAACCGCAGAGAAAATATTGGCGTTTGTTTCTGAATGCGATCGCAAGCCCAAATACTGGCAAGAAATATCCCAGCGAGGCATCGAACGAGTTTACAGCACCTATACCTGGAAAATTCACAGCACCAAACTGCTATCCCTAGCCAAAATTTACGGCTTCTGGAATTTTACCTCCCAAGAAAACCGCGAAGATTTGTTGCGCTACGTTGAATCCCTGTTTTATTTGCTTTATAAACCCAAAGCGCAACAGTTGTTAGAACAGCACATGCATCGATAATAATTTCAGATTTGAGATTTCAGATTTAAGATTTGCTTTTAATCCTTAAATCTGAAATCTAAAATCTTAAATCTGCAATTCCCTTTACCCCTTGTGACACTTGACCGATTGGCACCGATTGCAAGCGGGCTGGAGAGTTTTTATAGTTTGAGGATGAAGCGCCTGCGGGTATTCAAAAAACGGTTCTCAAGTCCACCGTAACCTATCAGCCATGACTGATGACCGATTTGATGTCACTGCAAAAAGTGGTTGCGATCGCACTAAAATCCCCAACTAGAATTCTAGATTGGAATTCAAGAGATCCACAGGTGTTTAAATGTACATTGCCGAACTGAATCGAGAAATAGAAACCGAATATGTAAATGGATTAATAGCATTTGTTGATTATGCTAGAGATGTTTCTAAAACCGATGCCGTTTTCGATATGTCGGAAGCCTTTCGCCATACCGATAGCAATAAATTGGCAACGGAATATATGAAATCTTTACCAGGCGTTCAACACCTTATTCAAGAACGTTATCTAGCCGCAACTCCGGATCTAGAAGCAATGCTACAATTACCCAAAGATTCTCTGGGTTATGTTTATGCTTACAACATGAAGGAAGCTGATTTTGACCCGGAGTTTTATCGGAAAATTCCAGTTCTAGACGATACAACCTACCTGGCATTACGTATCCGGCAAACTCACGATATTTGGCATACAGTTACGAGTTTTGACACAGACATAGCCGGAGAAATAGGTTTGCAAGGATTTTATCTAGCTCAAACTCATGGCCCTTTGTCGGTAGCAATTATATCAGGATTCATTTTGAATACGCTGCTTAAGTCCTCCCAGGATTTGAATCGCGTTATGAATGCCATGAGTCAAGGATATAACATGGGGATAAAAGCTAAACCTTTCCTCGCGCAAAAGTGGGAAGAAAGCTGGGAAAAACCTTTAGCAGAATGGCAAGCAGAATTGGGCGTTGAACCTGTTAACTCAATTTGCTAGTTATAATTATTATGGGTTGCTAAATTGCTAATTATATCATTTTCGTTGAATTGCCCATAATAAAAAACCGCACAGAGTCGTTGCGTAGGGACACGGCATCAGAGATATCTCGGACAAACAGATAACTTTGATCTTGCCGTGTCCCGGCTGCTGATTAAGGGTAATAAGCCTGCCATCATATTATTGCTAATTGCTATAGCGCCAGTCTAGACCTCGGCAGAGCGAAGCATTCGGGAAGAAAGATTGTTGTAGATTGCGATCAATTGTTGCCCGAATGCTTCGCCCCTACGCAACACATTTTTGGATTTGTTTGTCAAGCGTTTTTACGGGACTGGCGCTCTAGTAAGAATATTTTTGATTTCTACCATTAACTATTAGCCATTAGCTATTAGCAGCTTTAAAAATATCGCCGTTTCCAGTCGATTCAGAAACCAGGAAATCTACTGTTTGCGCTAAATTAATTCTGTTTTATAACTACCAAAGTAATGTCATCAAAAACTTTCTGAGATCCGATGTGCTGCCGCACATCATCAATCACCAATTGTTGAATTTCTTTTGCCGAGCGATCGCAGTTCTTACTAACCACTTCACACAGACGATCTAGTCCGTATAACTCTCGCTTGATATTTTCCGCTTCAGTGATTCCATCGGTATATAACAAAACCACATCCCCTGAATTAAGATGCACTTTTTCTTCTACAATAAAATCAGCTATTTCTTCCTCTAAACCAATGGGAAAACCTAAATATTTCGTATCAACTCTTTCCACTAAACCTCCACGGCGAACAACAATTACTTCCTCATGTTGTCCACTGACAGAGAGCGTTTGATCGGCATAGTCTAGCAGAGAAAGCGTCATGTTTTTATAGGGATTGAAGCGCTGGATATTGCGATAAATCGTCCGATTGAGAATATCCAGAAATTGCACTGGGTCGGTTTGATTGCTTTCCTGCAAAGTTCTAACAGCCGTTTGCGTCATCAGCATCACCACCCCACTTTCTAAACCATGTCCGGCAACATCACCAATGCTAATTTTAACTTTGCCATCCTGTTGCAGTACATCGTAATAATCTCCACCAACTTCATCCGCTGGTTCCATAAACCCAGCAATTTCTAACCCCTCAATTACATCAAGCTCTGATTGCTTAGGCAAAATCATCTGTTGCAGTTGCCTAGTTACTGCTAACTCGGCACTCATGCGGAGATTTTCTTCTTTGAGTTTTTCATTCAGGGCGCTAATTTCCTGATTCGCTTGAGCGAGTTGGGCGGTACGTTCTTTAACTTTATCTTCTAGAGTTTGATAAAGTCTGGCATTTTCAATCGAGATAGCCGCTTGGCCTGATAATAGTTGTAATACTTCTAATCTTGATGGTGTAAAAGCTCCTTTAATTATATTATTTTCTAAATATAAAATGGCAATAAGTTGCCCTTGGTTAAGCAATGGCGCACATAATATAGATTTGGTTTGATGCTGTTTTATATAAGGGTCAATTTTAAATTTGCCCTGATTTGCGGCATCATCTTTGACGACTATTTCTTTAGTACGAGTGACATAGTTAATAATTGATGTTGGTAAGCAGTTTTCAATTGGAATTGACTGCAATACTCTGGTAATGCAGGCGCCCCCATCAGCGTCCAAAGCGTCTACCTCTCCAGAAGCTTCAATTAACCATTTCCCATCCTGCTCCAAAATTAGATGGCCCGTTTGCGCTCCAGCATTTTCTATAAGAATTTTCATCAAAGAACCAAGTAATTTATCCAGCATAATTTCGCCAGAAATTGCTTGGTTCGCTTTCATTACAGTAGCTAAATCTAAAGCTTCGCCTAAACTACTGCTGGTTAATGTACAAGTCGCTGTTTCCCGTGGGGAAGGAATGCGAGTTGAGGGGGTAACTCGCGCTATAAATTGCGGGTATTTTGCTTCCAAATCCTTGACTTTTGCTGATGCTCCCCAGCTTTCATACCTGTAATGAGCTTCAGTCATATAAGACTGGGCAAACTTATCCATACCAGCAGCCAGA
>ERZ1066131.42-NODE-42-length-48636-cov-16.684465_pt1 | contig 48636 bp, 45 predicted proteins | sample MGYA00382778_ERZ1066131 | MGnify/ENA primary metagenome ERZ1066131 (study PRJEB33369, sample SAMEA5778361) | biofilm metagenome | biome: Industrial cooling water; feature: Water cooling tower basin; material: Biofilm | place: United Arab Emirates | collected... | reverse complement strand
AAAATGATGTGTTGGCGTTGGAATAAACACCTTTTAACAGGAATTTTGGATAGTCATATTATAGATTATCCTATAAAAAAATAAAAATTCTTGCAGCATTATTTTCAGGTAAAAATAGAACTTTGTATAAACCTATGACTGAAGCCGTGAAGGAGGGTTATACTCAGTTATCAAGTAGTACTGTAAATTTTCTTTCAGCTTATAATTTAAATGTAGGTCCTCTTACATACTTTAGACCTCTGGAAGCAAAGTATATCGAAGAGCAGGCTAAACAAGCGAAAAGGCTTCATGAGCACTTTTTCGAGGGAGTAAAAGAAAAATGTAACGAAATTGATTTCGTTACAAAAGGTTTTTATAACAATAACGATGTTGTCCTCTCTTTAAAGTCGTGCCCGCGAAAATTTTCATCCTTTAGAGAAAGATATGGGTGTTTTTTTAACGCCGAGCTTGACCAGCTTGAGGAATATTCTCGAGAGGATTTAATGAAAGTAAGAACTAAAGTAGTTGAGGAGCAGTATAATTGCATGTCAAAAATTGGTAGTTCGATTCATAAAGATCTTAAGGATCTTATTGATAAAGCTCCTCAGCTTACATCTGATGGTGAGCACCTTCATTGGCCTTCCGGCTCGAGTGAAGCTGTACAAGAAGTAGCTTCAAGTTCAAATTCGGTTCCTGCTCTTATGAAATTTGGAGCAAAAGTTTTTGAGGTAATGGCCGGTAAAAAGAAGTCGTTACCATCAGAAGCTGGTACTGACGAGAGAAACGATGTTGAAGTTCCTCTTCCACCTCTTCCTCCCGGTCCTCCTCCACCTCTTCCTCAAAATCTTCCCCCACTTCCTTCTGATATAGAAGACTTTTAAAAAAATTAAAGAACTTTTGCAAAATCTCTTTTTTGGTTTTTTGATGATAATTAACACGTGGAGAAATAATGTATTTAAAAAATATCCATATATTTCGGTACAATTTCTCTTTGCGTGGTTAATTTTTAAAATTCTTGGTTTCTTAAAATTTTTTTTCCTACTAAGATTAGTATTAGCTTTAACTTTTTTTTTTTTACTTCTTCGCTGGTGGGAAAATATACTTCCATTTATTATAAATAATGGCTTTTTTCAAGCATATCTTTTTACCTTTTATTTAATAATTAACTGGTGTATAAATTCTGAATATAAAACTTTTTTTTTAAGTTTTATTTTATCAGGATTTTTTTTTGTTGTTTTAGATCCTAAATTAATGCAAGCTGAATTTTTTGGTTCTTCTTTCTATTATGTGGATCTGAGCTCTTCCTTTTTCTTGTTGATGTTGATCAATTTTTTTAAAAAATTTAATCAAGGTATCATTTTTAAAGCTATTGAAAATATTACTGTTGTAAACTTTCCCTTTAAATATTCTTTTTGTTGGGGAAGTCTTATCGTTTTGCAACATTTTTTTTTTTTTGAAGATATTCAACAAAAAAATGAAATGTTGCAAAACGATAAAACAGGTTCCTTAAAACAAATGTATTCTTTTCAAAAAGGTTTTGCTGTTAAGAATCGTTTACCGAAATTGGAAAAATTTCGATTCGAAATTTTTCCAATTTCTCAGGAATTTTTTCAATTTCTTGAAAACATAAAAGGAGATCTTTTAAATTGTTCAACTAGTACTGGAGATATTTCAGGTATTCTTAAAGATTTGCATTTAAAAGAACAACGAGAAAAGAACTCGTATTTGTTACAGCTCCAGTTAAATATTAATTCGTTTTATTGGACTTTTGTAAAAGGGTTAATCTTAGGCACATTGACTTTTTTTGTATGTTGCTATGTTATTTCTTTTTACATCTTTTAAAAACTAAAACTAAAAATTAAAAAAAAATGATGTGTTGGCGTTGGAATAAACACCTTTTAACAGGAATTTTGGATAGTCATATTATAGATTATCCTACACCAAAAAATTTAAATTATATGTGGAGTTTTGGTTCAACTGCAGGAATTTGCCTTGGTATTCAAATGCTAACAGGAATTTTCCTTGCGATGCATTACTGCCCTAAAATGGAATATGCTTTTTATAGTATTGAGCATATTATGCGAAATGTGAAATACGGATGGTTGATTCGTTATATTCATGCAAATGGAGCATCAATGTTCTTTATTGTTGTTTATAGTCACATTTTCCGGGGGTTATATTACGGATCTTACATGTACCCAAGGCATTATTTATGGATGTCAGGTGTTGTTATTTTTATTTTAATGATGGCAACTGCTTTTATGGGTTATGTTCTTCCGTGGGGTCAAATGAGTTTTTGGGGAGCAACTGTAATTACTAATCTTTTTTCTACAATACCGTTTGTAGGAAGAGAAATTGTAGAATGGTTATGGGGAGGATTCTCTGTAAATAATCCTACATTAAATCGGTTTTTTAGTTTGCATTATACTTTACCCTTTGTTATTGCAGGAGCAGCTATTGTACATTTAGCTCTATTGCATGACGTAGGTTCAAATAATCCATTAGGTGTTGAGTACTATGGGGATAAAATTTCTTTTTATCCTTATTTTTATGTGAAAGATTTGTTTAGTTTATTTATTTTACTAATTGTTTTTTCAGTCTTTCTGTATTTCTTTCCTAATGTTTTAAATCACCCTGATAATTACATCCCTGCAGATCCATTAGCAACTCCTGCTCATATTGTTCCAGAATGGTATTTTTTACCTTTCTATGCAATTTTACGATCTGTACCTCACAAATTAGGTGGGGTTTTAGCTATGGGTGGAGCAATTGTTCTTTTACTAGTGTTGCCTTTCTTAAATACTTCACGTGTAAGAAGTACTTATTTTCGTCCACTATACGCACAAGCCTTCTGGTTTCTTTTCTTTGACTTCCTGTTCCTAGGTTGGATCGGTCAAAAAGAAGTTGCAGAACCATATACTACTTTAGGTATTATTGCAACATTTTACTACTTTTTCTTCTTCTTAGTTTTGGTTCCAGTACTAGGAATTTTAGAAGAAAAATTAATTCAGTATGAAACTAACAAGCTTTAGTCTTAACTTTTAGTTCTTCTCTTAATTTTTAATCTTAAAATATTTTTTTCCTGACAAGCATGGTTATAGAAAGAAAAAGAAACTTTTATCATCATGATTTGTTCAAAGAAATTAAAAGACCATTTGTTAAAAAATATTTTTATTATTGGGTTTAGTTTTTGTTTGTCATGGCTTTCTTTAAGGGTTAAGGTTTTACGAGTGTTTATTTTTTTCTTAACAAGAATGCTAATGAAGAAAAACAATTTTTTAATTAAATAGCTATAATAGTTAAAAAGTGAAAAAAAATGTTTAAAAAAGTATTAGAGTAAAGCATTGAAGGGCTATCTTGATTTCTAAATAATTCAAGGACGTGACGAATCACGAAATGAGAAAAAGAAAATTTTTTTTGATTTTTCTCGTTCCTAAAAGGAAACTGATTTGTAGAAATCCTTCTCTAGTAAAATTAGAGAAGAAAGAAGGTGAATTGAAACATCTTAGTAACCTAATGAAGAAATCAACCGAGATACTGTGAGTAATGGCGAGTGAAAGCAGATTTAGACAGTAAAAAAAACAAGTTTGATAAACATAGAGGGTATAAGTCCCGTAGAAAAATTTGTTTTTTTGAAAAAAGTAAGACAAAACCACTTCTTTTGTCTGAAGATCGGGGTCCCACCCTCGAAGTCTAAAAAGGTTTAGAAAATCGATAGCGAAAAGTACCGTGAGGGAAAGATGAAAAAGAACTTGCGAGAGTGAAAAGCTTAAAATTCAATGCTGATTAACAGTCGAAGCTCTTTATAGAGTAACGGCGTACCTTTTGCATAATGGGTCAGTGAGTTTTCTTCTTAAGCAGGCTTAAAATGAAAAGAAAAGGCGAAAAACAAATAAAAAGTTTAAGGAGAAAAACCCGAAACTAAGTGATCTAACCATGAGCAGGCTGAAAATTTTATGGAAACATGGATTGGAGGGCCGAACTCGTATATGTTGAAGAATATTGGGATGACTTGTGGTTAGGGGTGAAAGGCTAATCAAACTTAGAGATAGCTGGTTTTCCGCGAAATCTATTGAAGTAGAGCGTTCAAATTAGAAAGATTGGGGTAGAGCACTCAATAAGCTAGGGGGGTTCTTGGATCTTACTGAACTTAAGGAAACTCCGAATACATTCTTTTCTTTTTGAGCAGACGGACTTTGAGCGCTAAGGTTCAATGTCAAGAGGGAAACAGCCCAGATTGTTTGTTAAGGTCCTAAAGAAGATTTTAGTTGAGAAGAGGTGAAAAGGTTAAAACATTATCCTAGTAGGCTTGGAAGCAGCCAGCTAGTTAAAAAAGCGTAACAGCTTGTAAGTCAAATCTTTTTGCGCTTAAGATGTAAGGGAATCAAAATCTTCACCGAAGCAACAAACTTAAAAAGTGGTAGCGGAACGTCTTGTATTTAGATTGAAGAAAGTTTGAAAAAACTTTTGGAGAAATCAAGAGTGAGAATACTGACATGAGTAGCGTTAAACAGTGGAAAAACACTGTCACCAAAAGTCCAAAGGTTCCGACGTAAGGATAAACTTCGTCGAGAAAAGACGGTCCCTAAGACTATGGCGAAAGCCTTTGTTAATGGGAAAGATAAAAAGAACTTCTGAGAATGACGGAAAAGAAAGGAAAAAAGAAAAAGGTGATAATTTTTCTTTTTTCTCCCTTTTTCCAGGAAATAGTTCTCGGGTAATAAACCGTACTGCAAACCGACACAGGTGGACAAGTAGAGAATACGTAGGTGCTTGAGAGAATTCTGGTGAAGGAACTCGGCAAAATGGCTCTGTAACTTCGGGAGAAGGAGTAGCCTTGACAAAGGCTGGCACAGAATCAGGGGTAGCGACTGTTTAGTAAAAACACAGGTCTCTGCAAATTCGTAAGAAGATGTATAGGGACTGACACCTGCCCGGTGCCGTAAAATGAAAGGGAGAGGTTTAGGCTTCGAACATATATTCCGGTAAACGGCGGCTGTAACTCTGACGGTCCAAAGGTTAACACAAGCGCTAGCCTTTGTAAAACCAAACTATATGCTGGAAAGTCCTCAAAAACTTGTATGTACTCATCTTTCCTAAAAAGAAAGGTAGTAAAAATCATAAAGACAGGGGGGTAATCAGCAGGAAACCAAAGATTATTTAGAAATAAATAATGGAGTAGGATCCCCAGAGACTATACGTTTGGAAATTTTTTAGTTCAAAAAATAAAAATCTATGAAATTAGAATCGCAATGGATTGTAGGTTTTGTTGATGGAGAGGGTTGCTTTCATATAGGAATAAATGAAAATAAAACCTTTAAATTAGGGTATCAAGTTCTTCCTGAATTTGTGATTGTTCAACATAAACGAGACGTGAAACTACTCTACAACATAAAGTCTTTTTTTGGTTGTGGAATAGTGAAACGAAATCATGATGACAGAATGTGTTTTTGTGTTCGAAAACATGAACATCTCTTAAATATTATTATTCCTTTTTTCGAAAAACATCAGTTGAAATCTTTAAAGAAGGTTGATTTTTTGAAATTTAGGAAAGTAGTGATGTTAATGGAAAAGAAAAAACATCTCACATTAGAAGGAATTGAAGAAATTCGAAAAATAAGAACTAAAGAGTTTAAGATAGAGTCCAGCCCTTTTCGACAAGAGAAGGGAGAAAACTGAGCGAAATTCCTTGTCGGGTGAAATGGAACTTGCCCGATTTGTCTAGTAATAGATAAAAAGTAAACCAACTCATAACGAAAAATTCTAAGGGAAAAAAATCCTATGAAAATTTCGTGGCAAGTCTTTAGAAAAGGACATTGTAGAAGTTCTAAAAGACGCCCTAACGACTGACCCGAAAGGGGAGAATTGCCTAAGAGAAAAGGTGATTAATACGTTGGCACTCACAAGTCCAAGTCAATCAAGGAGAGAAAACAAAATATTAAAAGGAAAATTTCCTAAAATTGATTGTGAGTTGAAAGCATAGTCTGATCAGCACGGAAACGTGCTGCCTAACTTAAATTGAAGTTCCGACCTGCATGAATGGTGTAACGACTTCCCCACTGTCTCCACCAGAAACTCAGTGAAATTGAAATATCCGTGCAGATGCGGATTATCTCCAGCTAGACGGAAAGACCCTATGCACCTTTACTATGTTTATACATTGCAAGAAGAAGACCTTTGTCTAGTCTAGGTGGGAGCTTCGGCGATCTTGGAAAACCACTCGTAGGTGTTCTTTTTGCTCATTCATACTCAGAGACAATGGTCAAAAAGAAGACAGTGTATAGAAGGTAGTTTGCTTGGGGCGAGTGCCTTAATTTGGGGCTATCTTATGGAAACATAAGAATTATAACTTGGCTATATGCTGGGACCTCCGTATTTGGTACTTTTTATTTTCCCGTTACTAAAAAGTATACAAATTGTAGTATCTTAAAGTACGTTTGAAAAACGTGACAATCTTTAAGTGCGGACAATCAGCAGGAAACCAAAGATAATGAGAACATTATCTAGTAGGATCCTCAACGACTACACGCCAAGCATCCATGGAAAATGGATGATGATATAGTCTGAACTATACGGCGACGTATAGCCTTCCTTGGAATGAGGAGGGCATCCTAAAAAGAAGTCTAAAACACTATGAAAGTCTTAAAAAAAGAATTTCCAAAACTAACAAAATTTCAAAGACAAGTTGTCATTGGTACATTATTAGGTGATGCTCATGCGAGTACTAATACAAAAACTCGTGGTAAGTATTCTTTACAATTTTGTCAAACATGGTGGCATTTAGATTATTTTCTTCACTTATTTTATCTTTTTCGTGATTATTGTGGAGCATTACCTTATTATCGTCTTTCAACCAAAACTTGGTATTTTAGTACTTATACGTCAGAAAAGTTTACATTTTATGGAAAATATTTTTATGACAGTAAAAGTAAAAAAAGAATACCAAAAAATATTGGAAGGTTTTTAACTCCAGTGGCTTTAGCTTATTGGTATATGGATGATGGTTCTATAAAATCAAAGCAATCAAAAGGTGTCATTCTCAATACACATTGTTTCAAATTTAATGAAATTGAACTTCTATGTCAAGTTCTTAAAAATAAATTTGAATTAAATGCTAAACCACGAAAACAAAAGGAAGGATATCAAATTTATATTTCAGGAAATTCTTATGAGAAATTTGTTTCTCTCGTAAATCCTTACATTCTTGTAACAATGAAATATAAAATTCCTTCTCCTCGTAAATTACGTTAAAAGATATTGGATGAACATATTTGCCTAAAGAGTAACGGAGGTGTGCAAAGGTAGGCTCATCGGGTTCTTCCCCGAGAAGAGTAGAATGGCATATGCCTGCTTAACTGCAAGATTGACGAATCGAGCAGAAACGAAAGTTGGCCATACTGATCCGGTGGTTCTGTGTGGAAAGACCATCGCTCAACGGATAAAAGGTACGCTAGGGATAACAGGCTGATGACTCTTAAGAGTCCCTATCGACGGAGTCGTTTGGCACCTCGATGTCGGCTCATCACATCCTGGAGCTGAAGGTGGTTCCAAGGGTTCGGCTGTTCGCCGACGAAAGTGGTACGTGAGCTGGGTTTAGAACGTCGTGAGACAGTTCGGTCCCTATCTACTGGAGACGTAAGAAGATTGAGAGACTTAGACCTTAGTACGAGAGGACCGGGAAAAGTGAATCCATGGTTTATCGGTTGTTTCATCTGAAGCACGGCCGGAAAGCTACATTCATCTTAGATAATTGCTGAAAGCATATAAGCAAGAATCTATTCTCAAGATTAATCTTCTATAAAAACCGTGAAAGATCATCACGTTGATAGGAGTTGGGTGAAAAGATTGTGAAATCTGAGCTATAACTTACTAATGTTTCTTTTTTAATAAAATACATGTACAGTTTTTTCTTTTTTTCTGAAAAAAAAAAAGTAATGAAGGAGTGACTGAGTGGCTAAAGGTGGCAGACTGTAAATCTGTTGGGTTTCCCATCATAGGTTCGAATCCTATCTCCTTCAAAATATAAAGTAAAACTCAGGAAGCTGATTTGCGCCTTCAAAAATCGACGAGAAGGCCTGTTGTAGGTTTGGGGAATAGGATTCATCATCCTAGAAGTTTTCGCTTTCTTTTTTAAGAATTCATTAATTATTTAATAATCATTATGCCTCAATTCGATAAGATTACATTTTTTAATCAAATTTTTTGGTTTTTATTAGCGTTTTTCGCTTTTTACTTTCTTATTCTTAGATTTTTACTTCCTGTATTAGCTGCAAGTTTAAAGACTAGAAAAAAAATTGTTCAAACTATTCTTTCAGCAGGAGGTTCATCTTCAGATAGTTCTTCACGAAGATCTTATGTTAAAAATTTGCAAAAATTTTTAAAAACTCATAAGCTTCTTTTTGCAAATCTTTCTGAAAAAAAAGTTTCTCTTTCAGAAAAATCAAAATCAAAGATCTTAAAACAAAGCTTATTAGGATCTTAATTATGTTAAATTTTTCTTAGAATTATAGCTTTTGTTTTAGGGAATAATTCCCTTCAGGGTTTATAGTTCAGTTGGTTAGAACGCCCCGCTCATAACGGGGATGTCGTAGGTTCAATTCCTGCTAGGCCCATAAGTTATAAAATTAAAAAAGGTTGTATTTAGATTTATTTGAAGTAATTTGAAGTAAAAAATTGGCAGGGTTGAGCAGTTTGGTAGCTCATTAGGCTCATGACCTGAATGTCGTAGGTTCGAATCCTACTCCTGCTAAAGGCTGGATAACATAATGGTAATGTATGAGATTGCAAATCTTAGAATGACGGTTCAATTCCGCCTCTAGCCTTTTTGTGTCAAAGGTTTTTCTAAATATAGCGAAAGTAACTCAATGGTAGAGTGTAACCTTGCCAAGGTTGAAGCTGAGAGTTCAAATCTCTTCTTTCGCTTGCAATTTTTGGATGAGTGGCCGAGTGGCTGAAGGCGCCAGTCTTGAAAACTGGAGTATTGAAAGATACCGGGGGTTCGAATCCCTCCTTGTCCGTTATGTAATCTATAATTTAATTATAGACTATAAACTGAAGAATTAACTCAATTGGTAGAGTGTCTCGCTTACAACGAGGAGGTTAGCGGTTCGAGCCCGTTATTCTTCAATAAAATTGTTATCTTTTCTTTTACAGAAATACGAGTCGGAAATTTATTAGGGTATAATCACCCTCGATTGATGAGGAAGTGGTCTTTTCGTCGATTTTTGAAGGTGCAAATGAGCTTCCTGAGTTTTAGTGTGTTGATCTTTAAAAAGTTATTTTAAAAAAAAAAATAGGAGAGAGGATAAAAGCGGGTATAGATTAATGGTAGATTGACTGCCTTCCAAGCAGATGGTATGAGTTCGACTCTCATTACCCGCAAATAGGAAAAAGATAATTTAGAATTAACCTAGTATCTTGCAATTTCTCTTTACAAGAAGTAGTTAAAACCACATTAGGGTACCAATCACCTTCAATTGATGGGGAAGAGGCCTTCTCGTTGATATTTGAAGGCGCAAATGGGCTTTCTGAGATTTGGTGTATCAAATTCTTTAAATTTTATAAGAAAAGAGGTTCTTGGAGAATAAAAGATAGTAATGTTGGTTCGATTCCAACTCTCTTTAATTTTATTTATGCGAAGACTAATAAGTATAATCGCAGACTCAAAGCATTTGAAAGTTGCTGTGCTTTTAAGTGTTTTAAACATCATTTATTGCATCTTTATTCAAAATCCTTGGATTTTTATCTTTCGACAGTCCTTTATTATTATTCTTGTTGGATTTTCGTTTGTGTTTAAAGATGAATTAAAACAATTTTCTCAAGAAGATGGTCAAATAGATCTTCTTCTAAAAAAAAAGTATCCTGTTCTAAAAGCAGAAAAACCCTTGTTTATAGGGTCTGTTTTTGCAACAATTTTTGTTGCAAATTGTTCTCAATATACTTTTTATATTGAGTTTCACCTTCTGCTTTTCTTCTCAATTTTAACAATTATGTGTTTTATAATCCTCACATTTTATAAAGCATTCTGTATTGTTCTAACTCCTGAAGTGAGAGTTTTTTTTAAACCAAGTCTTTCTTTAGGGGAGTTATCACAAAAGTTGAGAAAGGGTCAATTCCGGGAAGTGACCTCGGCTATTTTTTCGAAGACAGCTCATGGTTGCAAATTTTGTGGGAAACTTCTTTTAGGAACTGGTGGTGCAGTTTGGGTAGGTCCTAAAATATTATCAGGTGACCTTACTCATAGAGGTGAGCTGATGAATGAATTAACTTATCCTTATAATGGTTATAAGGTTCGTTCTGAAGTCGACGCCACAAGGTTTCAATTTTATATAGATCGGTTCCCTGAAGAAAAAGAATCGCTCCTTGATGAAAGAGGTTATGTAAAGCCTTTGGAATTAGATAAGCGAATCAAGGAAAAGGAGTTATTTCAGTTTCAACATGAACATCATGTTGCAAACCCTTTTCCTAAGGGTAGCCTATTTAACAAGTTCCCTAAAAAAGATTAGCTTTTTTAATCTTAAAGATTTATTAAAAAATATAGTTTAATTATATGCTATTGTATAGTAGCAAGCGTCTGTAACTCAATTGGATAGAGTGTCGGATTTCGGTTCCGAAAGTTATGGGTTCAACTCCTATCAGGCGTAAACTGTCCCTTTCGTCTAGTGGTTAGGACATTGCCCTTTCACGGCAGTAACACGGGTTCGAGTCCCGTAAGGGATAAGAAAAAATATTTAAAAGAAAAAGTGACTGAAGGAAAATAGTAGTAGGTTTCTTTTACCTTTACGAAAAAACGGTTAGATATTAATTAGGGTACAATCACCCTCGATTGATGGGAAAGAGGCCTTCTCGTCGATATTTGAAGGCGCAAATGGGCTTTTTGAGATCTTCAAAATAGAATCATTTCTATCAATTGGGAATAGGTTGAATACTATGTTGTTTGAAAAGTTTATATGATTATTTACCTGTAAAAAAACAAAAATTTATAAAAGTTAAAAGAAGTCTCTAGTAGCTCAGTTGGCAGAGCGGATGGCTGTTAACCATTAGGTCGTTGGTTCAATCCCAACCTAGGGAGAAAAAATTTTGACAAAAGGAGGATAGTTCAATGGTAGAATGTTGGTCTCCAAAACCAAAGGTTGAGGGTTCGAGCCCCTCTCTTCCTGCTTTAATCAAAGTAAAAAAGTATAGAAAAGAACCTTCTCCAAATAAATTAGAAATTTTATTATTCTTTTTTACTTGTGTTTTTTTTTCTATGACAAGTATGCTAATGAAGAAGAAGTCTTATAACTAAAAAATAAAGAATGAAACCGTGAAAGATGATGAATCCTATTGCTCAAACCTAGAAGAGGTCTTCTCATCGATATTTGAAGGCGCAAATGAGCTTTCTAGAATTTAGTTTTTCTGTTCATAAGGTTCTACGAATAATATATTCATTACTTATAATTTGTATATAAGTATATATGTTATTATAATTATATTTAATTACCAATAATAAATTAATTAGATATGTTATTATATATTATAACAAATATTAACATTTATTAGATATTTATTTACTAAGTTTAAGATAAATCTTTGTTTGGTTTTAGGTAAAGGTATGAAGATATGTGTTTATTATGAAGAAGAATGAATGAAGTTAAGTATTTTAAGCTTTAAAGGGGGGGGGCTATAGGGGGGATCAGAGTAAAGACTTATAAGATAAATATGTTCCAATTTCCGTTTTAGGTTGTTTCTGTTGTTTTAAAAAGAATAATATATTTTATTATTATTATTTATTTATTATAAGAGAATATAATATTATAAATATTGATTAAAAATTATCAAGACTACAGTAAGCCTTTAATTAAAGTTCTTGTTAAGAATACTTAAATAAAATTGATTGTAGCTGATCATAAAAAGAAACTATAAATTTTATTATTTTTTCTGTGATAAGAATGGTAATGAAAGAAGAAGTTTTTTAAGAACTTTTAAAAAACAGGATGTAGCGCAGCCTGGTAGCGCGTCTGTTTTGGGAACAGAAAGTCATGTGTTCAAATCACATCATCTTGATATATTTTTTTGTTAAATTTAAAACTTTAAAAGATTATTTTAATAAAAGAAAATAGAAGACGGAATAGTTCAGTTGGTTAGAACGTCGGAATCATAATCCGAATGTCGGGGGTTCAATTCCCTCTTCCGTCATAGTAGAAACTAGGTTTTGATTTACCTGTTAAAAAATAAAGAAAAATGATGTTTTTAGGAGTATCCTCAATCATTATTATTTTCCTGTTTATGTTAGTAATCAAATTTAACTTTTTAACTTCTTTAAAAAGTTACAAGTTTGAAATTTTAATGTCGGTGATTTTTAGTGCACCATTGATACGTGTGTTATATCTCCTCGGAGTTGGACCTATCACACGCTTTATGGCCCTATTTCTTATAGTATCAATTATATTTTCTTTTAGAAAATATATAATACCAAGATTATTGAATACTGGGTTTGTTCAGGTTATTATTTACGCTTGTTTATTTGTTGAGAATTTTATATTAACTTCTCAATTTTTGATTCCTATTCTTCTCCCGTTGGTACCTCCTTTAATAGGTATTATTGTATTCGAAGGATGGTTTGACTGGATATTGCCTTTGGTTGTGTCCTTTTCTTTTTCTCGAAGTATAATCCGAATACTCTTTGAGCTATCGGACAATATGGATGATCTTTTAGATCAAGGTGAAGAGATTCTATCGCAAGGCTTTACTTGGGCTCTTGTTGTAAGCAAGCAAAGAAAAAAGGTTGGTGACCTTTATGGTCAATCTGTAGAAAACAGATTGGAACAAATTAATGCTAATTTTAACTTTGTGGGTGTTCAAAAACGTTATGTGAGCTCTATAGCGCGAACTGTAACTAAAAAGTTAGGAGAACAGTCTCAAGCTGTAAAAAAAGGCGCTAAAGCGGTACAGGAGCAAGTCTCTGAAGCTCTGAAAAGCACTGGCGAACGTGCAGGATCTTTTGTAAAGTCTGCAACAGAAACTGCAGCGTCAAACAAAGATGGCATTTCAGCAGCTAAGGAAATTGCTACAATAGTTGGTGTTGGAGTAACAACAGCTGCAACAGTTTCTCATCTTGCTAAGAAGAATGAGGAATCTGACAGTACTATAGCTGTTAACCACAAAAGGGAAGAGTTGTTAGATCTTAAGATAGAGTCTAAAAAGCTTCAGATTCAAGAACAGCTAGATTCTGCTGTAGCACAGCCCTCCCAAACCTCCTCATCGGTTTTACCGCAGGTAGAAGCCCCTATTGTAAAAGAAGAAGAAATCGCCAAAACTGTTAAAAAGGTGGTGGACGAAGTTGAGGAAAACCTTAAAGTAAAAGCTCCTTCATTGTGCAAATCTTTGTTTTCCTCTTTAGATTTGGATTTTATTGATAGATTTTTCTTTTGATCAGGCGAGGGTAAATATTGTATTAATAATTAAAAAAGTTTAAAATTACAAGTTTTAAAGAAGGAGAGATGGCTGAGTGGCTTAAAGCATTGGTTTGCTAAATCAACATACATGAAAATGTATCATGGGTTCGAATCCCATTCTTTCCGATTGTTGTTGTTTAGATAGCTCAGTTGGTAGAGCAAAGGACTGAAAATCCTTGGGTCAACGGTTCAAGTCCGTTTCTAGACATTGCTTAAATGATGGAAAAAAAACAATACTTTTCTCCACAAAATTTAAGAAAAGAAAAATTATATCATGCAAATTTTCTTTTAGAAATTTCAGAAGAAGAAAGAGCTAAAGTAGAATTTCTTTCTCTTAATTTTGTTCAAAAATTTTCCTTGTTAGAATTGTTAAAGGTACCTCAGAATCGTTATTGGCTTTACAAAAAATATCCTTTTGTAAATTCGAATTTATACCCTTTTCGATTAAAGTCCTTCGACAAACAAACAAAAACTTTTTCCTTTTCACCTCCTAAAAGAAAACTTTTGTCGGCCTCTTCTGTTAAGCAAATCATTTCTTCAAGAAATGAGCTAAATTTACAAAAGAGTCGTATGGTTTCGTTGTATTCTAAAGGATGGAAATGTTTTTTAAATGGGGATTTGAAAAAGATTCATTTTAAGAAAGTTAAGAGGAAAAAAACTTTTTTAAAGGGATTACGTAAAAAAAGACAAAAAATTCAGTTGTTAAGTAGAAAGCGTAGATTGTTTTTTTCTATTTCTTCTTATGGAATGATTACAAACTTGAAGGCTATGTTAAAACTTTCTTTTCGTAAAAAAAAGTTCAAAAGAAAGAAAAAAGCTCGTCGTTTTATTAAGTATCCTAGCTCTCGAAAAATGATGAAAGTGATGGTTTTAAACTTCCTTAGAAAAAATAAAAAAGACGTACTAAAAAAGTTAATACGTAAGAAAATTTAAGTTTTTAACTATGAAACAAGAAGTTCGAAAAGATCAAAAAAAGCGTTTTTTATTTTTAGAAACAGAACTTGATCGAAAATTGTTTAAAGCAATTTCTCAAAATTTAAATTACCAAAGCGATTTTCGTTGGAAAGCACAATTAAAATTATCAAATTTACCAAAACGAAGCTCAAAATCTCAAGCTTATCGTCGTTGTCTTTTAACAGGTAGATCACGTTTTTTAGTTCGAGGTTTTAATTTATCACGTTTTATGATTCGAAAATGTGCACAACAAGGATTAATTCCAGGAATGCGTAAAGCGTGCTGGTAAATTTTTCTGAAATTATTTAAGATAAAAAATCTGTTTTTAATTTAAGGCAATTTATAAAGAAAAACAAAAAAAAATTGTATTACTATGCTTCTACAAGCTGCAAAATTTGTGGGTGCTGGTTTAGCGACAATAGGTCTAGCTGGAGCTGGAGTAGGGATTGGTACTGTATTTGGTGCTCTTGTTCTTGGTACTTCAAGAAATCCTAATCTAAAAGATGAGCTTTTTCGAATTGCCATCTTGGGATTTGCTCTAACTGAAGCTATTGCTCTGTTCGCTTTACTTGTAGCATTCTTGATTCTATTCGCTCTATAATTTCTAACACTTTTTAGGTTATAGGGATAGGGGTGGGTAAAAAAAAATATAAAAAATAAGGGGGTGTAACTCAATGGTAGAGTGTGTGCTTTGCACGTACAAAGTTGTCGGTTCAATTCCGACCATCTCCAGTAAATGGCTTATTTATTAAGAACTTATGTTAAAAATAAATATTTAATGCATGCTTTATGCTCAGTTTATGGTATCAAAGAGTCATTAGCTCTAAAAATTTGTAGAGCCTTAGGTTATCAAAAAAATTTTTTAACAAATAATTTATCCGAAGAACAAACCTATTGGATAAGTCAATACGTTGAAGAACAAGATCTTTTAATTAAAGGAGATCTTCAGCGATTAGTTAATCAAAAAATTGAAAGTTTAAGTAATCTAAGGACTTATCGTGGAATTCGTCATCGTTTAGGCTTACCTTTACGAGGTCAAAGAACACATACAAATGCTCGTACAGCTAAAAAACTTCGTCGATTAAAGAAACAATAAAAAAAGGTTATTATGCTCTTAAAACCTAAAAAAACCAAATATGCAAAAAACCGAAGAAAAGTTTTGTCTTGTGTTGAATCAGCTTTTCGAACTCCCAAGTTTGGAAATTATGCTTTAATAGCTCAAGAAAGTGGTTTTTTAACGGCACGTCAAATTGAAGCTTGTCGTCAAGTGATAAATCGTTATTTGAAACGAAAAGGGAAAATTTGGATTCGAGCTTTCCCACATACTCCTATTACTTCAAAACCTACAGAAGTTCGAATGGGAAAAGGAAAGGGAGGAGTAAAAGCTTGGGTTTGTGTTGTTAAACAAGGAAAAATTTTATTCGAGGTTGATGGTGTTGCTAGCCAAAAAATATTAGAAGCTTTTCAGGCAGCAAAAAAAAAACTTCCAATACGATGTTTTAGTTTTCAAGCTTTACGAAAAATTTCTACAAGTAAATAATTTCTTTAAAGTTAAGTTTATATTTAGGACGAACAATTATTATGTTATTTTTTGCATTAAGTTTCCTTCTGATTCTATCAGCAATTTTAGTTATTAGTGCTCAGAATCCAGTTCATTCTGTATTCTTTTTGGTTCTTGTTTTTTTAACTTCAGCTTTTCTGCTTTTTTTCTTGGAGGTTGAATTTATTTCACTTTTATTTGTTCTAGTTTACGTAGGTGCTATTGCTGTACTTTTTCTTTTTGTTGTTATGATGCTAGACATAAAGGTAACAAAATCAGAAAAGAATTTTCTTCTTTATCTTCCTATGGGAATTTTTTTTGGATTAATTTTCTTTTTAGAGGTTTTTTTAACTCTACAAAGTGATTTTCCTCCTTTTCTTCCTATGATTTCACGCGAAATCTATTTTGATTGGGCAACTTCGGTTGACAGTTTAACAAATTTAGATGTTTTGGGTCAAATCTTATATACATATTATTTCTTTTATTTTTTAATTGCAGGAATTATTCTTTTGGTAGCAATGGTTGGTGCTATTGTATTGACTCTTCAATTTACTCAAAAAGCAAAACATCAGCTTGTTTTTAGACAAATTTTGCGAGAAAAGAAAAATTCTATTTACTTAATTTAAAAATAAAGGAAATTGTCTTGTAATTCGATTCCTATTTTTTGTTAAAGTGTTTGTTTAAAATCTTGCTTACTTGAATTTCTAAATATATATCTAGGTATATATATATATATGCATAATACAATTAAGTAACTAATGCAAACATTTTTATATTAATTGTTGTAATATTTCGTTAATTTCCAATTATTTTTTAAAAGAGAGTGGAAAAGGTGTATAGCTCAGTTGGTAGAGCACTGGACTTTTAATCCATTGGTCTTGGGTTCAATTCCCAATACACCTAATTTAAACTTTTGTTTTTTTCTTATTCATGGATCAATATTTAATCCTTAGCAGTCTTCTTTTTTTTTTAGGTCTTTTTGGAATTGTTTTAAATCGAAAAAATATTTTAATTATTTTGATGTCTATTGAATTAATGTTATTGGCAATTAATTTAAATTTTGTTCTTTTTTCTAATTCTATTGATGATATTATGGGACAAGTTTTTGCTCTTATTATTTTAACTGTTGCAGCAGCGGAATCAGCTATAGGTTTAGCAATTCTAGTTATATATTATCGATTACGAGGAAATATTTTAATTGAACAATCTCATTTAATGCGTGGTTAATTTTTTAAAGTTTTAAGAAAAAAGATGTTTTTTGGAAAATTTTTGTTGGTTCGATTCCAACCATCTTTTATGCCTACAATAAATCAATTAACAAAAAGGGCACGAAGACCTAAATCTTCTAGAAATAAAACTCCAGCTTTGGAAAAATGCCCACAAAAAAAAGGTGTTTGTATGAAGGTTTTTACTCAAACGCCTAAAAAGCCAAATTCTGCTATTCGAAAGGTTGCTCGTCTTCGATTAAGCAATAATCGAAAGGTCAGTGTTTATATCCCGGGAGAGGGTCATAATCTTCAACAGTACTCTACAGTTTTGATGCGAGGTGGCCGGGTCAAAGATTTACCAGGAATTAAATATCACTGTATTCGAGGAAAGTATGATTTTCAAGGGGTTAAAGATAGAAAAGTTGCAAGATCTAAATACGGAACAAAGAAAGCAAGTTAATCTTTTCTACTTTTAAAAAAATATAAAGAATTATGCTTCTTCTAACTGGAGCTTTGACTTCAAAACCTTATGCATTTACATCTCGACCATGGGAATTACGGTCAGTGAATTCTATTGATGTTTTAGATGGAATTGGTAGTAATATACGAATTGATTTTAAAGAAGCAGAAATTGTTAGGATTCTTCCATCGCGACAAGCTGAAATTAATGAAACATGGATTTCAGATAAAATTCGTTTTTTTTATGATGGGTTAAAAAGACAAAGACTACATTTACCTTATCAAAAGAAAAATAGAAGTTTGAAAGAGGTTGATTGGGATGAAACTTTAACAAAACTTTCTTCTTTATTTAAGGTTTATTCGTATGAATATGGGTCTTCTAAAATTGGTTTAATCGCAGGTCCAAATTTGGATCTTGAAGCTTTTTATTCAATCAAGGATTTTGCCTCAAATTTTGGTTTTTCAAATTTGGGAATAGATAAATTTGCTCAGGTAAATTTTGATAATCCGTCAGCATATAAATTTCAAAATCAAATTCAAGATTTAGAAAAATCTGATTTTTGCTTGCTGGTAGGTACAAATCCTCGATTTGAAGCTTCAATTTTAAATCTTCGATTACGAAAAATTTTTAAAAGAGGGACTTTAAAACTTGCAGCAGTTGGTGGAAGTTTTGATCCAACATATCCTATTGATTTTTATGGATTTTCATCTACAACTTTAGTAGCGATAGCTGAAGGAAAACATGAATGTTGTAAAGCTCTAGCTAAAGCTAAAGCTCCTGTAATATTCTATGGTTGGAAAATTTTTGAAAGATTAGATTCTAAAGCTTTATCGAGTTTACTGAGTTCGATTCGTAACATTTTTTTTCAAGTTTTTAAAAAAGCAATTTCGGTTAATGCTTTAGCAACAGATTCTAATGTAACAGGGGCTCTTGAATTAGGGATTCCTTGTGTAAAAAAATCTGATGCTGCAAAAATGAAAGTTATTTTTGGAGTAGGACTTGAAAATTCTGATCTTATTTCTGATATTGAAAAAACTTCGTCTGTTTCTATTTTTCAAGCGTGTCATGGAAGTGAAAGAAGTAAAAAGGCTGATTTCTTATTACCATCATTATCTTTTGCTGAAAAATCTGGAGTTTATTTTAATACAGAAGGTCGACCACAAAAAACTCAAAAAGCTTTGTCTGGTCCAAATTTAAGCAAAGATGACTGGAAAATATTTAATGTTTTATTCCATTATCTTTCTAAATCGTCTCCATACAGTAAAAAAAATCACTTAAGAAATAAAGTGTCGATGTTTTTACCGTCCTCAATGTTTGCGAATGTTTGGTTTGCAAAAAATGATGGAAATCTTGCTCATTCTTTTTTATTTGGTAAAACTCGTAAAGGGATTATCTTAAAGTCATCTTTTAAATTATTCTTAGAAGATTTCTTTATGTCATCTTCTTTATGTCATTCATCTAAAGTTATGGCAAAAGCTTCATCGAATTTACGACTTTCTGCAACAAACTATAAACTTTTGAGCTATTCTTTTTCTAAAGAGTAAAAACCTACATACTGTAAATTTTTTAATGAAGCTATGCAACTTTCAAAGTATTCGCATTATTTAATACGTAAATTTCTTAATCACTTAACGATTGAAGGAAAAAAAGAAAAGGCAGAAAAAATTTTAGTTTTTGCTTTTTTGGATATTTATGAAAAACAGAAAAAAGATCCCTTTCTTGTTTTTTTAAAAGCTATAGAAAATTCACGACCTTTTGTAGAAGTTCGGTCGGTTAGGAGAGGTGGAGCTACTTATCAGATTCCTGTTCCTTGTCGTGAAAAGCGAGGAACATCTTTAAGTATGAAATGGATTTTGGAAAATGCAAGGAAAAAAAAAGCTGTTTCATTTTCGCAAAGTCTTAGTCATGTTCTTTTAGAATCGTCAAAAGGTTTAGGAGAATGCGTAAAAAAAAAAGATCTTTTTCACGCAACTGCGTTAAAAAATAGAAGTTTTACTCATTTTCGCTGGTTTTAAATTTCCATTACATAAAACTTATTTGGTGGAATTGGTAGACACGACAGACTTAAAATCTGTTTCCTTTTGGAGTACCGGTTCAATTCCGGTAATAAGTAAGCACATTAAAAATGAGAATCCTACTTTTTCTTAGCTTTTTCTGTTTTCATCTGAGTTTTCTAGATGCAGCCAGAGTTTGGCAGTTAGGATTTCAAGATCCTGCAACTCCGATTATGGAAGGAATTGTTGATTTCCATAATCATTTGATGGTATTCATCCTGCCAATTACTGTTTTTGTTTGTTGGTTGCTTTATAGATGTTTAAGTTTCTATTCTTATCAAGGAAACTTACGATCATCTTTGTCCTACTATGATGAGTATTTTACTCATTCTACACTCTTAGAGGTTGTTTGGACAATTGTGCCAGCTTTAATTCTTATGGTTATTGCTGTGCCTTCATTTGCTCTTTTATATTCAATGGAAGAGTCAATCCAACCAAGTTTAACTTTAAAAGTGGTTGGTCATCAGTGGTATTGGAGTTATGAGTACCCTGAGGTTCACCTTTTGGAAGAAGCGAATCCTGAAAGTTTAAAAGTAAGTGATCTTGCTCCAGCAGAAACTTATTTTAAAAAAGTAAACCTTTCGGAATCAAAACAGCTTTATTATAACGCAGCAACAGCAGATCATTTAGGTTTTGATTCTTATATGATTGCTGAAGATGACCTTCCAAAAGGATGTTTACGTTTATTAGAAGTAGATCGGCGAGTTGTTCTTCCAGAAAAAACTCACATTCGAGTTTTAGTTACTGCAGCTGATGTTCTTCATAGCTGGGCAATACCATCATTTGGTTTAAAAATTGATGCTTGTCCAGGTCGTCTAAACCAAGTTTCACTTTTTGTAAAGCGAAAAGGGGTTTACTTTGGTCAATGTAGTGAAATCTGTGGTGTGAACCATGGGTTTATGCCTATTGTAGTAAAAGTTGTAAGCAAATACGACTTTAAACTATGGCAAGTAGGGAAATTGTTAAGTTTTGATCTTTAAATATTAAAAACAATTGTTTTATATTTAAAGATTAAAACAAATTTCTTTAACATGACTAGTAATGAAGAAAACACTAAAAGTGTTTTTTGATTTTTAAAGAAACTATTTATTTGATAACTTGAGATTCGATTTTCTTCGGTTTCACCTTTTTATTTTAATGAAAAGGTTATACGTAGGTGAGTTTGATCCTGGCTCAGGGTGAACGCTAGTAGTATGCTTAACACATGCGAGTTGAACGGGAGATTTTCTCGTAGCGAACGGGTGAGTAAAACATGGGAATTTGCCTTTTAGTCTAGGATAAAATCCTAGATAAATCTTTTTTAAAAGATGAAAGAATAATCGCTAAAAGATGAGCCGATGTAGGATTAGGTAGTTGGTATGGGTAAAGGCCTACCAAGCCTATGATCCTTAGCTGTTCTGAGAGGTTGGCCAGCCACACTGGGACTGAGACAAGGCCCAGGCTTCCATTGAAGCCAGCAGTGAGGAATCTTGGACAATGAGCGGAAGCTTGATCCAGCAATACTACATGAGGGATGACGGCTTTTTGGTTGTAAACCTCTTTGACTGAAGAGGATGATGACAGTATTCAGTTGAAAAGCCCCGGCTAACTTCGTGCCAGCAGCCGCGGTAAGACGAAGGGGGCGAGCGTTATCCGGAATGATTGGGCGTAAAGGGTTCGTAGGCAGTTCTATTTGTGAAAGGTTAAATATGGGAGCTCAACTCCCAAACGCTTTTTAAACGTTAGAGCTTATAGTTGGAAAGGGGATAGCAGAATTTCACATGGAGGGGTGATATCCAGAGAAATGTGAAGGAATCCCAGAGGCGAAGGCGGCTATCCAGGTCCATACTGACGCTGAGGAACGAAAGCATGGGGATCAAACAGGATTAGATACCCTGGTAGTCCATGCCCTAAAAGATGAGTGCTCGTGCTTAGAGAAAGTTTAGGCACTAAGTAAACACGGTAAGCACTCCGCCTGGGGAGTACGGCCGCAAGGCTGGAACTCAAAGGAATTGACGGGGGCCTATACAAGTGGTGGAGCATGTGGTTTAATGCGATAATACGCGCGAAACCTTACCAGCTTTTGCATGACAAACAAATCTTCTTGAGAAAGAAGAAAGAGTTTACACAGGTGCTGCATGGCTGTCGTCAGCCCGTGTCGTAAGATGTTAGGTTAACTCCTTTTAACGGGCGAAACCCCTTTTTCTTGTTGCTACTTACTTGGATAAGCAAGGAACTCTAGAAAGACTGCTCCTGGTTTTATAAAACCAGGAAGAGGAAGGAGGGGATGACGTCAAGTCTTTATGGCCCTTATAAGCTGGGCTACACACGTGCTACAATGGCAATGACAACGAGAAGCAAGAAGGTAACTTGGAGCCAATCTTAAAAAATTGCCAATGTTCAGATTGAGGGCTGAAACTCGCCCTCATGAAGGTGGAATCACTAGTAATCGCGAATCAGCACGTCGCGGTGAATTTGTACCTAGGCCTTGTACACACCGCCCGTCACGTGCCGGGAGTTGGTCTGGCTAGAAGAATGTGGCTCAACTTTAGAAGAAAAAAGCTTTTTTTTTATTGAAAACTAAAACTTTTTTTGGGAAGGAGGGAGCATTCCACAGATGGGTCGATGACTGGGATGAAGTCGTAACAAGGTAGTCGTACGGGAACGTGCGGCTGGAACAGAAACATAAACTTTTATTTTCTCATGTTTTTCTTTAAAAAGAACACAGTTAATGACTGTACTTTTTATTATATACAACAAAAAAATTAAAAAATGGTTTTAAAAAAAACAACACTGTCTAGACGAATTAAAAATTTTACAATTAATTTTGGTCCACAGCATCCTGCTGCTCATGGGGTTTTACGTCTTGTTTTAGAGTTAAACGGAGAGATTGTAGAACGAGCAGATCCACATATAGGTCTGCTTCATCGAGGAACAGAAAAGCTAATAGAAAATAAAACATATATTCAAGCTTTACCTTATTTTGATAGGCTTGATTATGTTTCAATGATGGCTCAAGAGCATACTTATAGCTTGGCTGTAGAAAAACTTCTTCAGGTTCAAGTCCCATTACGTGCACAATATATTCGAGTTTTATATTTAGAAATTACAAGAATTCTAAATCATTTATTGGCAGTTGGATGTCATGCTATGGATGTAGGAGCTATGACACCATTTTTATGGGCGTTTGAAGAACGGGAAAAATTAATGGAGTTTTACGAACGTGTTTCGGGTGCTCGTATGCACGCAGCATATATTCGACCTGGTGGCGTTAGTCAAGATATTCCAGTAGGATTGTTGGATGATATTTACATTTTTATCGAGCAATTTGGTACTCGTTTAGATGAAATGGAGGAAATGTTAACTGGTAATCGGATTTGGAAGCAAAGACTTGTGGATATAGGAAAAGTATCTGCAAAAGATGCTATGAGTTGGGGTTTTAGTGGTGTTATGTTAAGGGGTTCTGGAATTCCTTGGGATTTAAGAAAAACTCAGCCTTACGAAATATATCCAAAATTGAATTTTGATGTTCCTGTTGGTAATAATGGTGATTGTTATGATAGGTATTTAATCCGAGTGGAAGAAATGAGACAATCTCTTCGACTAATTTGGCAAACTATCAATCAGCTTCCTTCAGGATCTATAAAATCTGATGATAGAAAAATTACTCCACCTTCTCGAACACAAATGAAACAATCAATGGAATCTTTAATTCACCATTTCAAATTATATACTGAAGGTGTAGTTGTACCGGCAGGGGAAACTTATACTGCAACTGAAGCGCCAAAAGGAGAATTTGGAGTTTACTTAATTTCAAATGGTACAAATCGGCCTTATCGTTGTAAAATTAAAGCTCCAGGATTTGGTCATTTACAAGCATTAGATTTTATGGCAAAAGGTCATATGATTGCTGATGTTGTAACTATTATCGGAACTCAAGATATTGTTTTCGGTGAAGTTGATCGGTAACTAAAATTTTCATAAAAATAAAACGATTAGAAAAAAATATATGGAAAAGGCTTTCATGGCGGAATTGGTAGACGCGGTAGACTCAAAATCTATTATCTAACAAGATATGCCAGTTCAATTCTGGCTGAGAGTATAATTTTTTTTATTTTGTTAATTATAGTTAAAATAAAAGGTTTTAAACTTTTTGTTATTTAACTATTTTGTGTTTAGTTTAATAATTTTTTGTAGCTTTTTAATCAAATGAATCTTGGTACTGTTGGTTCAGGACTTTTTGAGAAATCTTTCGATTGGAGTTCTCGATGGTTGTTTTCTACCAACCATAAAGACATTGGGACTCTTTATTTAATTTTTGGTGCGATTTCAGGAGTGGCAGGAACAACTCTTTCAGTATTAATTCGGTTAGAGTTAGCACAACCAGGAAATAATTTCCTATCAGGAAATCACCAATTATATAATGTAATTGTAACAGGGCACGCTTTTGTTATGATTTTTTTCATGGTAATGCCTATTTTAATTGGAGGATTTGGAAATTGGTTTGTTCCGCTTATGATTGGAGCTCCAGATATGGCGTTTCCAAGAATGAACAATATTAGTTTTTGGTTACTTCCTCCATCCCTTTTACTTCTTTTAGCTTCTACTTATGTAGAAGCAGGAGCTGGAACTGGGTGGACTGTTTACCCACCATTAAGTGGTGTTCAAGCTCACTCAGGTCCTTCTGTAGACTTAGCAATTTTTAGTCTGCACTTATCGGGAGCTGCATCGATTTTGGGAGCAATAAATTTTATTACTACCATTTTCAATATGCGAGCTCCTGGTATGACAATGCATAGACTGCCTCTTTTTGTTTGGGCAGTGTTAATTACAGCATTTTTACTTCTGCTTTCTCTTCCAGTTTTTGCAGGAGCAATTACAATGCTTTTAACTGATCGTAATTTTAATACAACTTTTTACGATCCAGCTGGAGGTGGTGATCCAGTTTTATACCAGCATTTATTCTGGTTTTTTGGGCACCCAGAAGTATATATTCTAATTCTTCCAGGTTTTGGTATTATTAGCCACATTGTGTCTACTTTTGCTAATAAACCAATTTTTGGTTTTTTAGGAATGATATATGCAATGTTATCAATTGGTGTTCTAGGGTTTATTGTATGGGCTCACCATATGTATACTGTAGGACTAGATATTGATACTCGAGCATATTTTACTGCAGCTACCATGATCATAGCTGTTCCAACAGGAATTAAAATTTTTAGTTGGATTGCAACTATGTGGGGAGGTTTTATTGAATTAAAAACTCCAATGTTATTTGCAGTAGGTTTTATTTTCCTATTTACTGTAGGAGGAGTAACAGGGGTTGTTTTAGCAAACTCTGGTATTGATATTGCCTTACATGATACTTATTATGTTGTGGCGCACTTTCATTATGTTCTCTCAATGGGAGCAGTTTTTGCAATTTTTGCAGGTTTTTACTTCTGGATTAAGAAGATGACTGGTTTGGACTACCCTGAGGTGCTGGGACAGATCCATTTTTGGGTTTTCTTCGCAGGGGTAAACATTACATTTTTCCCAATGCACTTTTTGGGTTTAGCAGGGATGCCGCGTCGTATTCCTGATTATCCTGATGCATATAGCGGTTGGAACGCCATTGCGTCTTACGGTTCATATCTTTCAGCTCTTTCCGCTCTTTTTTTCTTTTATGTGGTTTACATTATGTTGACTGAAAAAGGAAAAGAAGATCATGCGAAGTTAAGAACTGTTTAAAAATTTAATAGAATTTTTTGATTTTACTAAATTTTTAACTTACAAAAAAAAATAAAATATGGGAAAATTAGATTTTATTGTTCCAAAAAATGTTAAAAGCCAAGAGCCTCCTTCAATCAGTAAGGATAGTGGTAGAGTAATTAGTATTAGTGATGGAGTAGTACGAGCTGAAGGACTTTTTGATGTTCAAGTAGGTGAGTTAGTTATTTTCGAAAGTGGCCTTCGAGGTCTAGTTTTAAACCTAGAACGAGATAATGTAGGGGTTGTACTTTTCGGAGATGACAGATTTGTAAAAGAAAATGATTTCGTATTCCGAGGATATGAAATTGTAAGTATTCCTGTGGGAAGTGAAGCTTTAGGTCGGGTTTTAAGCCCCTTAGGTGATCCTCTAGATAAAGGTCCTAAGCTTAAAACTCAAAAATCTCAAATTGAGGTAAAAGCGCCAGGAATTATTGCAAGACAGTCTGTAAACGAACCTGTAACTACTGGAATTAAAGTAATTGATGCATTAGTTCCTTTGGGCCGAGGACAACGAGAGTTGATCATTGGTGATCGTCAAACAGGAAAAACTTCAATTGCTATTGATACTATTTTAAATCAGCGAAAAGCAACAAAAGGAGAAATCCGATGTATTTATGTGGGAATTGGGATTAAAAGATCAACTTTATCTCAAATTGTAAATGCTGTTTTTAACAAAAAGAAGAATTGGTATACTTCAGTTGTAGCAGCTACCGCATCAGATGCAGCTCCTCTTCAGTTTTTAGCACCATATGCTGGAGCAACTCTTGGAGAGTTTATTCGGGATGGGTTAAAAATTGAAAACCATGCTGTAATTTTCTATGATGATTTGTCGAAACATGCTGTAGCTTATCGACAAATGTCTCTTTTATTAAGACGTCCTCCAGGCCGAGAAGCTTACCCAGGTGACGTTTTCTACTTGCACTCTCGTTTATTAGAGCGAGCGGCAAAGATGAATAAGTCTTTGGGAGGAGGGTCTTTAACTGCACTGCCAGTTATTGAAACTCAAGCAGGTGATGTATCTGCTTATATTCCAACTAATGTGATTTCAATTACTGATGGACAGATTTTCTTGGATACACGTCTTTTTAACGAAGGGGTTCGTCCAGCGATTAATGTAGGTCTTTCAGTAAGTCGAGTAGGTTCTGCTGCGCAATTAAAAGCGATGAAACAAATTGCGGGAAGTTTAAAACTAGAGCTTGCTATTTACCGAGAAGTAGAGTTGTTTGCTAAATTTGGTTCTGACTTAGATGAAGGAACTTTAAAACAGCTTCACCATGGTTCTCGATTAGTGGCGCTTTTAAACCAACCACGATTTGAGCCAATTCCTATTTTGAATCAAATCTTCGTGATTTTTGCAGGTGTAAGATCTTATATTGATGCAGTTCCTGTAAAATCAGTTCCTCAATATGAGAAGTTCTTGACTTCTAAGTGTGATTTAGATCCTCGATTGAAGTATCTTTTTCAGATCATTGCGAAGGATAAATATACTTTAAACAAGCTTGCTGAAGCTTATTTCAGTCACTTAGCTGAAGAGTATACTTATATTTTCTTGAATTATTCGACCTTTGTTCGAAACTTAAAATTTTTAGCTTAAAATTACAAAAAAAAAAAAACAATAAAAAGAGATGAAATCCAGCCTTGATAAATTCTTAGGTCCATCACTGTATTTAGTTGCAGCTTTAACAATTGTGGGAGTTTCTGTTGTTGTTGGTTTGGGATGGTATATTGATTATTCCAAATTAACTTCTGACAGTATACATTTATTAGCTCTGTATAACTGTTTTTTGTTGTTTTTTGAAGTTTTAGGAGCGCTGTTTTTTTTTGCGTTATCTATTTTCTTCATTTTTTCCTTTTACTACCAATTAAGGTATTATACGTCATCTTTTTATGCGGCTGTATCTTTATGGTTGATTTTAGGTTTCGCAATTATGTACATTCTTCCAGGTGTTATTTATATGAACAACTTTATGTTGTTGGCCCAAGTATCTGCTTTACATTGGGGTGAAATTCATATGTTAGTACCCGAAATCTCTTTTACAGATTTTATGGTAACTATGATGAACCAGGAATCGAGTACCCCACCTGTTAGTAAAATTCCTTCTATGGGGGATCATATCATTGTAGCTGGACTTACTGAGGACAAGGATCCTTATACTTGTTTTAGCGTGAAAAACGCTTTAAACAAAACTCTTAAACCCGGTTTGCTGAGTAGTGGCGCTCAGGTGAGTAAAAAATACATGGGTGTTCCCGATGCATTTTGTTTTGGGAATGTTGAGCCTCACCCAGACGATGTGGGAGGTAAAACTAAATAAATATTTTTGAATTATTCGATCTTTGTTCAAAACTTAAAACTATAAAAAAAATTAAGGAACCTATAACTCAGTTGGTTAGAGTGTACGCCTGATAAGCGTAAAGTCGGTAGTTCAAATCTACTTAGGTTCAGTTTTTTAAAATTTGTAAACTTTTACACTACAAATGAATTTTTCTACTTTATTTGCTAATGATATTAAGATTTTTTTCCCAGAAATCTTTCTGACTTTTGCCATATTGATTGTTCTAACATATGGAGTTTTGGTAGCAACATCTTTAACATATAATTACCCCTTAATAAGTAGAAATATTTATTATTTAGTTCTTTTTATTCTGGGAATAGGAATGACTTTAGTTTTTTATAACCCTGTAGATTCAGCTTTAATTTTTCAAAAGACTTTCCTTCATGATGATTGTAGCCGAATCGCGAAACTTTTTATTTTAGGAAGTGCTTTTGTTTGTTTAGTTTTTTCTCAATCTTTTTTAGAAAGTTCACAAATTAATAATTATGAATATTTTCTTTTACTTCTTTTTTCAGTTTTAGGTTTAAATTTGTTAATAAGTTCTTTTGATTTATTATCAGCATATTTAGCTATTGAACTTCAAGCATTATCGTTTTATGTTCTTGCTGCACTAAAAAGAAGATCAGTTTATTCTACAGAAGCTGGACTAAAATATTTTATTTTAGGTGCTTTTTCGTCTGGTTTATTAACTTATGCATTTTCTTTAATATATGGAGTAACAGGTACTACTAATTTATGCGATCTTCGGAATTTTTGTATTGATAGTCATTTTGATGGAGCAAATCTTTTGAAAGTTGCCCTAGTATTTTTATCTGCGGGGTTTTTATTTAAAATTGCAGCTTTTCCTTTCCATATGTGGTCACCTGATGTTTATGAAGGAGCGCCAACTCCAACAACTCTTTTTTTTGCAGTTGTTCCTAAACTAGCTATTCTTACCTTTTTCGTTAGGTTATTTTCGTATAGCTTTTTTAGCTTCGCAGAAATTTGGGAAAATCTTCTTCTTTTTTCTGCTTTAGGTTCAATTAGTTTTGCGGCTTTTGTTGCTATAAAACAAGATAGCTTAAAACGTTTATTAGCTTATAGTGGAATAGGCCATGCTGGTTTTATTCTTTTACCTTTAAGTGGGAATAGTTTGGATGGGCTACAAGCTCTTTTCTTTTATTCTTTAGTTTATATGGTAACCTCTCTTCCAACTTGGGGTGTTGTTTTAGCAGCTATGAAAGGAAAAAAAGATTCGCAAAATAATATTATTATTTTAGCAGGTTTATTAAATGCAAGTCCTGCGTTAGCTCTTCTTGCAGCTCTTAGTTTTTTTTCGCTTGCTGGGATTCCCCCATTAGTAGGCTTTTATTCAAAAGTTTTTGTTTTCTTTTCAGCAATTAAATCTTCGCTTTACTTTGCAGCATTCTTAGTTTTATTAATGAGTGTTGTTTCAACTTTTTATTATATAAGTCTAGTAAAGACTTTATATTTTGAGAAGAATAAAAATTGGATTTTTTATCAGGAAGTGTCGAAAGAAAAATCTATCCTTCTTTCGGTATTTTTTTTCCTTTTAGTTTTCTTATTCTTCGAACCTAATCTTCTTCTTTTATATTCACAGAAGATGGCTCTTTCTGTTTTTTAGTTTAATTTGAAAAAACAAAAAAAAAATTAACTTATGATATGTAGTCCCTTGGATCAATTTCGAATTCTTCCAATTATAGAAAATATGCTATTGGGATTAGATTTCTCACTAACAAATACTGCATTAATTCAATTTCTATCTTTGGGATCATTTTTATTTCTTTCCCTTTTATATACTTCACCTGTTGTGTATTTGGACCAAGGTACTCAAAATCAAAAATCAGAATTGACTGCTTTTTTGGTACCAAATAATCGATGGTTTTTATTGTTTGAAAACCTTTATAAAATGATACACTCGTTGTTAATGGATAATGTAGGTGTTAAAGGACAGCCTTATTTCCCATTTCTTTTTGCAGTGTTTAATTTTGTATTGTGTACAAATTTAATAGGGCTAATTCCTTATAGCTTTACTGCAACAAGTCATATTATTGTAACTTTTTCTTTGGCTCTAATAGTTTTTGTTGGGGTTAATGTTATTGGAGTAGAACTTCACAAATATCGATTTTTAAATCTATTTCTTCCTTCAGGAACAGCTTTTGCATTAGCTTTTTTATTAGTTCCTTTGGAAATAGTATCGTTTCTTTCAAAACCTATAAGTTTATCTGTTCGGTTGTTTGCTAACATGATGGCAGGTCACACCCTATTAAAGGTAATTGCAGGTTTTGCTTGGAGCATGATGAAAGGAGGCCCTCTTCTTTTCATTGCTCATGTTCTGCCTTTGGCAGTATTGTTCCTTTTAGTAGGATTAGAGTTGGGAGTAGCTTTAATTCAAGCTTATGTGTTTACAGTATTAAGTTGCATATACTTGAATGACTCTATTCATCTTCACTAATAAAAAAATTAAAAACATAAGGGGAATCATGATAATTTTTACACTTCTAAAAATTCTCTCTGTTGTAGTAGCAGTATTAATAGGTGTAGCTTATTTTACTTTAGCAGAAAGGAAGATCATGGGTACTATTCAACGTCGAAGAGGACCTAATGTTGTAGGTTTTCAGGGTCTTTTGCAACCGTTAGCTGATGGTTTAAAACTTTTTGTTAAAGAAACAATTCTTCCAAGTAATGCGAATAAATCTCTTTTTCTTCTAGCACCAATGCTGACCTTTGGTTTATCTCTATTAGGATGGCTTGTTATCCCTATGGGAGAAGGTTTGGTTTTAGCTGATGTTAATGTAGGAATTTTATATCTTCTTGCTATTTCGGCTTTGGGAGTGTATGGTATTATTTTATCAGGTTGGTCAAGTAATTCTAAGTATGCTTTTTTGGGTGCTCTAAGATCAGCGGCTCAAATGGTTTCGTATGAAGTCTCTATAGGTTTTATTTTAATTACTGTGGTGTTATGTGCAGGGTCGTTTAATTTAAGTTCAATTGTGATGGCTCAGGAAAAAGTATGGTTTTGCTTACCTCATATGCCTATGTTTGTTTTGTTTTTCATATCTGCACTTGCAGAAACAAATAGACATCCTTTTGATTTACCTGAGGCTGAAGCTGAATTGGTATCTGGGTATAATGTAGAGTATTCAGCAATGGGTTTTGCTTTATTCTTCTTAGGAGAATATGCTAATATGTTATTGATGAGCGCATTAACAACTATTCTATTCTTGGGTGGATGGTTGCCTTTACTACCATTTTTTCCTTTTACACTTATACCAGGACCAGTGTGGTTTGGTTTTAAAATTGTTTTATTTGTTATCCTTTTTGTGGTGATGAGAGCTTGTTTACCAAGATTCCGGTATGACCAACTTATGAGTCTTGGTTGGAAAGTGTTTTTACCATTTTCATTAGGTTGGCTAATATTAACCGCAAGTATACTAACTAGTTTTAATTGGTTACCTAATTAAAAAAATTTTATACTTAAATTTTTTCTAATGGAGTATAGCCAAGTGGCAAGGCATCCGTTTTTGGTACGGACATCAAAGGTTCGAATCCTTTTATTCCAAAGGTTTTTATAAAAAAATGGGTGAGGATAGCTCAGTTGGTAGAGCGTCAAATTGTGGCTTTGAATGTCACGGGTTCAATTCCCGTTCTTCGCCCTTTTATATTCATGGTTTAGTAAGATAAAAAAAACGAAACCTTCGTATAGAATACACAAACTTATACTTAAAAAGATTTGACTGAAAACATCAGGGGGTGTAATGAGAGTTGCAATTCCAAGAAAAGTAAAATAAATAAGTTTTCGTGAAATTTTATAAAAAGAAGGCTGAAATTTAGGAAGAAAAAAGAAAAGAAAGCCTATAACTTGAAAGGAAAACTGTAAAAAGTATAAACTTTTTAAAAAAAAGTTACAATATGAATTAAATTTTGTTTCAAAATGAATCCCTACATAATTTTCTGCTGAAGAAGTTTGAAAACTTGAAAAAAACTCCCAGCAATAAGGAATAAAAATTTTGTAACTAAGAGTTGTTCCAATAAAATAAATTAAAAGACTGAAAAAAAAGTAGTTTTGAACAAATTTGCTTTCATATTGATATAAAGCTGGGTTAAAAAAAAGACCTGTTTGGAGAATTAAAAAAGGAAGAGAACCGTAAAGTGATAAAAAAAAACTTAATCTTATGTAAACTGAAAAAATTTCTGTAAGATGAGTTGAAATAAAATATGGAAATTCTTCTTTTTGACAACACTGTATAAAAAAGGTTATTTCTTCTTTATAAGAATATATTAGTAAGAATAAAAAACTAAAATGCAGAAAAAATAAAAAGAATCTATATTGAAGTTCAAGAAAATAGGTTTTGATTTTCATGTTTAAAAATAAAAAAAAATGAAGTTAAAAGATTGTTTTGAGGTTCGTGTTCGGTACCAAACTTTCAATCAGCAGGAATTCGATACTTTAAAACAAAAGATAAAAGAATTATTTGTTAATAAATTTTCTTTTTCTTCTGTAAGGCTTCCCGTAAAGAAAAAAAGAGTAACCCTATTGAGATCGCCTCATGTAAATAAAAAATCTCGGGATCAGCTTGAAGTTAGGCTTTATAATGGTGTTGTTTTTCTTAGAACAACTTCTTTACAGCCTGTTTTATTGGAAGCTTTAAAAAATTTATCAGTTCCTCAAATGTCGTTGAAGATTTCTATTATTAATTTGTAAAATTAAAGAAAAAAAATGTTATCCTTAAAAGAATATTATCAACAAAGACGGGATTTGCTTAAAGGAAATAAAGGTTTACAGCCTCAAATGCATGATGAATTAAATCAGCTTTTTCCTAAACATGAAAAAGACCAAATAGTATCAAAAAAGCCTTTTAAAAATCGAGGGATTGTTTATGTTCATGCATCCTTAACTAATACCATAGTTGTATTAACCGATTTAAAAGGAAAAACTAAATATGTACGATCTGCAGGTTTGTGTGGATTTCAAGGGAAGAAGAAGAGATCTACCAAATTTGCTATTATTTCAACCTTAGAGACTTTAGCTGATATAGCAAAAGATCGAAGGTATACTGAAGTTTTCCTTTGTTTACGAGGGGTTTCTCGAGCTCGACGACATGTTTTAAAGTGTTTGAAAGAAAAAGGTTTAAAACTTTTGGGGATTTGGGATATGACACCAAATCCTCATAATGGGTGTCGGCCTAAAAAAATGAGACGAGGATAAAAGAACTCCTTGTTTCAAAAAGCCCATTTGCGCCTTCAAAAACCGATGAGAAGCTGTGTTGTAAGCATGAGGGGGTATGATTCTCAAAACTTTTTTCTTTAACAAGTATGGTTATAGAAAGAAGAAACTTTAGGAGTTGAAATATTTGTACTCACTAAAAATCTTAATAAATTAAAAAATAAAGAAATATTCGTAATGTTAGAAATAACAAAAAAAAATACTCAAAAACATCCTTTTCATTTAGTTGATCCTAGCCCATGGCCATTAGTTGCTGCTTTTGCTGCTTTTCTTCTTGTAAGTGGTGGGGTTCTTTATATGCATAACTATAGCGGTGGTGGATCTTTACTTTTAACAGGTTTTTTCTTCCTGCTTTTTGTTATGTATACTTGGTGGAGAGATGTGGTTCGTGAAGGAACTTTTGAAGGTCAACACACTAAAGCTGTTCAAGGTGGATTAAGAATGGGAATGATTCTTTTTATTGTCTCAGAAGTAATGTTTTTTTTTGCCTTCTTTTGGGCCTTTTTCCATTCTAGTTTAGCTCCTGTTCCTGAAATTGGTGGTGTATGGCCTCCAAAAGCCATCGAGGTAATGTCTCCATGGGGGATTCCTTTTTTAAATACCGTTATTCTTTTAACTTCTGGAGCTACTGTAACATGGGCTCACGAAGCTATTATCCACGGTCGACGAGAAGATGCTGTAAGTTCTTTAATTTACACTATTCTTTACGCAATCTACTTTACCAGTTTTCAGGTATATGAGTACTTTCATGCTGGATTTGGTATGTCTGACGGTATTTATGGATCAGTTTTTTATATGGCGACTGGATTCCACGGTTTCCATGTATTTGTAGGAACTTGTTTTCTTATTGTATGTGCAATAAGATTAGCATCTTACCACTTTACTGTAGAGCACCATTTTGGTTTTGAAGCTGCGGCTTGGTACTGGCATTTTGTTGATGTAGTTTGGTTATTCCTTTTTGTTAGTATTTACTGGTGGGGAGGATCCTAAACCAAATTTAGTTCTTCAACCTTTTTTAAAATGCCTTCTCTATTTTATCAAGAATATTTTCCAGTTTGGGTAGCCCTTTTCGTAAGTATAGCTTTATCTCTTATCATTTTTGGAGCTTCATATTTTTTAGCTGTTCAAAATCCTGATACTGAAAAATTGTCTTCTTACGAATGTGGATTTGACCCTTATGAAGACGCTCGAAATACTTTCGATGTTCGTTTTTATTTGGTGGCTATCCTCTTTATTATATTTGATTTAGAAGCAGTATTCTTTTTTCCTTGGGCTATTTCTCTAAGTCATTTAACCTCTTGGGGGTTCTGGACCATGATTGACTTTATTGTTGAATTAGGTATAGGCTTCCTTTATGCTTGGAAAATTGGTGCCCTTGAGTGGGAATAATTTCCTTTCTGGATACCTTTTTCTACTCTTAAAGATTAATTAAAGAATTTATGTTGGGAATTTACTTTATAAATAAATTAAAAGGAATTCTTCCTCTAGAAAATGCAAAAGTTCTAGAAAATGAAGTTGTTTTAAGTGTTCATCCTAAATATTTGTACGGGATTTTGAACTTTTTAAAAAATAATGTGTATTGTCAATATACATGTTTAACAGCCATTTCAGGTACAGATTATCCTGAGCGAAAAAATCGGTTTGAAGTAGCTTACGAACTTTTAAGTTTTCATTTTAATTCTCGACTTCGTGTAAAAACTTTTGTAAATGAGAGTACACCTCTTCATTCTGTTGTTTCTCTATATCCAGCAGCAAATTGGTGGGAAAGAGAGGTTTGGGATCTTTTTGGAGTTTTTTTTCAAAATCACCCAGATTTACGACGTATTTTAACCGATTATGGATTTCAAGGTCATCCTTTACGTAAAGATTTCCCATTAAGCGGTTATGTTGAAGTTTCTTACGATGAAAAATTAAAACGGGTTATTTCACAACCACTAGAGCTTAGTCAGGAATTTCGTTCGTTTGATTTTCGAAGTCCTTGGTCAACAGGGGTAGCTTTAAAATCAGTATCGAATTAAAATATATTGATTTTGCCCTTTTAAAAAGTAAAAACAAAAGTGCAAGAATTGTTTTTAAAAAAAGTACGTCCAGTTACTCCTTCTTTGAGAGGGCTTCGACTTTTTCAAAGACCTTTTTTAAGAATGAAAAAATTCTTAAAAAAAAAGACTTCAGGTTTTCAAACTTGTGTAGGTCGAAATCATAAAGGTAAAATTACAATTTCTCATCGAGGGGGAGGACACAAACGATTATATCGTTATGTGGACTTTTACCGTCTTCAAGGTAAAGGAATTGTAGAAGCTATTGAATACGATCCTTTTCGAACTGCTTTTCTTGCTAGAGTGTATGATTTTGAAAAAAAAGATCATTTTTATATCATTGCACCGAAAAATTTATGGGTAGGTTCATTCATAAATTCAGGGAAAAGTGCCGAAATTAGTGTTGGTCATTCGCTTCCATTATCTTTAATTCCTGTTGGTAGCCTTCTTCATAATCTTTCTGTAGGGCCTAAACAAAAAGGTCAAATTGCAAGAGCAGCCGGTACATATGTGCAATTAATACAGAAAACTAAAGATTATGGTCGGGTACGTTTTCCTTCAGGTGAACAAAGATTGGTTCCTATTAGATCTTCCGCTACTTTAGGAGTTGTTTCAAATGAAAATTGGCGTTTGACTTTATTGGGAAAAGCAGGTAGATCTAGGTGGAAAAATCGACGACCTCACGTACGGGGTGTTGCAATGAATCCTGTAGATCATCCCCATGGTGGTGGGGAAGGGAAAACGTCAGGTGGTAGACCTTCTGTAACACCTTGGGGGAAACCTACCAAAGGTCCGAAAACAAGTCGGTCACGAAACGTAAGAATTCTAGTTCCACGAAAAAAATAAATGGCTTGGAAAAATCCTTATATTCAAAATGTAGTACTAGAAAAAGCTCTTCAAACTATAGGTAGTAAGAAACCTCTTCCAATAAAAATATGGTCACGTTCTTCTACCATTCTTCCTATTTTTGCAGGTTTGCGTTTTTCTGTATATAATGGAAAAGATTTTTTCCTATTATCAATAACTCCAGAAATGGCAGGGTTTAAGTTTGGTGAATTTGTGCCTACTAGAGCACGGTACAAGTTTAAAAAAAAGAAGAAAAAAAAATAAATTATGGGACAAAAAGTAAATCCTATACTTTTTCGATCAGGTTTAAAAAAGAATGTTAATCCTTTTCTGGTATCTCCAACAAGATCACATCTTTTTTCTCACTTATTAATTCAGGAAATTGAAATTAAAAATTTTTTATCATTTCTACTTCGTTCACGAGGAATTTTGTTACGTTCGTGCAAATTTTCTCGAACAGAGGAAAAATTTTCTCTTGATTTAGATCTTTATTTTGCTTCTCTTTTCGGAAAAGAATCGAAACTTTCTTGGGTTCGATCTACGTTTAAAAATATGAAGAAAAAATATAATGAACTTAATAAAGTAAAAGATTTAAAGATCTTTTTGGATAGTTCACAGTTTTCTGACGAAAGGTTAAAAAAAATTCCGTTTCGTCGGAAGTTACGGAAGTATTCAAAGTTTAAATCGAAATTTAAGTCAAGATTTAATTTAGAATCAATATTAAAAAGTAAAAAAGAATTTCGATTGAAGAAAAAACTGAGAAAAAAAAGAATTCAAAATTTTATTTGTAGAGTTCAGAAAGGATTTTCAAACCAAAGCAAACTTTCTATACAACGATCTTTTAAGTACAAATCGCCTTTAAAATTATTGAAATCTTTCAAAAAAACTTTATGTCTTCGTAAACTAAGAATAAAACCTAAAAAATCTAGCTTAAAATATATGCATTTTAAAAAATTTAAGTTAAAGGCCAAGGGTTTAAAAAAATCAAAATTATTTAATTTAGTTTATAAACGCCGACTTTTTTATTTTCTACTTTACAAAAAAAAAAAAGGAGTAGAGTGGGGTAAAAATGATGATGAAAGTCTTTTTAGTGTAAATCAGAGTCATTTAAAATCTAGTTCGGATTTTGGAAGATTAAGTATTTTAAAGTTGTATCGACTTTTTGCTCTAAGAAAGTTAAAATATAATTTTTCTTCACTTTTTTTAAGAAATTTTATATCAGCAAGAAAAAGTTTTAAAAGGCCCGTAAAAATAGGTCAAAGTTTGCTAGATCTAAATAAACTTTTGTGTCAATCTTTGCAAAATTATTCTGGTATTGAAAAAGTTAGTATAAGATTATCAAGTACACAATTGTCGTTTTTACCATCTTTTAAACTATATAAGAAGTTTTTAGTACGAAAACTTGCTTCATTGAAACGAAATAGAGATTTTAAAAATTACTTTATAGAAACAGTAGAATTATTTTATTTCGTTTTAGGTAGTTTTGGACAAGGGAATGCTGCTTTAGTGGCTAAATATATCTCTCGCCTATTGGAGAAAAACCGAAAACAACTTCTTGTTGTTAGATTTCTAAAAAAGTGCTTGCAGCTTTTTTTTGAGAAAATGCCTAAATCTTTCTTAGCTGTAGAAGGAATTCGGATCTTAATGAAAGGTCGTTTTAATAAAAGAAGACGAACTAAAAAAATAGTAATTTCTCAAGGTCAAATTTCTTTACAAACTTTAGATACTTGTTTAGATTATTCTCAAACCCAAGCGATTACTCTTTATGGAAGTTTTGGAATAAAAGTTTGGATTTCAAAGCGAAGGGATTAAACTTATAATTAAAAAATCATTTGAGTTCTATCAAAAGAGGGAATAACTCAGCGGTTAGAGTGTTGGCCTGTCACGCCAAAAGTCGCGGGTTCGAATCCCGTTTTCCTCGAAAATTAAAAAAGCATTCTTAGCTCAGTTGGATAGAGCAACAGCCTTCTAAGCTGATGGTGACAGGTTCAAATCCTGTAGAATGTAATGAAAAAATATTTAAAATAATATAATAAAACAAATTTCTTTCATATGGCTGCTAATGAAGAAAGACTATTTTTTAGTAGAACTACTTTTTAAATAAGATTGAGAACAAAAACCATGATTTCTTTAGTCAATTTTTCTACAGTTTTTTTCCATATTTTAATTAGTCTAGGAATAACTTTTTTGTATCATTTTGTTTTTCATTTTGATTCCATTCTTAGTCTTCTTATTTTTCTTCCTCTATTAGGGGCTTTTATTATCGCATGGCTTCCTTCAGAAAATCAAACCTTTATGAAAACAGTAGGTTTAGTAACTACAGGAATTACTTTCCTTCTTTCTTTAGGGTTATGGATAAACTTTAATAAATCAATATCAAAATTTCAATTTGTTGAAGTTTTAAATTATTGGTTTCCTTGGGATTCAAATTCTTCAACATCTCTTTATTTAGGTGTTGATGGAATTTCTCTTTTTTTTATCCTTTTGACAACTCTTTTAATTTTTCTATGTTTGTTGTCTAGTTGGGAAAATATACATACTTATTTAAAAGAATATTTAATAGCTTTTTTAGTATTAGAGTCTCTTTTATTAGGTGTTTTTATGATTTTAGATTTATTGTTATTTTATATCCTTTTTGAAGGAACTTTAATCCCTATGTTTATTATGATTTTAATATGGGGTTCTCGTGAAAGAAAAATTCGTGCAGCTACTATGCTTTTTCTTTACACATTGTTGGGTTCAGTTTTTATGTTAGCAGCAATTCTTTATATCTTTTGGTCAGTAGGTACCACAGATTATCAAGTTCTTGTTGCTGCATCTTCATTTTCTCCTTTTGAAGAACGTCTTCTATGGTTAGCTTTTTTCCTTTCTTTTGCTACAAAGGTTCCAATGCTTCCTGTACATATATGGTTACCTGAAGCTCACGTTGAAGCTCCTACTGCGGGGTCGGTAATCTTAGCAGGTATTCTTTTGAAGTTGGGAACATATGGTTTTTTAAGATTTTCTCTTCCATTATTTCCTGAAGCAAACATTTATTTTCTTCCTTTTGTTTATACTCTTTCTGTTTTAGGAGTTATTTATACTTCTTTAACAGCAATTAGGCAAACTGATTTTAAAAGAATTGTTGCTTATACTTCAGTAGCTCATATGAATATTGTAATGATAGGGATTTATAGTTTTAACCTTATAGGTTTAGGTGGTTCTATTCTTCAAAGTATAAGTCACGGTTTTGTGGCAAGTGCGCTCTTTTTAATTATAGGGGTTGTTTATGATCGATTCCATACACGATTAATAAAATACTATAGTGGTTTAGTTCATTTTATGCCTCTTTACACTATTATTTTTCTTTTTTTTACTATGGCTAATATTGCTTTGCCTGGGACAAGCAGTTTTGTTGGTGAATTTCTTATTCTTACAGGAAGTTTGAAAGAAAACACTACAGTAACTTTTTTAGGTGCAACTGGTATGGTCTTGGGTGGTGCATATTCGTTATGGCTTTTTAATAGGATTGTTTATGGGAATTTAAAAAAAGATGAGGGTCATCTTCATTTAAAATATTCGTATGATATAAATCGTCGAGAGTTTTATGTGTTTTTGCCTTTGATTTTAGGTACATTAGTAATGGGAATTTATCCTAAAATTTTTTTAGATCCTCTAGATGCATCTCTATTAAATTTGGTTTTTCAATGTAAATCGTAAATTTATTTTAAACCAGAGTGGTGGAATTGGTAGACACGCTAGGTTTAGGTTCTAGTTCTGCAAAGAGTAGGGGTTCAAGTCCCCTCTTTGGTATAAAAATGCAACATTCTTTATGGAATATGTATTCATCTATTCAGACAGGAGTTTTGTCGGGAAAAAAATCTATTATTTGCTTTTCTAATCCTCTTTGTTTATCAGTTTTACCTATATTGTATAAAGAAGGTTATATTAATGGATTTCGTGTATCTCCAACAAAATTAGGAATGGTTGAAATTTTTCTAAAATATAATCAAGGTAAACCTGTAATGCGAAAACTTATTTCACCATCAAAACCAGGTCGTCGAATGTATATGTCTATTAAAACTGGTTGGAAATTTCCATCCTCTTTTTCTACACAAATTTTTTCAACACCGAAAGGATTGTATACAGGAAAAGACTGTCGCCGGGTTTGGAATGGGGGAGAGTTTTTAGGGTTTCTTTTATAAAAATAAAAAATGTCAAGTTTAAAACATTATCCTGTTCGTCAACCAAAAGATTTAAAACTTACTTTAGTTGCTGAGGAAAAAGTAATTTTTATTGAAAAAGATAAGAATCGTTTTATTTTTCCAATTCCTCCTTCAGGTATTTCTTATACTCCTGAAGAAAAAAAAATTTGGATAGTACAATGTCAGAAGAAGTCAAAAGCCTTTTTTGGTCTTTATAAAATTCTTCTTGGTCAAGTTTTATTAGGAGTTCTTTTTTCTTATCGTCGACAATTAAATATTGTAGGTATTGGTTATCAGGCAAGTATAGAAAAAGAAAAAACTGATAATATATTGGTTTTAAAATTAGGTTACAGTCATCTTGTTCGTCTTCAAGTCCCTTCTTCTTTACAAATTAGTTGCCCTAAACCACGGGTTATTGTTATAAAAGGAATAAATCTACAACGAGTTAGCAATTTTGCTCAGGCAATTCGTAGATGTCGAGTTCCTTCTACTTATAAAGAAAAGGGAATTTACCTTTTAGGTGAACAATTAAGACTAAAGCAAGGTAAAAAAACATAAAAATTATGAAAAAAGAAAAGGAATTGTTAATAAAAAAATTTCTCTTTTATGATCTTCATTATGGAAGTTCTAAGTTAACAATGAATCTAACATCAAAATCTCATTTAATAGGAGTTAGAAATGGTTTTTGTATTTTAGATTTAAGAGAGACTAGACTTTATCTTCGTTATGCTATAAATTTTTTGAAACGACTGCTAACTAGTCGAAAAAAAATCCTTTTTTTGGGAGGTCCTTTAGGTTTGGAAAAAGAATTTGGTTCCTTGTGCTTAAAGAAAAAGCATCCATGGGTTGAAACTTGGTCTTATGGTCTTCTTACTAACCCAGGTCAATCTTATGGAGACAAATCTTTTTTTAAATATGGTAAGCCTTCACTTATTTTTATTTTTGATTTGTCGCTCTATGAAGAAGCTATAAAAGAAGCTTTAAGATTAGATATACCTATAATGGCTTTTGTAAATACTGACGAAAGTTTAGAAATTGTAGATTATCCGATCCCTGCTAATGTAAAATCTATGATGGGAGGTCGTTTTACTTATAATTTCTTCTTTTACCTTTTTCAGCTTTATCAAAAAAATTAAAAATATAATAATGAGTAAGAGTCCACGAACCCTTATCGAACTCGATGGGAAATCTGCTTGTTTCCGGAGATACTGTGAAAATGGGAAATACGGTTTAAATTATAATATATTTATATCCAATTGAAAATAAAAAAAAATGGCTATCAAACGTTATCTGCCAAGATATAGAAAGCTTTTACGTTTTAACCGACCATTATGGTACGAAAAACGGATAAAACTTAGAAAATTTGAAAAGCAAAAGTGGCAAAGAGCAAAAAGACTTTACTATCCAAGAAAGTTAAAATTTTATCGTCAGGATGTTTCTTCAATGCCTGTTGCTAGATTTTCTAACGTTGACCGTACAATACGTCTAAGAAAAACTTATAAATTTCTTTTAAGAGATAAACAGCGTCTTCAACTTTATTATGGTGGACGAAGACTTCGTTTTTTTCAACTTAAGAATTTAGCAAGAAAGTTAAAAAATCGAAAGGTTTCTAAAGGAATGCCTCATTCGAAAGCTTTTCTCTCTTTATTAGAAAATCGTTTAGATGTTGTTCTTTACCGTTTTTGTGTTGTTAATAGTCTTGCTCAAGCAAGAAAAATTATCCAAACTGGTCGTGTGAAAGTAAATAGTTGTTTAATAAAAAATCCGGGTTATATTCTTAATCCAGATGATATTTTACTTTTAGATCCTTTTCTTAAAAATTGGTCGTTAGGGACTTTTATGAAGAAAACCTTTCCTTATTTTTTTTATCGATATAAAAAAAAACGAAGAGTTATTATAGGAAGATGTAAAGAAGTTTTGGAACAAGGTTTTAGTGATAGAAAAGTAAAAAAAATATATACAAAAGTGAAAAGTTTTATTCTTAAATTAAAAGAAAAAAAAGAAAATGGTTCAGTCTCTAAAAAAAAGAAAAGTTCAGGTAAAGACTCAATCAAGAATTCGGTTAAAAACTCAGCAAAAACCTAATTTTCAAAAAAAAGCTATAGTTTTAAAGAAAAAAGAAACATATTTAAAAACTAATATTTATAAATATAATAATTATCTTTTTTCTTTTTTATCTGCTTTAAAAGCTTATCGGCTTGAAAACCGAAAACTTTTAGGTTTTTCAAATGGGATAGAATTAAAAACACTTTCATATCGATTCTTTAAAGATACTAAAATTTTAAAAAGTGGGTCTAATTCTATAAAATCTGTTAATTTTTTGCCACAAATTAGTAAACTTTTTTCAAGTAAAATTGAAAAACAAAAGAAAAAAAAAATGGGTAACTTACGGAAAAAAGGTTTAACGTTTTTAAAAAGAACTTTTTTCCCTTTTTCTTTTTCCAAAAAAGACGGTTCTTTGGAAAAACAAAGAAGTTTTAAGAACTTTTGGTTTTTAAAAAGGAAACAATCCGAATTTTTGAAAATTTGTAAAAAAAAATCTATCAGTTTTAAGTTTAAAAGACCTTTAAGTTTTAGTAAACCTGTTTTAAATAGACGTCTTCTTCTGCATAAAATAAAAATTGCAGAAAAAAAAAAATATAAAAAACTTCATAGCTTTCTTTTTTTAAAAAGAAATAATTTAAGGTCTTTATTAAAATACTATATAATAGGTCGTCGAAAGTTTAAATTTAAGTTAAACTATAAAGTTGTTCGAACTTTTGTTAAGGTTCCTAAGTTTAACCAAAAGTTTCTTAAGCCAATTCAAAAACAGCTAAACCCGAAAAAAAAGCGTCAAAATTTTGATACTTTTTTTCAAGTACATGATGTTAATAAATCAATAAACTTTTTTAAAAAAGATAAGCTATTTTTTAAAAACAAAGCAAAAAGTTTATCTCGGTCAGTAACAAAAATAGTACAAAGATCAGGGGGGCAAGCAAGATTGAGAAATGGTAATTATAAGTATTTTAGGTCTTCTAAAAAAAGAAGAAAAAAAATGATGCAAAGGTTAGTTAAAAAATGGAATCGAAAAAAGAAATGGAAGCGAAGAGGTGTTTTTAAATTTTTTCGTTCTAAGCTAAAATTTTTGAATAATTTTTCTGTTCCGCGTCATTTTGAAATAAATTATAAAACAGGAGAAATTCTTTATCTAGGTTTTATAGATTCTTCAAGTGTAGATCTTCGACTTCCTTTCAAATTAAATATAAGACGATTAACTACTTATTTTTCTTCTTAGAAATAGAATTTTTTAGGTTTATAAAAGTTAAAAATCTTTTAATGTATTTGACACTTGTCTTTTTACCTTTTTTTGGTTCTATAGCTGCTGGTTTTTTTGGATTTTTTGTAGGAGCTCAAGGAGCAGGTTACCTAACAATTCTTTGTTTGGGTTTAACCTTTTTAATGTCTTGCTTTGTTTTTTATGAAGTTGCTCTTGCAGGAAGTCCGTGTTTTCTTCAAGTAATGCCATGGTTTGATTCTGAACTTTTTAGCTTTACTTGGGGATTTCAATTCGATAGTTTAACTGCTGTAATGTTAATTGTGGTGACCTTTATTTCCTTTTTAGTTCATATTTATTCAACTGAATATATGAGTCATGATCCACATCTTCCTAGATTTATGTCGTATTTATCACTTTTCACTTTCTTTATGCTTATTTTAGTGACTGCTGATAATTTTATTCAGATGTTTGTAGGTTGGGAAGGTGTTGGTTTATGTTCTTACCTTCTAATTAACTTTTGGTTTACTAGAATTCAAGCGAATAAAGCTGCCATTAAAGCTATGGTAATGAACCGAATTGGAGATTTTGGGTTGGCTTTAGGGATTTTCTGTCTTTTCAGTACACTTGGAGCTGTAGACTACTCTACAGTTTTTGCTTTAGCTCCCTACTATGCTTCGGAAAAGTTTAATTTCTTAAATATTGATTTTAGCTTTTTAGATTTAGTAGGTGTCCTTTTGTTTATAGGGGCTGTAGGAAAATCTGCTCAGTTAGGTTTGCATACATGGTTACCTGATGCTATGGAAGGTCCTACACCTGTATCTGCTTTAATTCATGCAGCAACTATGGTAACTGCGGGTGTTTTTTTAATTGCACGTTGTTCACCAATATTTGAATATGCACCTAATGCACTTTCTGTTGTGACAGTAGTAGGGGCGATGACAGCTTTTTTTGCAGCAAGTACAGGACTTCTGCAGAATGATATGAAGCGTGTTATTGCTTATTCGACATGTAGTCAGCTTGGTTACATGATTTTTGCGTGTGGGTTATCCAATTATCATGTAGGTGTATTTCATTTAGCTAATCATGCTTTTTTTAAAGCTCTTCTTTTTTTGGGAGCTGGTTGTGTTATTCATGCAGTAGGTGATGAACAAGACATGAGAAAAATGGGTGGTTTAGCAAAGCTTCTTCCGTTTACATACGCAATGATGTTAATAGGTTCATTGTCTTTAATGGGAATGCCTTTTTTGACTGGGTTTTATTCTAAAGATGTTATTTTAGAGGTTGCTTATGGTAAGTATTCAACTCCAGGTCATTTTGCTTATGTTTTAGGAAGTTTAGCAGCTTTTTTAACAGCTTTTTACTCAATGCGTCTGCTTTATCTTACTTTTTTATCAAAACCCAATGGATATAGGGTTTTGATTTTGAATGCGCATGAGGCCCCTTTCAGGATGGCTTTCCCTCTTTTCTTATTAGTTATTCCAAGTATTTTTATAGGGTACTGGAGTAAAGATATGATTATAGGATTAGGAAGTGATTTTTGGCAAGGTGCCATTTTTATTCAGCCAAAAAACTTTAATATGATTGATGCTGAGCACATACCTCAAGCAGCTAAATTATTACCTGTGATTTTATCTATTATAGGAGCTTCTAGTTCATATTTCTTATATTCTTATAGTTCGAAAAGTCTTTATTTGTTAAAGACTTCACCTATAGGTTTAAAACTTTATACTTTTTTAAATCGAAAATGGTTTTTCGACAAAGTATATAATGAGATTATAGGTCAATTTTTCCTTAATGCAGCTTATCATCATACATATAAGCAAATAGATAGAGGATTAATTGAATCGTTAGGTCCTTTTGGTCTTACACGTCTAGTTTCAAGAATAGCTTTAGCATTGAGAGTTCTTCAAACAGGTTTCTTTTACCATTATGCTTTAGCAATGGTTTTAAGTTTGATTTCTTGTTTAGCTTATTTCCGTTTAGCTGAAAATGAAGTAGCTTTCTTCTTATTTTCAGATGCAAGGTTATGGTTCCTGTTTATTGTTGCTTTCTTTTTTCTTCAAACTGATTTTTCAAAAAAAACTAAATAAGATTGAGAACATGAAATTAATTTTTATATGTATAAGTTTTTTGTTATGTTGGTATTCTGCTTTAAAATTTTTCTTAATAAATTGTGGTGATAACTCTATGTTTCTGCTTAATGATTTGAAATTATGGGGTTTATTCTTTATAGCTTTTTATTTTATTATGGAATTTGAAAAGTAAAGAAATAAATTATTCTAACAAGAATGATAATGATAGAAAAATAAAAAAAAATGATTCAAGCCCAAACAATTTTTCGTGTAAGTGATAATTCAGGAGCGAAAAAAGTAAAATGTATTAAAGTGTTAGGTGGGTTTAAAAGAAAGGTAGCTTCAGTAGGAGATCTTATTGTAGTTTCAATTCGTCGTGTGAAGCAACATAAGAAGAAAAAGATTAAAGTAAAAGAAGGAGAAGTTTGTTTTGGTTTAGTTATTCGTACTAAAGCAAAATTTCAACGTAAAAATTTTTCGTCTTTTTCTTGTCAAGAAAATTCTCTTGTTCTTTTAAACCAAGCGAAAAAACCGTTAGGGACTAGAGTTTTAGGTCCTATACCCAAACAGTTTCGCTCGTCTAAATTTATGCGTATAGTTTCGCTTTCTTCGGGTTTCTTCTAAAAAAATTAAAAATGTCAACTCTTTATTATTACTATAAAAATATTGTACGTCAAGATCTTTTAACGAAGTATAACTATACAAACTACGCAGAGATCCCTCGTCTTAAAAAAATTTGTTTAAGCTTTCAAGTTTCACAATCATCATTAAGACAATTACTTCCATTAATGTCTGCATTAACTTTAGCATCCCATCAAAAACCTTTTTTTTTGAGATCAAAACAGATAAATTTAGTTTTAAGGCTAAAAAAAGGTTATCCAATAGGGTGTAAAGTGACTATTCGAGGTTCAAAAATGTATGATTTTTTAGAACAAATTCTTTTTTTAATTTTTCCTCAGTCTAAAGGGTCTATGCTTCCTTTTTTTAGAATAGGAAAAAAAGAAGCATTTTTAAGTATTGAAAATCCTTTTTTCTTTAAAGAAATTGAAAAGGAATATGAGAATTTTCGAGAATTACCTAAACTTCATTTAACAATGGTCGCAAATGTAGAAAAAAAAGGAGAGATCATTTCCTTATTGTCTGCTTTAAAGTTTCCTATAAAAAAATAAAAGACAATGATTAGTTTTGGACAAATTTTAATTCTTTTGCTTATAGGTTTGTTACTTTTTGGAGATTTAAGAAAAATATTTAATAGAATTCTTCTTTTTTTTGCAAACATTAAAACTATGTTTCAAAAAAATTCGAAGAATGAAAAAGAAGATTAATTCTTAAATATAAAACAAATTTTTGTAACAAGCATTCTAATGAAGAAAGATGATCTTTCTTTTTAAAATTTTTAAATATAGTTTTAAAAAATAAAAGAAAATGATGTGTTGGCGTTGGAATAAACACCTTTTAACAGGAATTTTGGATAGTCATATTATAGATTATCCTATAAAAAAATAAAAATTCTTGCAGCATTATTTTCAGGTAAAAATAGAACTTTGTATAAACCTATGACTGAAGCCGTGAAGGAGGGTTATACTCAGTTATCAAGTAGTACTGTAAATTTTCTTTCAGCTTATAATTTAAATGTAGGTCCTCTTACATACTTTAGACCTCTGGAAGCAAAGTATATCGAAGAGCAGGCTAAACAAGCGAAAAGGCTTCATGAGCACTTTTTCGAGGGAGTAAAAGAAAAATGTAACGAAATTGATTTCGTTACAAAAGGTTTTTATAACAATAACGATGTTGTCCTCTCTTTAAAGTCGTGCCCGCGAAAATTTTCATCCTTTAGAGAAAGATATGGGTGTTTTTTTAACGCCGAGCTTGACCAGCTTGAGGAATATTCTCGAGAGGATTTAATGAAAGTAAGAACTAAAGTAGTTGAGGAGCAGTATAATTGCATGTCAAAAATTGGTAGTTCGATTCATAAAGATCTTAAGGATCTTATTGATAAAGCTCCTCAGCTTACATCTGATGGTGAGCACCTTCATTGGCCTTCCGGCTCGAGTGAAGCTGTACAAGAAGTAGCTTCAAGTTCAAATTCGGTTCCTGCTCTTATGAAATTTGGAGCAAAAGTTTTTGAGGTAATGGCCGGTAAAAAGAAGTCGTTACCATCAGAAGCTGGTACTGACGAGAGAAACGATGTTGAAGTTCCTCTTCCACCTCTTCCTCCCGGTCCTCCTCCACCTCTTCCTCAAAATCTTCCCCCACTTCCTTCTGATATAGAAGACTTTTAAAAAAATTAAAGAACTTTTGCAAAATCTCTTTTTTGGTTTTTTGATGATAATTAACACGTGGAGAAATAATGTATTTAAAAAATATCCATATATTTCGGTACAATTTCTCTTTGCGTGGTTAATTTTTAAAATTCTTGGTTTCTTAAAATTTTTTTTCCTACTAAGATTAGTATTAGCTTTAACTTTTTTTTTTTTACTTCTTCGCTGGTGGGAAAATATACTTCCATTTATTATAAATAATGGCTTTTTTCAAGCATATCTTTTTACCTTTTATTTAATAATTAACTGGTGTATAAATTCTGAATATAAAACTTTTTTTTTAAGTTTTATTTTATCAGGATTTTTTTTTGTTGTTTTAGATCCTAAATTAATGCAAGCTGAATTTTTTGGTTCTTCTTTCTATTATGTGGATCTGAGCTCTTCCTTTTTCTTGTTGATGTTGATCAATTTTTTTAAAAAATTTAATCAAGGTATCATTTTTAAAGCTATTGAAAATATTACTGTTGTAAACTTTCCCTTTAAATATTCTTTTTGTTGGGGAAGTCTTATCGTTTTGCAACATTTTTTTTTTTTTGAAGATATTCAACAAAAAAATGAAATGTTGCAAAACGATAAAACAGGTTCCTTAAAACAAATGTATTCTTTTCAAAAAGGTTTTGCTGTTAAGAATCGTTTACCGAAATTGGAAAAATTTCGATTCGAAATTTTTCCAATTTCTCAGGAATTTTTTCAATTTCTTGAAAACATAAAAGGAGATCTTTTAAATTGTTCAACTAGTACTGGAGATATTTCAGGTATTCTTAAAGATTTGCATTTAAAAGAACAACGAGAAAAGAACTCGTATTTGTTACAGCTCCAGTTAAATATTAATTCGTTTTATTGGACTTTTGTAAAAGGGTTAATCTTAGGCACATTGACTTTTTTTGTATGTTGCTATGTTATTTCTTTTTACATCTTTTAAAAACTAAAACTAAAAATTAAAAAAAAATGATGTGTTGGCGTTGGAATAAACACCTTTTAACAGGAATTTTGGATAGTC
>ERZ1066131.28-NODE-28-length-58171-cov-51.659698_pt1 | contig 58171 bp, 58 predicted proteins | sample MGYA00382778_ERZ1066131 | MGnify/ENA primary metagenome ERZ1066131 (study PRJEB33369, sample SAMEA5778361) | biofilm metagenome | biome: Industrial cooling water; feature: Water cooling tower basin; material: Biofilm | place: United Arab Emirates | collected... | reverse complement strand
GGGGGGCAGTTCGATCCCCCCCAACCCCCCCTTGCTAAGGGGGGGCAGTTCGATCCCCCTCAACCCCCCCTTGCTAAGGGGGGGCAGTTCGATTCCCCACTGGCTCAGGGGGGGCGGTTCGATCCCCCCCAACCCCCCCTTGCTAAGGGGGGGCAGTTCGATCCCCCACTGGCTCAGGGGGGGCAGTTCGATCCCCCCCAACCCCCCCTTGCTAAGGGGGGGCAGTTCGATCTCCCCAACCCTGCGGATCAAAAAAGCACCGTATCCGTTGGCTTCCCCCTTTTTAAGGGGGATGGGAGGGGGATCTTCGCTAGTGGGAGTTGGGATAAAACGATTAAATTATGGGATTTGAAGGCAAAAAAGGCCATCTGCACGCTAACTGGACATCAATTGCAGGTGACTTGCGTAAGTTTTAGCCCTGATGGACGCTATCTTGCTAGTGCCAGTTTTGACAGAACTGTACGGTTGTGGGATTTGCAAAACTGGGAATTATTGACGCATCAAATTTTTAAAGGGCATTCTTGGCCTGTTTTTTCGGTGGCTTTTAGTCCCAAGGGGGATATTCTCGCCACGGGTAGCGGTGATAACACAATTAAATTGTGGGACTTAAAAACCGGGCAAGAAATTCGCACGATTTTGGGTCACTCTTGGTCTGTGGTGGCGATCGCTTTTTCTCCGGATGGGGAGACTTTGATTAGCGGCAGTTGGGATAAAACTGTCAAACTTTGGCAGGTTAGTACTGGCAAAGAAATTGATACCCTTGCTGGGCATTTAGACGCGGTTTCCACTGTTGCCGTTAGCCCTAACGGACAAATTATTGCCAGTGGCAGCAAGGATAAAACTATCAAATTGTGGCGGCGCGATGCTTAGTTGCTGCCAGTAAATGCCACTTCTGGGAATTTAGATTGCGCTTCTGACATGGGGCGGCGCTTGCCTTCCTCTTGCCAGTAGTCAATCACTTCGGTGGCTTTATTGAGCATTTCGACGCGGTCGATATCGGAAATCCAGTGCTTGGACTCCAACTCACTTTTTAACTCTTCCCATGCATCATTTCGAGGCCAGAAAAAGTATTTGGTTAAAGGACTGGTTCCTTTACCTACTACTTGGTCAACCGCGATCGCAACATCCTTCTCTAGCCAGAGAACCTTTAAAATAAACTTCGACAAGCACACCTCCGGGTTCATCCCAGATTCTTTACAACTCTACAACCTTATTATTATATCGTATCTATTGCCGGTTGATTAAAACGGGGAAGGCAGTAATGACTCCGATTGTGGTTTTTGATATTGATGGTGTCGTGCGCGATGTGGGAGGGTCTTATCGGAGAGCGATCGCAGATACGGTAGAATATTTTACCAATAATGCTTATCGTCCTACGGTGGAAGACCTCGACCGCCTTAAATCGGAAGGCATCTGGAATAATGATTGGGAAGCGTCGCAAGAGCTAGTTTATCGTTATTTTGAGGCGCAGGGACGGCAAAGAACGCACATTCCGCTCAATTATGACGACCTGGTTGCTTTTTTCCAATCGCGGTATCGCGGTGCAAATTGGGATGGTTATATCTGTTCCGAAGCGTTACTGTTGCAACCAAGTTATTTTGAACAACTCACGAATGCGGGAATTCGCTGGGGATTTTTTAGCGGCGCACCCCGCGAGGAAGCGATGTATGTTTTATCCCGACTCGGTTTAAACTCTCCCGTGTTAGTTGCAATGGAAGATGCACCGGGAAAACCCGATCCCACAGGTTTATTTGCCACTGTGCGTCAACTTGAGGAAGCGTCATCGGTAATTTACGTAGGTGACACGGTGGCGGATATGTACGTGGTGGAAAAGGCGCGTAACTTGCAAGACAACCGCACCTGGATTGCTGTAGGAATTTTACCGCCCCACGTTCTGGAAACACCACTACGCCTGGATGCCTATACTGCTACTCTGCAACAAGCGGGTGCTGCTATAGTTTTGAACAATGTGCAGGAATTGACGCCAGCGAAAATTTACGGATTGCTTGATATAGATTTATAGGTAGCGATCGCTCAAAAACCTGTGGAAAATACGGATATTTTTCTAGTTACCCCGTGTTTTTCCCTGGTAATATACAGTTCATTTGTTCGCGCATCCGTATTTTCCGCAATCAAAAAGCGCGCTCGATAAAACTTTGTTGATTTATCGAGATAATTATACATATAATAAAACAGCAATATCAAAATCTCTATTTTGAGATAGCCGTATAATTTTAACTGATTTTAGTAAGTTTTTTATTGGCTAAGGGTGCAGGCTAAGCGAGAAAAATATCGATCCTAGAAAACTATTGCCCTGAAAGTGGTGTAGGTAAGGAAATATGGCAGATAATATTGCAATTGTGGCTGGATATGCCATCCTGAAAAAAATTCATCAAGGAAGCAGAACATTAGTTTATCGAGGAGTGCGCGATCGCGACCAAAAACCCGTCATTATAAAGCTACTTAAAAACGAATATCCTACCTTCAGCGAACTGGTACAATTTCGCAATCAGTATACAATTACCAAAAACCTGGACATACCAGGAATTGTGAAACCTTTAGCTTTAGAAAAATATGGCAATGGTTACGTGCTAGTGATGGAAGACTCTGGGGATGTTTCCCTATCAGATTATATGGCTAATTTGGGGGAAAACCAGTCAGATAATAGCTTAGCGGTTGATAAATTTTTGCCTATAGGGATCGAGATTGCAAAAATCTTGTCAGGACTCTATACAGAGCGAATTATTCACAAAGATATTAAACCTAGTAATATTCTGATTAATCCAGAAACAAAGCAGGTAAAACTGATTGACTTCGGCATCGCCTCATTATTGCCTAAAGAAAACAGCGAAATTGCTAATCCCAAGGTTTTAGAAGGAACGTTAGCGTATATTTCTCCGGAACAAACCGGCAGGATGAATCGCTGTGTTGATTATCGCACGGACTTCTACTCGCTGGGGGTGACGTTCTACGAATTACTAACCGGACAACTGCCATTTAATGCTGCCGATGCGATGGAGTTAGTTCACTGTCATATAGCTAAAATTCCTCAATCGCCAATAGAGATAAATTCAGCAATTCCTCAAGTGGTTTCTGATATTGTAATGAAATTAATGTCGAAAACCGCTGAATTGAGATATCAGAGTGCTTTTGGGCTGGGATATGACCTGGAAATTTGCTGGAAAAATTGGCAAGAGAAGGGCAGAATTGACCGATTTATTTTAGGGGAGAGAGATGTATGCGATCGCTTCCTCATCCCTGAAAAACTCTACGGCAGAGAAACCGAAGTCGCTACACTATTAAATGCCTTCGATCGAGTCAGCAATCCCCCCCTTGCCAAGGGGGGGATAGAAATCATGTTAGTGGCGGGATTTTCTGGCATTGGTAAAACTGCTGTAGTCAATGAAGTTCACAAACCGATTGTCCGCCAAAGTGGTTACTTCATCAAAGGGAAATTTGACCAATTCAAACGCGATATTCCCTTCTCGGCTTGGGTGCAAGCATTTCAGAATTTGATGCGGCAATTACTGACTGAAAGCGCTGCCGATGTGCAGAAATGGCGAGCCAAAATCTTAGAGGCTTTGGGTGAAAATGGTCAAGTCATTATTGATGTCATTCCCGAACTAGAACACCTGATTGGCAAGCAGCCAGAGGTTCCAGAATTAGAAGGAAATGCCGCCCAAAATCGCTTCAACTTACTGTTTGGTAAATTTATCCGATTGTTTGCCACAAAAGAGCATCCTTTAGCGATATTCTTGGATGACTTGCAGTGGGCAGATTCGGCTTCATTGAAGCTGATACAATTGTTGATGAGCGAGACGGATAGCAGCTATATATTATTAATCGGAGCATACCGGAATAACGAAGTTTTCGCTGCCCATCCCCTCATGCTAACCTTGGATGAGATTCGCAAACAGTCAGTAACAGTCAATCAAATTACTTTAGCACCCCTAGACCAACTTGCCCTAAATCGCCTGATTGCCGATACCCTGAGTTGTCCATTAGAAACAGCATTTCCTTTGACAGAACTGGTATTCGCTAAAACCAAAGGCAATCCTTTTTTTGCAACGCAATTCCTCAAGTCTCTGCATGAGGATGGGTTAATTTCATTTGATTTTAGTTGCGGGTATTGGCAGTGCGATATTGCTCAAGTCAGGGCGCTGGCATTGACTGATGATGTAGTTGAATTTATGGCGATTCAGCTACAAAAATTGCCTCTAAATACGCAGGATGTTTTAAAGCTTGCAGCTTGTATAGGCAACTCTTTTGACTTGGCAACCCTAGCAATAGTTTATGAAAAATCTCAAGCAGAAACGGCGGCTGACTTATGGAAAGCATTGCAAGAAGGATTGGTAATTCCCCGCACTGAAGTATACAAGTTCTTTCACGATTCTGAATCAGTTGAAGTTGTACCAGCATCTGATTTATCAGTTACATATAAATTTTTACATGACCGAGTACAACAAGCGGCATATTTTTTAATTCCCGAATCCCAGAAACAGTTAACTCATTTAAAAATTGGGCAACTGCTGTTAAACAACACCTCTCAAGCAGAAATAGAAGAGAAAATTTTTGATATTGCCAACCAATTGAATATCGGGGCGGAGTTAATTACCCATCAGAATGAGAAAGATGAACTAGCTCAATTAAATCTTATTGCTGGACGCAAAGCTAAAGCGTCTACAGCTTATGCAGCTGCTCTCAAATATTTGACTATAGGCGTACAAATTCTAGCTAATTCTAGTTGGCAAACCCACTATGAACTGACATTATCACTGTATAATGAAGCCGCAGAAGTGGCATTTTTAAACGGCAACTTTCAGCAGATGGAGGAATGGACTGATATTGTCATCAAACAAGCCACAATTATTCTAGACAAGGTGAAAGTTTATCAAGTCAAAATTCAAGCTTGTATGGCACTCAACCAGCAACTTGAAGCCGTTAATATCGCCTTACCAATTCTGAAATTATTGGGGGTGGAGTTTCCTCAAAAACCCAGCGATTCAGATGTTCAGCTAGCACTGGAGGAAACCAAGTCAAATTTGAGTGGCAAGCGAATTGAAGGCTTAATTGACTTGCCTCAAATGACAAACCCTGAGAAGCTAGCAGCGATGAAAATTCTAGCGAGTGTATTTTCTGCTGCGTTTCAAGCTATTCCAGAAATGTTTCCCCTGATTGTGTGCAAACAGGTTAATTTATCCCTTGAATATGGGAATGATTCGGGATCGGCTTTTGCTTATGCTACCTACGCATTAATTCTCTGTGGAATTGTGGGAGATATTGAATCTGGCTATCAAGTTGGTAAACTGGCTCTAGGTCTGCTAAACCGGGCAAATGCTAAAGAAGTTAAAACTAGAACGATGCAAATAGTTTATAGCTTCGTCATCCATTGGCAAGAGCATCTTAATCAAACAATACAACCTTTACAAGCAGCTTATCAACATGGATTGGAAATTGGAGATGTAGAATATGCTGCCTATTGTGGAGCAGTTTACTGTCTCCATGCCTTTTTTATTGGTAAAGAACTTAGTATTTTAGAGCAAGAGATGGTAACTTACAGTGAAGCGATCGCTCACCTCAAGCAAGAAACAGCATTAAATTATCATCAAGTTTATCAACAGTTTGTAGAAAATTTATTAGGTAATTGCGTTAATCCCTGCCAGTTGATTGGTGAGAGTTACAACGAAGATAAGATGCTGCCACTGCATCTAAAACTCAAGGATAAAACAGCAATTTCTTATTTATATTTTAACAAAAGTCTTCTTTGTTATTTGTTTGGGGAGTTAGAGGAGGCTGCTAAATTTATCGCCCTAGCCGAACAGTATTTAAATGGATTAACTGCAACCATCAATATTCCTTTGTTTTACTTTTACGATTCTATAATCAAGTTTGCTGTATACAAAAATAATTCAAAAACTGAGCAAAATGATATTCTTAATAAGGTAAAAAACAATCAGGATAAAATTAAAAAATGGGCAGATTATAGTCCGAACAATTATTTACATAAATTTTATTTAGTTGCAGCGGAAAAGCATCGGATTCTAGGGGAAACTATTGAGGCTATAGAATGTTACGATCGTGCAATTCAACTCGCGCAAGAAAACAAATTTATTAACGAAGAAGCATTAGCTCACGAACTTGCGGCTAAATTCTATCTTTCCTGGGGTAAAGAAAAGATTGCCCAAGTCTATTTAACTGATGCTTACTATGCCTATGCTCGTTGGGGTGCTAAAGCTAAAGTTGAAGATTTAGAAAAGCGGTATCCCCAATTACTCGCTCCGATTCTGAACCAGAAAAATCACCTAAATCCAAACGAAACAATTACCCAAATGTCGAGCGGAACGATCGCATCCACCAGTTCAGATGTATCAAACATTCTGGACTTAGCGACGGTGATTAAAGCTTCGCAATCGCTTTCAGGGGAAATCGATCTCAATCGGTTGCTTTCAACATTGATGCAAGTGACGATCGAGAATGCCGGAGCGAATAAAGGCGCTTTGATTTGGGTAGAGGGAGATGCATTAACGATCGCAGCTCAATGTGCGATCGCTCAAGGCTGCCACCTACAGTCTACTCCGATTGATAGCTCTCAAGATATTCCCATTACCCCGATCAATTATGTGTGGCGCACAGGGGAAACTTTAGTCATTAATGATGCTACTACTGAAACAACCTTTGCTGCCGATCCCTACATTATTCAACAGCAACCTAAATCAATTTTGTGCTTGCCAATTCAACACCAAGGAAAAGCGATCGCTCTGCTTTATCTAGAAAACAATCTAATTACCGGAGCCTTTACCCCCGCCAGATTGGAACTTTTAAAAGTCCTATCTGCCCAAGCAGCAATATCGCTATCTAACGCACAACTGTACGCCCAAGTTAAGAAAAGCGAGAATTTACTAGCAGAATACAATCGCACTTTAGAACAACAAGTTGCCGAACGAACTCAAGAACTATCCCAAGCTCTGGAACAACTCAAAAATACCCAAGACGAACTGATTCAATCGGAAAAAATGGCAGCTTTGGGACAACTGGTTGCTGGTGTTGCTCACGAAGTAAATACACCCTTGGGAGCCATTACATCCTCAATTAAAAATATTGACAATTTTTGGAAAGATCGTTTAGATAACTTAACAGTAATTTCCCAAGAACTCTCTTCAGAAATTAAACCTTATTTTTTAGCATTGGTGCAAAAATCTAGCGAACAAAATCAAACTTTATCTACGCGAGAACAACGGCAAATTAAAAAAGCTTTAGCCGAACAGCTTAAGGCGCACCAAGTCGGAAATGAAACAGCGATCGCTAATACGTTATTAAATATTGGCATCTATGATAATGTAGAAAGCTTTCTGCCTCTGTTAAACCACCCAGATAGCCAAAAAATTCTACAAATGGTCAACCAAATAGCCAACGTACAAATTAGCACTAAAACTATTATTACAGCTGCCGAACGAGCTGCTAAAGTAGTGTTTGCTCTGAAAACTTACGCTCGCTACGATAGCATGGGAGAAAAAGTCAGAGCCAATCTTATTACTGGGATTGAAACTATCTTAACTCTCTACCAAAACCAAACTAAGCACGGTGTAGAGATTATCCGCAACTTTGACTATTCTATACCAGATATTTCCTGCTATTTTGACGAACTCAATCAAGTCTGGACAAATTTAATTCACAATGCCTTGCAAGCAATGGATTACAAAGGTAAATTAACGATTGATGCGACTAAGCAAGAAAATCAAATTCACATCGCCATTACCGATAGCGGTACGGGGATTCCTCCAGAAATTATGCCCAAAATATTTCAGCCTTTCTTTACGACTAAACCTGCTGGGGAAGGCAGCGGTTTGGGTTTAGACATTGTCCGGAAGATTGTTGAGAAACATGGGGGCAAAATCTCCGTGGAGTCTGTACCGGGTAAAACTACGTTTACCGTATCTTTACCGATAAACAGCTAAAAACCCAACAATAAAGTGAGGAGTTTAAAATATGTCAGAAGCAGTAATTTTATGCGTCGATGATGAAGCAATAGTTCTCAAAAGTTTGTCGATAGAGCTGCAAAATGCATTTGAGGATAGCTATATTTATGAATTTGCCGAAAGCCCAGATGAAGCATTAGAAATAATTGAGGAATTCCATGAAGATAAAATTCGCATTCTTTTAATCGTCTCAGATTGGCTGATGCCAGGAATGAAAGGAGATGAATTTTTAATCCGCGTACATGAAAGATATCCAAATATTGTCAAAATTATGCTAACGGGACAAGCTGATGAAGCAGCAGTAGAACGTGCCAAAAAAGACGCCAATCTTTATCAATGCTTGCGAAAACCTTGGAAGTCTCAAGAATTAATTGAAACGATTCGTTCTGCTTTAGCAAAAATATGAATCAAGTTGCCATTACAATTATCTGCGTCGATGACGATCTAACTGTTTTAAACAGTCTGAAAATAGAGCTAGAAAACAATTTTGGCGAACAATACGTCATCGAATTGGCTCAAGATGGGGAAGAAGCTTTAGAGATATTCGCCGAATTAATGGATAATGGGTACGAAATCCCCATAGTAATTTCCGACTATATTATGCCAGGGATGAAAGGGGATGAGTTACTTCGATGCATTCATGCTATTTCCCCTAAAACGCTCAAAATTATGCTGACTGGACAAGCAGATATAGAAGCGATGGGTAATGCGATTAATTATGCTAATTTGTATCGCTTTATTACTAAGCCTTGGCACGATAAAGATTTAGTTTTAACGGTGAAAGAAGCTATTAATAGCTATTTTAACGAGAAAGCATTGGCAGATAAAACCACCAAGCTTTTAAAAATCAATCGCGAATTAGAGCGATTAAATCAAGCTTTTTCTCGCTTTGTTCCCAAGCAATTTCTAAAATTATTGAATAAATCTAGTATTGTTGAAATTGAATTAGGCGACGCGGTGCAGCAAAATATGTCAATATTATTTGCTGATATTCGCGATTTTACCAAGCTCTCGGAAAAGATGACTCCCAATGAAAATTTTAAATTTATCAACTCTTATTTAAGTTGCATGGAACCAGCCATTATTGAAAATGGTGGATTTATTGATAAATATATTGGCGATGCAATTATGGCGCTTTTTCCTGAGAGTGCCGACGATGCTCTGAAAGCGGCAATTGGTATGCTGACTGCCTTAAATGAGTACAATCAAGACCGTCAAACTATTGGCTATCCCTCAATTAGAATTGGCATTGGAATCAATACAGGTTTGCTGATGCTGGGAACTGTAGGCGGAAAAAGTCGCATGGATGGTACGGGGATTGGTGATGCGGTAAATTTGGCTTCTCGCGTCGAATCTCTAACTAAAGATTACGGGGTGTCGCTGTTAATTACGCAACAAACTTTTGAACTATTGCAAGATCCAAATCGGTACGCACTGCGCCTAATTGACCGAGTCCAAGTTAAAGGGAAATCTGAATTGGTCACAGTTTATGAAGTATTTGAAACCGATCTACCTACGATCAGAGAAGCAAAGTTAGCAAATAAGACAAAATTTGAAGAAGCCTGGTTACTTTATAATCAGGCTTCTTTTCCAGCAGCAGCAAAATTGTTTAGGCATTGCTTGTGCCAAAATCCGGGCGATCGCGTGGCGCAAATTTATCTCGAACGCTGTCAAAATAATTTTAACTATCATCTAGATGAAGCTGTTTGAAATTTGTTAATTGCTAATTGTTAATTGCTAATTGCTAATTGTCAATTGCCTCCTCCAGCAGCAATTAGCTATGATCGCTTATATCATGTCCGGTAGCATCGGTAGCTGCACGTCCGGGGCGGGTTTAAAAAATTCCTCGATGGCAGAAACCGGGTTTCTTAGTATATTTTAGTTTCCAAGTCGAAAATTAATCGATAGAAACCCGGTTTCTTTAGATAAAACCCGCCCCTACAACATTAAAAATTATACACAACCTATGCTCTTGGACATGATATAACTCCGATTACCAATTACCCATTACCAAACTATTGCAATTTCAAAAATTTCTCCAATGCTGCGACCATATTAGGAGGCCAACGACGGATATTTTTGACCCAATCTATATCTTTATAACGCGCGTCCAGTCCGACAGCCGCTACCCAGTTACTTTCTGCTTCGCCTTGCTTTCCTTCTACCCAAAGTGCAGCACTGAGAGCAGCTCGCACATCGGGGAACATGCTATATTTGCGAGCAATATTTTTCAACGTGCGAATCGCCTCTTGGTTTTGACCTGTTTGATACAATGCTAGGGCATAATTGGCTCTAGCAAAGGCGAAATTAGGGGCGATTTCTGTGGCTTTTTGGTAATCAGCGATCGCATCTTCCCAATTCCCTAACCCGGCGCTGGCATTTCCCCGGTTATTATATGCCATTGCATCGTTGGGATTGATTTCCAAAACGCGATTGTAGTCGGCAATTGCTTCTGTAAATCTTCCCAATCCTTCTAACGCCGCACCGCGATTTAAATAAGGATCGGCAGCATTAGGGGCGAGTTCTATTGATTGATTGAAATCGGCGATCGCATCTTCTAATTTATTCTGACTGGTTCGAGAATTTCCCCGATTGCTCCAAACCGCCGGATTTGTGGGAAATTTTTCGATTAACTGCGTCCAGTATGTTTCTGCTGTGGCAAAATCGCCTTTATCCGTCGCATCGAAGGCTTTCTGCGCCAGAGCATCCCCTGCTTGCAACTCTGCTTCTGTAATTGTGGGGGCTGTTTGAGTTTGCGCGATCGCAGGCATTCCCCATAGCAACAGAATGCTTACTAAAGTCAGAATTAAGCGTATCATTTATTAACCGCTGACTATCAACTGAGTTAATTTTATTTTCCCATACATTGTCTACCCGGTCAATTCGTTTTAAACTTTAAATAATAAATTTTTCATGACTTATATTGTATGTTATTAACTGCAACTGGGATGCCGCCTTGATTGAGAGATGCGGTTAAAGCGGTAAGAATTTCCACGAGTTGAGTGCCGAGCCAACCCGAGGAAATCGAGTCAGGTTTATTTTGAATCACGCTGGAGAGGAAGCGATCGCAAACTTTTTTCAATGGTTCTGTTGGTTCTAGCTTTAACACTTCGCAGCGTTGATTAATGGGAATAAATAGCTCGTCTTTAACTGCAAAATTTCCATATTGAATTGTTAAAGGAGCATCAACAGACATTTCGTCAAAAATTAACGTGCCGTTGCTTCCTACTACTGCTAAACGCCGCTGTTTATCGGGATTGAGCCAACACAGGTGAATTGTAGCTTGAAACCCGCTTTTGTAAGTCAGATTAACCCAAACTAAATCGTGTAAATTTTGGATGGGAGGATGGCTTTGATTTTGTTGCAACCAAACTCTACCTGTAGCTTGCACTTGGATCGGAATTTCACCCAGCCAAGTGTTGAAAATGGCGATATCGTGAATCGCTAAATCCCACAAAGCATCAACATCGTAGCGCACGGGGCCTAAATTAGTTCGGGTAGCGTAGCCATAGCGCAAGTCTCCTAATATACCCGTTGCCAAAACAGTTTTGCCTCGCTCTACAGCCGGATGGAATAAATAAGTGTGGTCAACGAAGAGTTGGCGCTGCTGTTTTTCGGCTAATCGACACAGTTCGACGCATTCTGTAGGATCTAGGGTTAAAGGTTTTTCGGTGAAAACGTGGTAACCTTGCTCCAGAGCGTCGGCGATCAAATTGTAATGGGTAGATGCTGGAGTGACGATCGCTACCGCATCGAGTCCGGGTAATTGTCGCACGGTTGCCCAGTCGGTGGTTAGAACTACAGTATCGTTTAACTCAAAGCGCGATCGCAAATCGGCTAACCGCTCCTCGTTTGAATCTACCACGGCTACCAAAGTTGCTTGGGGATGTGCCAAAAAATTTCGCACCAAGTGTACTCCCCAACGTCCAGCCCCTAATACAGCGATTTTTATCGTCATTGGTAATTGGTAATTGGTAATTGGTAATTGGTAATTGGTAGTTGGTAATTGATAATATCATGTCTGTTAGCAATGGTTATGCAAGTGTTTTTAATGCTGTAGGGGCGGGTTTTACCAATCAATTCTTGGAAAGAAACCGGGTTCCTATGAAAAATCTTTGAGCAAGGAAAGAGATCTACAAAGAAACCCGGTTTCTGGATTCGTTAAACCAGCCCCAGGTTACGCTAACGATGCCGCCAAACATGATATAATTCCTAATTGTAAAGGCGATTCATTACCAATTACCAATTACCGATTACCCATTAGCCATTAGCTTTACTTGCTCAAACGCTTGTTTAGCGGCGGCTTGTTCGGCAGCTTTTTTCGATCCTCCAATTCCTTCTCCCCAGGGTTTTCCTAAGATTTTAACCACAGCTGCGAAGGTGATGGAAGTTCCTCGCATCGGCTTTAATTCTGTCACTTCGTATTCTGGCAAAACTTTGTAAGCGCTTTGGGTGAATTCCTGAAGTGCGGCTTTATAGTTTCGCAAAGCTGGATCGGTGCGAATTTGTGCGGCTAAAGTTTGGAAGTGAGTATCTAACCAGGGACGGACTAATTCTAAAGTGTTGGTGCTGAGGAAAAGCGCGCCCAAGACGCCTTCTAAGGCATCTGCTAAGCGCGATTCTCTTCCGGCAACATCTCCGGCGGCACTTTTATCCATCAGTAGGTATCGTTCTAAGCCGTAACTGTCGGCAATTTGCGATAGGGTGCGATCGCTGACCAAATTCGCTCTGATTTCGGAAAACTCCCCTACCGAAGAGTGAGGATAACTTTCCCATAAAAATTGCGAAGCAGCCAGCCGCACGACTGCATCTCCCACAAATTCCAGCTGTTCGTAGTTTGCTGTGGGGGAGGATGTCGGATGAGTTAGCGCCAAATCCAAAAGCTGCCACTTGACTTTTGCTATTTCAGGAATTCCGAGTTTTTGAACTAAGACTTCGAGTTGATTTTGGCGACGGGGATATCGGAGATTCATTGAAGGAAGGCGGATCTTTAGGTTCCCAAATTGTTTTGGCTACTTCAGTGTACAGCCCCTCGACCTCTGCCATCAGTTCTTGTTGAATTGGTAACAGAGGGGCTTCGTCGTGCAATCTTTGCTGCAAGTACAGCAACCTTGCCATTGGTTTGCGTAACTTGGTCAGCATTTGTTCGAGTTGTCTGGCGCGACGCAGTTGCAGGACGATATCGCCGCTGACTTGAGCCTTTTGCTCTATGATAACCGCCAGCCCCGTTGCGATCGCCATTACTGTTTTACCGTCTTCTTCATTCCAGGCGTTAGGGGTTTTGCTACCTACGGTGACGACGCCATAAACGCGGCGACGTCCTGGAATCGGTGCCGATATCAGGCTTACCGCTTCCGGCATCAAGATGTCTTTTTGACCAGGTTGTACCACATTGGCAACGGAGATTAACTTACTTTGATTAAGAGCAATACCACTAGCTCCAACTCCCAAAGATGATAAGCGCTGGTTGCCGTTACTGAACTTACCATCCAAGGAAAAAATCATGAACTGATCGCCTTGAAAATTGAGCGCGATTGCTGCATTGCTAGCCCCGAAGATCGTCGATAAAATCCGCACCGCGTCTCGCAATATACAAGGCAACGGCTGATGCTGCAACAAGATGGCTGAAAATTCGTGCAACGTAGAAAGCTGCATCGAACGTCGCTGACTGCCTATTTCTGCTGCTTCGAGTAGCTGCAACAGACGGTTGTTCATTTCTGCTATATGTGCGTTTTGCTGCATGTAGTTCCGCGTTTGTACTGCCTGATACTCACAACCCGCGATTTGTGCAAGCAACAGCGATACTTGCTCGACCATTTGTCGATTGTAGAACCACCCCCCGTCCAATTCGGTTGTTGCAGACAATCCGCGATCGCTTTCGACTTTGGTTGCTACCATCCCTGCCCAAAAATCGGGGGAATTTACTACTACAAACCTTTCCCGCGATCGCGCCGCTCCCGTTTCTACTGGTATAAATTTTACGCCCTTAATTGAGGGTGGCTCAATATCAGCGACGCCAAATGCTAAAACTTGCTTGCACGTCGCCCCTAAGCGGGTATATTTTTCCACTTGAGCGGCAAACTCAGAGAACCGCTCTAAGCCAACAAAAAGATCGACAGCGAGTTGATGGTTGAGTACTTGCTCAATCAGCAAATTACTCATCGCGTTTGCAGCCGTGATGGTGCTAACGCTGCGCCAATCTTCGTAGTGGCTAGAAATTGAACCAAACAAAGATATATCCACAATTATGTCACCCTGATTAATTTTACCCTTGAGGTTTATGCAAAGTTAGAACCGAGGCTTGCCAGCCTAGCTTTAGGGTAGCAGGACTTAAGTATTTTCTCGCTTCAACCAACAAGCCAGTACGGGTGGTGAAACCCTTCGCTGGGATCGATCGTATGCTTTTTGGTTTGTTTCCTAAATTTTGAGTTTACTTTCATCCCTGGGGTTGGGATTAGCCAACTGGTTTGATTGTATCGCCAGGGCTTTCAGTTTACCTTAAATATTTCTTTACATTTTTGTCGGTAACTTTTTTGGCAACTTGTATATTTATTAACAGAAAAATACGCAGACAAGATTAATAGACTCACATCTTGCACTTACCCGATAAACAGCCTCCAAATAAATTTGGGGCTGAAAGCTTAAGTTAGCTTTAGCTAACTATAATCAAGGTTTTAACCCGTTTCAACGGGTTTTAGCTAAAAGCTGCGAAATTTATTTCTCGGCTTGGTGCAACATGTGAGCAGACAAACTTAATCTTTGCAAACAGAATTAATTACAGAAAAAAAGAGAGAGTTGGACGTAAGCCGGGTTCTGTTCTGTTTGGTTGCGCTGCAACCAAACAGGGCAGTTATCTATCTGGGACGCCTGTTACCAGACGCCTCATGCGGTTCTTAGGGGCAAGCCCCTACAACGGAACGGGGAAAAGACCAACCGTTGTTCCTCCGACCTTGCTCCCAACCGGGGTTTACCGAGCCAGCGCCTCTCGACGCTGCTGGTGCGCTCTTACCGACACCTTTGCACCCTTACCGGGAATGGGTAATTGGTAATTGGTAATTGGTAATTGGTGTTGTTTGCCGATTCTCGATTACCCATTAGCCATTAGCTATTCCCGGCGGTATGTTTCTGTGGCACTATCCTCGCGATCGCTCGCACTGGGAGTTACCCAGCAAGTTTGGTCTTTCGGGAGCCCGGACTTTCCTCAGACTGGCGCTAAGCCAGTCCGCAACCGCCTGCACCTACTCTCTCAGATCTAGTGTAGTCTTTGTGGCAGCCGTTAATCGTCCTTGAGTGTAGAATAATCCTCAAACCAGCCGCGTCGCCAGAAAAAGACAACTAAACCAGCAGCCGTCGCTATCATCACTGCCAAACAAAGGGGATATCCCCAATACCAATTTAGTTCTGGCATATTCCAGGGAGATGTTTCGGTATTAAAATTCATTCCGTAGACACCGGCAATAAACGTAAGCGGGATAAAAATAGATGAAATCACAGTTAGCAACTTCATAATTTCGTTCATTTTGTTGCTAATCGAAGATAAGTAAACATCCATCAAACCTGAACTGAGTTCGCGATAAGTTTCGACAATATCCATCACTTGAACGGCGTGATCGTAGCAGTCTCGCAGATAAATTCGCACTTCAGGGCCGATCAAATCGCTACTATCGCGGATCAGGGAATTAAGCGCATCTCGCTGGGGCCAAATAGCGCGGCGCAGCGCTAGCAATTCTCGCCGAATTAGATAGATTTTTTCTAAAGTGCGCTTGGTGGGTTGGGTGACGACTTCATCTTCTAACTCATCGATGTGTTCGCCGTAAGCTTCCAGCACGGGGAAATAACCATCGATGATAGAATCAATCAGAGTGTAGGCGAGATAATCTGGGCCGCGCTTGCGGATAGCGCCTTTGTCGTGACGGATGCGATCGCGCACGGGTTGAAAGCAATCTTGCTCGGGTTCTTCCTGCACCGTGAGCAAATAATGTTTTCCCAATACAAAACTCACTTGCTCGCTGTGGAAGCCAATGCCTTTTTCTTTTGGGATCACCATCCGCGCAATAATCACGAGTTGATCTTCGTGATCCTCTACTTTTGGTCGCTGCGGTACGTTGACCACATCTTCCAAAACCAGGGGATGCAAATCAAACACTTTCTCCATTTGCCGCCAAGTTCTTTCGTTTCCTAACCCCAGCACATCCACCCAAGAAACCGACTCGCTATCTAAGTAGGGGGCGCAAGCTTCAGGGGAATCAAGTACAACTCGACTGGCTTTGGTTTCGTTGTAGTCAATTAACACAATTGTCGGAGGTAAGGCATCTTCCTCCAGATCTAGCGTCCCCGGTATTGTCCCCGGTTCGTCGTAGTATTCAACAAAGTCGTCAGCGGCTGACTCTTCTTCTTCCTCCTCCACTTGCGGTTCTACAGCTAAGTCTGAAGCTGGGTATCTTCTTTCCATCATGCTAATTTACCTCGCTTTTTTACAGGCACAAGAAGAACAAGAAACTAATTTATAGCGCGGCAATTGAAAAATGGTATAAGCCATGTATTGCAAGCGTTTCTGCCATTTGTATTGAATGGTTCGAGTAACGACGCCGCGAAGAAGAGAGTACAAGCATTGTTATATTTCAAGGTTAAATTTTTGGAAAGTCAATATAGGGGAGCATAAAAAAGCAGCTTGTCGCATCGACAAACTGCTTTACTGATTATTCCCTAACCAGCGACTGGGCTAAACTATTTTCTTTTAGCTGGCGGGAGGCGTGAGCCTCCTAGACTGCGTTCCCAGGTGGAACCTGGCAACGAGAGGGCTACATCATGCCGCCCATGCCACCCATGCCGCCCATGCCACCCATGCCGCCCATGCCGCCCATGTCGGGGGCACCACCAGCGGGTTTCTTCTGGGGTTTTTCTACGACTAGCGCTTCGGTGGTTAATACCATCGCGGCGATCGATGCAGCGTTTTGCAATGCGAAGCGCACGACTTTGGCGGGGTCGATGATACCGGCGGCAATCAGGTCTTCAAATGCGCCGGTGAGGGCGTTGTAGCCGACGTTGAATTCGGCTTCCCGCACTCGTTCGACGATGACGGAACCTTCGGCACCGGCGTTATCGGCTATTTGGCGCAGGGGTGCGTCAAGACTGCGGGCGACGATATCGGCTCCGAGTTTTTCTTCCTCGTTCAGGCTATTCTTAATCTCGTCGATTTTCTTGGTCAGGTGAATCAAGGTGACGCCGCCGCCGGGAACAATGCCTTCATCTACGGCTGCTTTGGTGGCGTTGAGGGCGTCTTCAATTCGCAATTTGCGGTCTTTGAGTTCGGTTTCCGTCGCCGCGCCTACTTTAATTACGGCAACGCCGCCTGCTAGTTTGGCGATGCGTTCGGCGAGCTTTTCTTTATCGTATTCTGAGTCGGTTTCGGCTAGTTGCTTGCGAATTTGGGCGATCCGCTTTTGTACGTCTTCTTTTGCACCCTCATCGGCGACGATGATGGTGTTTTCTTTATCAATCGTGACTTTGCGGGCAACTCCCAGCATTTCCAGGGAGGCGGTATCCAAGCTTAAGCCGACTTCTTCCGAAATTAGCTGTCCGCCTGTGAGGACGGCGATATCTTGCAACATCGCTTTGCGGCGATCGCCAAAACTGGGTGCTTTAATCGCGGCGACGCTTAAAACGCCTCTGGCTTTATTGACTACCAGCGTCGCCAGGGCTTCCCCATCGATATCTTCGGCAATAATGAACAAAGGTTTGCCTAAACGGGCAACTTTTTCCAGAACTGGGATTAAATCCTGGATGGCGCTAATTTTTTTGTCTGTAATTAGCAGGCGGACATCTTCGTATTCCACCGTCATGCGATCGCTGTTGGTGACGAAGTAGGGGGAAAGATAGCCGCGATCGATTTGCATCCCCTCGACGACTTCGAGTTCGGTGGTGAGAGATTTGGACTCTTCAACGGTAATCACGCCGTCTTTGGTCACTTTGTCCATTGCTTCGGCAATCATCGCGCCGACTTCTTCGTCGTTACCAGAAGAAACCGTGGCGACTTGCGCGATCGCTCCCCCTTCCACGGGTTTCGCTACTGCCTCTATTTCTTTAATCAACGCCGCGACGGTTTTATCAATCCCGTGGCGCAGCGCCACCGGATTCGCACCCGCCGCTACATTCTTCAATCCTTCCCGAATCATCGCTTGCGCCAGGATTGTCGCCGTCGTCGTGCCATCCCCAGCATTGTCTTTCGTCTTGGATGCCACTTCCCGCACTAGCTGCGCGCCGGTATTTTCTAAAGGATCTTCTAATTCAATTTGTCTGGCAATAGTGATACCATCGTTGACGATTTGGGGGGCGCCATATTTCATTTCCAGCACCACATTCCGACCTTTCGGCCCCAAAGTAATGCGGACGGCGTCTGCCAGGGCGTTGATGCCCTTCTCTAATGCCCGCCGCGATTCTTCATCAAACGCAACAATTTTTGCCATACGTAACTTCTAACTTGCTTCCATTAGTTAATTTAGCACTCTCGCTGCCTGAGTGCTAATCTCTGGCAAAAGCGGGAACAGGATGGGGGATGGGGGGATGCGGCGCAGAGGAGAGCCGATCGAGTCAGGGAGAAGCAAGGCAGGGCGGTGGCTTTTGCGGCTGGCTGGCAGTTTTAAATTTGATTTAGAAATACCAGAATTGTGATGTGTATCACTACTAAATTTGATTGTTAACACCTTAAATGTTGATGACGTTAACTCAAAAAGCAGATCTTAATCTCTCCTATTTTGTGTTTTTAATCCTATTCTACACAAAGTAGATAGCTTGCAGGATGAACGACAATGTCTAAATCTCCAGGAGCGAAAGTTTACGAACGACTGGGAATGGTTGAAGATGAAGCTGCCAGATACGCCGAATTAATCAATCGGCTTTGGCAAATAAATCAAGGAGAAGACGTAGAGCCTTTAACTGAAGACGATCTAAGCTTTATTGAATATATAACTTCACCATTTTGTGTCAAGCTACCTCGCGAGATTGATACTGTTGTGCGATCGCTGCCTAACAGTTCAGAGAAGTTGATCCAATGGATTGTGGAAGGCATAGAGAGGGAGGGCTTAATTTAGTCACATCATACAGCGGCTTGCAGCCGCGTGAGGTACATAATTTTCGCTTCGTTTGTATAGCGGCACCCTTAAGGGTGCCGCTATACAAACGAAGCGGAATGCTTTAACTAGCAAGAAACCTAGTTTATAGGTTGGTAAACTCTGGTCATAAAAGCATTGCGATCTAGATCGCTACTTAATTTGATTATTCACACCTTAAATGTTGATTGGGTTAACTTAAAAAGCCGATTTTAATCTTTCCTGTTTTTTGTTTCTAACCCTACCCTATATAAAGTAGATATTTTCCAGGATAAACAACCATGTCTAAACCTCGAGGAACAGGCTTTTACCAGTCGCTGGGATTTCCCGAAGATCAAGCTGCTAGATATGCTGACATATTAAATAGACTCGAAAAAATAGATCGAGGAGAAAGGGCAGAGCCATTAACTGAAGATGAAAAAAAATTTGCTAGATACATAACATCAAAGATAAAATCTATGCTGGGGATTTAAGTTTTGTGTAGCGGCACTATACGCGGGTGCCGCTACACAAACGAAGCGAAATGCTGTACCTAACGCAAGTTGCTAGTTACAAATATTGTCGGTTTGATCCCCCCTAACCCCCCTTTTTAAGGGGGGAACCGGATTCAAAGTCCCCCTTCTTAAGGGGGATTTAGGGGGATCTAAAATGCTTGACCTCATAACTAGCAACTTGAGTTACCAACCTAGAAACCTTGTTTCTAGGTTGGTAAACTCTGTTCATAAAAGCATTGCGATCTAGATCGCTATTTAATTTGATTATTCACACCTTAAATGCTGATTAGGTTAACTTAAAAAGCCGATTTTAATTTTTCCTGTTTTTGGTTGATCGGCCTAGTCTATATAAAGTAGATATTTTCCAGGATAAACAACCATGTCTAAACCTCGAGGAACGAAACTTTACCAACGGCTACTCGGACTTTCCGAAAATGACGCCGCCAGATACGCTGAATTAATCAATCGGCTTGAGAAAAAGGATAATGGGGAAGAGGTAGAACCTTTAACTGAAGATGATATAAGCTTTATGAATTATATAGATTCTCCAGTTAGTGTAAAGCTTTCTCGAGAGATTGATGAGATCGTGCGATCGCTGCCTAACAGTTCAGAGAAATTGATGCAATGGATTCTTGAAGGAATGGAGAGGGAAGGCTTGATTTAAACCAATTGTAGCGGCACTATACGCGGGTGCCGCTACACAAACTAAGCCAAATGCTGTAATCAGCAAGAAACCCGGTTTCTCTCAAAAATCGTGGGGTTGATCGGGAAAAATCGGCGAAAAAACCGGGTTTATGACTGGGGTAATCGGTAATTACCAAAACTCCAACACATTTTAATCCAATTACCAACTACCAATTACCCATTACCAATTACCTATTTGCTTTGTAGCTCAAATAAGCTACCACATTTAAGCGTCACTAAAACAGGCGACTGTACGAAATTTGTACTCTTAGTTATAACTAAATTAACAAAAAATTTAGCTAATGTTTGATGCACAAGCTGACTCGCTAATGCAGAACCAACTAATTGGCGATCGCTAAGCTAAATTTTCCCTCATAACGCAAGTTGCTAGTTACATCTAAGGAAACTGGTAATTATGAATCCAATTACCGATTACCAATTACCAATTAGCAACTTGAGTTAATAATTCGCTAATAAAACTAAGAGGTATATTATGCAAACTCAAGAAACACCAATCTCTTCCCCATCTTTGGATGTGCCACAAACTGCCGAACTGTCGCCGAAGTACGTCAACCCCAATAATACCTACGCCTACCGCGCCTACTTTGGTAAGTATAAAGGCACGCTGGTTTATCGGTTGAATTGGAGCATCATCAAAAAGACTTCGCATGTGTTTGTAGAAGCAACCGAAGGCCATATGGGATCTGCATCTTACACCGTTCATAATGTAGATCCGCAAGATGGCTACGTTTTGGTGCGGTTGACTGTAGATTGGGGTTCGCCGATTGATGTTTATATCGATTACTTGGTAATTAATGGGTAATGGGTAATTGGTAATTGGTAATTGCAGATGGCAAATCTAATTGAATTTGAAATCTAAAATTTGCCATCTGCAATCTGAAATTCTTTATGCCATTACCATGCCGCCATCGACGTTGAACACTTGCCCGGTAATATAAGCAGCAGCTGCATCGGCGGCGAGAAACCTGACCATTCCGGCAATTTCCTCTGGTTGACCAAAGCGTCCCAGCGGAATAAATTTGAGGATTTCTTCGGCTTTGACGCCGCTGGTCATGTCGGTGACGATAAAGCCTGGGGCGACTGCATTGGCGGTGATACCCCGCGCTGCTAGTTCTTTGGCGACGGTTTTGGTAAATCCGATGACGCCTGCTTTGGCGGCGCTGTAGTTGGCTTGACCAGGGTTACCCATCAATCCGGAAACCGAAGTAATGTTGATAATCCGCCCAGATTTTTGCTTGAGCATGATCTTGCTGGCGGCGCGGGTGCATAAAAAGACACCCGTGAGGTTGAGGTCGATCACGGCTTGCCAATCTTCTGGTTTCATACGCAGTAACAGGGTGTCGCGGGTGATACCGGCGTTGTTGACCAGGACGTCAAGGCGGTTGAATTTTTCCATTGTGGCGTTGATCAGGGCGTCTACCTGGTCGGCTTGGGAGACATCGGCTTGGAGCGCGATCGCATTTCCTCCAGCTCCTGTAATTTCTGCTACTACAGCATCAGCTGCCGTACTGGAACTGGCGTAGTTAACGACGACGGTTGCGCCTTCGGAGGCGAGGGAGAATGCGATCGCGCGACCAATTCCCCGTGAAGCTCCTGTAACTAAAGCTACCTGACCCCGCAACCGCTGTTGACTCTCTGGCAATAATTCCATGCAAAAATCCTCTTGAAAAATCTGTCATCGGTGTAGGAGCGAGTTTAACGAAATATTTCGTGATGGCACAAATTGATTGGTAAAACCCGACCCTACAATAACCGCGCTAAATATCTTAGTGCGATCCGTACCCAGAGGGACAGAAATAAATTTTTCCAACAATTAGAATCGAGCTATAGTCGAGAATCAATTTTGTGTTATGGCGACTAAACAAGAGTTCAACAGCTTTGAAGACATGCTCGCTAGCTCTGACTTGCCTGTCTTGGTAGACTTTTATGCAACCTGGTGCGGCCCTTGTCAGATGATGGCTAAGATTTTAGAACAAGTCAGCGCCCAAATGCCAGGAAAGTTAAAAATTGTGAAAATAGATACCGATAAATACGAACAGCTAGCAGTCGATCATCGCATTTATGCTTTACCAACGCTAGTACTATTTAAAAACGGTGAAGCTGTCGATAGGATTGAAGGCGTGATGCAAACACCGGATCTAATTCAGCGCCTGCAATCTTTCCTTTAAAACCGCAAGTTGCTAGAGATCTAACCGCTCCCCCCAAACCCCCCTTCACAAGGGGGGCTGTTCTTATGATTAAATGACGCTAGTTAACACGGGACAATCTTTCAAAGGCAAACTAACTGTAAATGTAGTGCCAACACCAACTTTACTTTCTACTGTAATGCTACCGCCGTGTAAATCTATGCACTTTTTGACAACTGCTAAACCTAAGCCCGTTCCCGGAACATCGCCGACGTTTTGACCTCGGTGGAAGGATTCAAATAAGTTTTCTTGGTCTTCTTTTGAAATTCCGATTCCTTGGTCTTGAATCTCAAAAATTACGCTGTCTGATTCGCAATCGAGGGTAAAGTAAATATGGCTATCTTCGCGGGAATATTTAACCGCATTTGAAAGCAAGTTGCTGAGAATTGAACGCAGTAGTTTTTCATCTAGGTAACCATTTTTACCGGAACAGTTGCCGATCAAAAATATGCTTTGTTGAGCGCGAGAACTCAATTCAACTTCTTCGACTAAATCGCTACAGAATTTATCCAAATCCAACCGCTGTGGTTTAAACTCTAATTTTCCAGATTCGGCTCTGGTTAGGGTGAGAATATCGGTTAACAATTGCGTCATTGTTTTAGCAGCAGATTGAATCCGGTGGATATTTTTAAGCTTTTTTTCTGTTGTCCAATTTGGAGCGCTATTTTCCAGTAATTGGGCGGATATTAAAATTGTACTTAAGGGCGTGCGAAATTCGTGAGAAGCCATTGAGAAAAAGCGGAGTTTGAGTTCGCCGAGTTCCCTTTCTTTTTCCAAGTTGCGGCGAATTTCTTCGGCTCGCTTGCGTTCGGTGATGTCTTGTGATACTCCGGTACGGCGGTAAACTTCGCCTGCTGAATTTTGGATCGGGAAACAGCGATCGCATATCCAACGAATCGCTCCATCTGGTCGTACAATTCGGTATTCTATTTCATATTCTTTGGTAGCATTCTCTTTAAGATTAGCCGTAACCCGCAGTTTGTCTTCCGGATGAACGGCTTCTAAAAAAGACTGAGGATTTGCATATAAACTCTCGCCGTCACGTCCCCAAATTTTTTCATAAGCCGGATTCACGTATAATAAATGGCTAACATTAGCATCGCTCATCCAAAAAACTTCGTGGATATTTTCTGCCATTTGACGGAACTTTTCTTCGCTGAGTTGGCGTTTCTTAATTTGTGCCAACAAAAGTAAATAAACTGTAAGCAGTAAGCCAAAGCTAATGGCGAAACCAGCCATTTGCATGACCACTGCGTTGTGGAAACTTGCTTCAGAATCGGCAGCACGACGCTGTAATAATAATTTTTCATCTGTTTCTATTGCATAAATAACCTGGGATATCTTATCGTGTAGGGCGATTCCTTCATCTGTCAGCTCAATTTGAATTTGCCTGTCATAAGGATTTTGCTTGTATAATTCAACAGACTTTTGAATTATACCGACTCTTTCGTCAATTAAAGGTTTGATTAGGTCGAGTTTATCCTGGTGATTGCGATTATCGGCGGTAGAGCCTCGAACCCGCTCGAATTTAAGATTAATTTCTTGAATAGCTTTGTTGTAGGTTCCCAAATAAAACTCTTTGCCGGTTATAATATAGCCACGTCGCGCTCTTTCGGCATCCCGCAGCGTCGTCAGCACATCTTTAACTTCTTGCAGAACTTCGTAGGTTTGCTCTACTCGTTTTTGTCTTTCAAACAGTTGGGTGGTATTGCGATAGGAATTTATATTCACTGCACCGAGAATCAGGATAGCCAAGCCAAACCCGCCAGCAATAATTTTTTTTTCGAGAGGCCATTTCATATACAGACCTGGTTAAGGACGTAAAATTAATCATAAGCCAGTAATTCATCCCTAAGAGGGATGACAAGTTTAAGATTTTCCTGTTAAGTATGCGGATTTTGTTAGTTGAAGATGATGTACGTTTGGCGGAAGCGCTAGCTGAAGCTTTGAGCGACCAGCTATATGTGGTAGATCTGGTCAAGGATGGGGAAGCAGCGTGGAGTCAAGTGCAGGCGATCGCATACGACGCGATCTTGCTCGATGTCTCGTTACCCAAACTCGACGGGATTAGTCTTTGCAGAAGGCTGCGCGATCGCGGCTATCATTTACCCATCCTGATGCTAACTGCTCGCGACACCAGCGCCGATAAAGTTGATGGCTTAGACGCCGGAGCTGATGATTATGTAGTTAAGCCATTTAATTTACCAGAATTATTCGCTCGCATCCGCGCCTTGCTCCGCCGGGGAACTACCCTATCAACGCCTACTCTATCCTGGGGAAACTTGCGCTGCGATCCGATTACCTACGAAGTCACATATAACGATCAAACGCTGCACTTAACTCCTAAAGAATACAGCGTGCTAGAATTGTTGCTCCGCAATGGTCGCCGGGTATTAAGCCGTTCGGTAATTATCGATAGCCTGTGGTCTAATGAAAATCCACCGGAAGAGGAAACCGTCAAAGCGCACATCAAAAGCCTGCGCCACAAACTTAGATCTGCAGCCGCTCCCGATGATTTTATCGAAACCGTTCACGGCTTGGGATACCGCTTGAAACAATTATCTTAGGGAAACTGGTAATGGGTAATGGGTAATGGGTAATGGGTAATTATTGTCAAGCGTAAGGGCTACTTTAACGAAATATCTCGTGGTTGGTGTAGGGGCTAGTTTAACCAGATATCTCGTGGTTTTGCGAGTTGGTTGGTTAAAGTAGCCCCTACTCAGCTTATACCCGCCCCCACACCCAATGAATCCAATTACCAATTACCAATTACCCATTACCCATCTTCCCGAATTTTTCCCGATTTTTTCTCAAAACCTTCCCGATTCCTTCCCCAATTTCTATCCGGTTTGGGGTGTACTCTCAAAACGTAGGCAATTTTGACCGGCTTGTGAATGCTACTTAGGAGAGAAATGAGTGATAGGGACAGGTCAAGTTAGTTGTAGGAACGAAAAAGTTTTGGTGATTGAAGATGATTCAGAGACTTTAACCTGCCTGGTGGAACTGCTGGAATCCTATGGTTTTAAAGCGATTGGCGCTCAAAATGGCTTAATGGGTTTGCTGCTAGCCAAGCAACAGATTCCAGATGCGATCGTTTCCGACATCAACATGCCTAAACTTAACGGTTATGACCTGTTAAATGCCTTGCGCCATGACCCAAAAACAGCGATGATTCCTTTCATATTTTTAACCGGCGATCCGGTTAATATTGACCTACTAAAAAAACTAGAAGTGGTCGCAGATAGTTACCTGACTAAACCCATCATTCCAGAAACATTAATCAGAGCGATCGCGATCCAAGTGCGAAAAAATTGTGCTTCGTGCTAAGTAATTATACTCGGATAAATTGTCAGGCTATCTGAGTAAGTATGACGAGTAAAAATAGCCCGTGAGTTAAGTGGAAATGTTGCAGCAAAACTTTGTCTTAGAAACCAGCCATGTCGATCAAAAAATTACCGAAAAGTTGCTGAAGTGGAGCGATTTTAGTGGGACAGACTTGAGTGGAATGGATTTGCGATCGCTTTATTTAAAAGGTATTAATTTAATCGGCACTAATCTGGCTAATTCAAATCTTAGCGGCCTCCTCCTCAGCGAGTCAAACTTCAGCGGAGCCAACCTAGTCGCCGCCAATTTGCGCGAAGCAGACTGTCGCGAAGCCAACTTTTTTGAAGCCAACCTAGCGGACGCAGATTTAACCAAAACCAACCTGTGCGGCGCTTTCATGTGGAAAGTAAAATTAGGTCGAGCCAACTTATTTGCAGCTTCCCTATGCGAAGCAGATTTGAGCGAAGCAGATTTGAGTCAAAGTAACTTGGCTGAAGCATCGCTGATAGGTGCTAATTTTGTGAGAGCTAATTTAATGAGAGCTAATTTAGGTGGAGCAAGATTAGTAGAAGCTAACCTAACTCAAGCTAACTTTTCGGGTGCCGATCTGAGGGGCGCAAATTTGTGCGGTGCAGACTTATCGGAAGCAAATCTATTCGGCGCCAATCTCTGGGGAGCAAACTTGACCGATGTCATTTTGAACAATACTATTATGCCTGACGGAACATTACAGGATGGCAAATTATTATTTGGCTTGCTGTAAATAGTTCCGAAAACTGAACCGATTCGCGAGTCCCCTATTCACCAAGCGAATGGGGGTATTTTTGTAGAAGGGTTGCGTCCCCATGCTTGGAAACGCAATTGAACATGAAGGGGTCAGATATCAGCAGCTCGCCTCTATTGCTTTTGAGGCAAGCCTACCCAAAGCAATAGAAGTAAAATATCTCTGGGTTAACTGCTGAGCGATCGCTCACTTTAATTATGTTACTCGGATACGTTTACAAGCTGAAGCCGTCGCCCAAACAGGCTAATAAAATGGAGCGCTGGCTTCATTTACTTCGCTTGCAGTACAACTTTAGAGTCAGGGAACGAACAGAAGCTTACAATCAAGCAAGAGCGCCTGTATTGGGCAACTATTGTTTGATTGAAACTCAAGCCGAATGTTGCCCCCTCGCTTGCTCAGTCAGCAAAGGTGCTTTATACGGTTATCCCTGGACGGAAAAGGGCAATAAACGCAGTCCACTGGCTCAACAAGACGCCAACTTGGTAGACCTCAAAAAAGAACGACATTGGTATGGGGAAATTTATCATCATGTGATGCAACAAATGCTGAAGCAAGTTGATGCTGCATTTCGGCGTTTTTTCCAAGGATTGGGCAAATATCCAAAAACCAAACGACGGGGTAAATTTCGCTCTTTTACCTACCCGCCACGAGATGTTAGCTTCAAAGGGAATAAAGTCAGAGTACCTGGGATTGGTTGGATATCTTTCTTTAAATCCCGCCCGTTTCCAGATGGCTTTAGCATTCGTTCTGTTACCGTGCGAAAGAAAGCAGATGGCTTTTACCTCTCGGTTCGGTTGCAGGATGATGCCGTTCCAAATAATCCTATAATCCAGCAAGTAAGAACAGCAATCGGAGTAGATTTTGGCATCAAGAAGCTGATGTCTTTAAGCACGGGAGAGAGGATTGAAAATCCTCGGTTTTACAAGCTGATGGAGCGCAAGCGAACAAGACTTAACCGTGCTGCCAGTCGCAAAGTTTTAGGTTCCCATCGCAGACGAAAAACCTATCAGCGAATAGGGAAACTAGAACAGAAAGTTACCAATCAACGAGAGGATTACCAATGGAAAATAGCTCGTAACTTAGTCAAGCAATTCGACCTGATTGTGTTTGAAGATCTCAACATTCAGGCTATGATGGCACGCTGCAAACCCAAACAGGATGAGAGCGGCAAGTATCTGCACAACAATCAGTCTGCTAAATCAGGGCTGAATAAAGCGATCGCAGACGCCGCTTGGGGTTCCCTCAAACAGAAAGTCAAAATTTTGTCTGAAAGGGCAGGCATTCTGGTGCATGAAGTGAACCCTAAGTTTAGCTCTCAAGAGTGTAGCGAGTGCGGCTATGTCAGCCCTACAAACCGAGATCGGGAAAAGTTCATCTGTGAAGAATGCGGACATCACGCTGATGCAGACGTTGATGCTGCTAAAGTTATTCTTCATCGCGGTTTAGATGAACTGGGAATTAATTTAGACGCTGTACCGGAAGTCCTTCGGAAACAGGGTAAAAGTACGCCCAAGGAACCCGTCGCAAGACAGGGGAAATCACCTGCGTTGGTGGGTGAGCCTGGGAACCCTCAGCAACTTGGGTTGTTTGAGTGGAGGGGGAGTCTGAGCGATCGCTTCCCGGAATCCTCCAGGATCAACTGTGGGGAAACCGTCGATTGAAATCGAGTGAGGCACGTTGTTTGTGAAACGGAGAGGGTGAGATTCGAACTCACGGAACCTTTCGGTTCACTCGGTTTCAAGCCGAGCGCAATCGACCACTCTGCCACCTCTCCGGGCGTATCTTCCATCATATCAATGGTAGGGATACTTTTAACTACTAACTCAAAGCAGGTTGCATAATTTCTGCCTCTGAGCGGCGGTATAGAATTTGTTCGGAGGCGACTTCACTATTTTCTCCCACCCACAGCAGGGACGCCTCTGTCACAATCCCGTCTTCTAGCAATACGAGGGAAAAATTACGCCGGATCTCGCCACCATGCTTAACGATGCGCGGGACGCTGGCAGCATTTAAGTAAACCGTACCATCGGGACTGGTACGAACTGCCGTCCGCAGATGCTTTTTAGTATGGCGCAGGTGGTGGTGCATGTGTCCAAACGTTACAAAGGGAACCCATTTCCCGATTTGTTTGGTTTGAGCGATCGCCTCCGCCAAATCCGGATCGCCGAAATCCCCTCCTATTGGTTCCCAATCTTTGCCGCAAGGGTCTTCAGGACGCGATCCTAGCCCCAAAGGGCCGTTGTGACCCAAAAAAATCAAATTCTCATGCGCTGCGCTTTCTGCTGCTGCTAGGATGCGCTCCGTTGATTTTTCTAAACTCGATACGCCAAATCGTTCTTGATAAAACTGATTGTATTTCCATTCCGGGCCACCCCAGCTAAAAGGACGACCCCCGACAACGGTTAAATTTAATTGGGGAAAGTCCAACTTGCCATAACCAACATCCGCCTCGTGCATCAGATCGAGTTGTTCCTGCACCCTGTCTTCCTGGCGGCGATCGTAGGGACATTTTTTCCTGCCCCATTCCGTGGCGGTGTACCAGGCGTCGTGGTTGCCGAAAACCACTGCTTTGGGGATATTTAGAGAAGCGATCGCTCTCACCACTTCCACCGACTCGTTGCCAAAATCTCCCACAAACAGCACCAAGTCTACACCCAGATGTTCCAGTGCGCGAGCATCTTCTTCTTCCCACTGGTCGTGAACGTCACCGACAACAGCTATTTTAATCACTTGCTTTTGATCGTTCCCCTCGGTCATATTTTCTCCCTTGCCAGTCTCTTTTAAATGTAGTCATAGACCGAGTTATTTGACCAGCAGTTTTAATCGATACAAGAAACCCGGTTTTTTGCCAAACCGGGTTTCTGAAGCTAGGGCAAACATCAACCGAGGGAATGAGTTGGTTATCTCACATCTTGCACCTTGACTAAAAACCGGGTTTCTTGCAAATAGCTCAGCTTGAAAGTCTAGATTTGTCGTTAAGAAACCCGGTTTTTGAAGGCTTGTTGATAATGGTGCAAGATGTGAGTTATCCAACTACTTGTTGCTTCAAATTTTCAAACTGTTTTGCCATCTCTTGGCGACTTTGAGCAGTGAGTAAATAGCGGTAAACAAACCAACCGGAGTAACAAATACCGATGAGTTCAAAGGTAGAACCTAATAGCGGTATATCGTTAAGCGCGTCCAGAACGCCTATAATTAGCCGCAGGGCGACGATCGCTGCCAAAATTAAACCAATATTGGTAATCGGGCGTTGGTTTTGCTGGAAGAATCTACCCAAATAATCGGGAAGTTGGGCTAAAAAATCTTTGATTTGCTGGCTGATACGCTCCCATTGATAGCTAGCTCGCGATTGAGTTGCCGGAGGTAGTAGAGCAACAGTTTCTGATTCAGATGACTCTAACAATCTTTCTTCAGAGGTAGTATCGACTTGGGAGTATTGCATTTGGGCATCCATAGTTTTAGTTCTTAGCTAAACAATCTTTTTTATTAAACTAACGAGTTACAGCCCAAATTAAATCAATCTTTAGCGAGAAATCAAAAACGTTTCAGATATTCCCATCAGGCGATACGGGCAGGTTCGCAAACCGTACTGCTGGATTTTGCCACACCCACCCCGCAACTTTCCCCCTTGTTGCCTCAGTTTTGGTAAAAAGTACTATAATTGCCTTAACACCTTCTGAAATCCAACAACTCAAAGCTTGTGTTTACGACCGCACTTCAAGCGCCACACCTCACCCATACCCCCGACCTACCCTACGACCTATTTGAGGCGATCCAGCAGCTCAAGAAAAAGCTAAACGCCGTAATCTTGGCTCACTATTACCAAGACCCAGATATTCAGGATATTGCAGACTTTATCGGCGATTCTTTAGAGCTTTCGCGCAAAGCTGCCAGCACCGATGCCGATGTCATTGTCTTTGCAGGCGTTCACTTTATGGCGGAAACCGCCAAAATCCTCAACCCGGATAAACTGGTACTTTTACCAGATTTAAACGCGGGTTGTTCCCTCGCAGATACTTGTCCTGCCGACGAATTTGCCGCATTTAAAGCCGCGCACCCCAATCATCTGGTAATCTCCTATATCAATTGCTCGGCTGCGGTGAAAGCGATGAGCGATATTATCTGTACCAGTTCCAACGCCGTCAAAATTGTTCGCCAGATACCAGAAAATCAACCAATTATTTTTGGCCCAGATCGAAATTTGGGACGGTATGTAATAGAACAAACAGGACGCGACATGGTACTGTGGCAGGGAGCTTGCATTGTACATGAAAACTTCTCCGAGAAGAAGATTGTCCAGTTAAAAATCGCACACCCGGAAGCGGAAATAATTGCACATCCAGAATGCGAACCCCCTGTATTGCGTCACGCTGATTACATCGGTTCCACGGCTGCTTTGTTAAAGTACGTTCAAGCGAGTGCGAGTCAAGCTTTTATTGTGGCGACCGAACCTGGTATTATTCACCAAATGGAAAAACGGGAACCTCACAAACGGTTCATTCCCGCACCCCCGACGAATAGTTGTGCTTGTAACGAGTGCCCGTACATGCGGTTAAATACCTTGGAAAAGCTTTATTTTGCCATGAAAAATCGCGCTCCAGAGATTAGTTTACCAGAAGATATGCAAGCAGCAGCGCTTAAACCAATTCAACGCATGTTAGAAATGAGCGCTTGAAGAATTGCAGATTTTAGATTTTAGATTTTAGATTGGGATACTCACATCTTGCACCAGGGCTAAAAACCGGGGTTCTTGCGAATAGCTAAACTTGAAAGCCTGAATTTTCCTAAAGAACCCCGGTTTTTCAAGGCTTGTTGAGAATGGTGCAAGATGTGAGGATAGAAACACCAATCTAAAAGATTCTAAACGTAGGGTGCGTTAACGTAGTGTAACGCACCGTCACCATCATATATGGAGTTGCTGCGTAAGTCCCGATCTAAAATCAATACTATGAGTAGAAAACGCCTGATTGTTTTTACCCGCTATCCAGAACCAGGAAAAGCCAAAACGCGACTAATTCCAGTTTTGGGTGCTGAAGGTGCTGCCGACTTGCATCGCCAGATGACCGAATATACAATTAGCCAGGTAAGACAACTACAACCTGGCTCTTTTGTCTCAATAGAAGTGTATTTTACAGGAAGCGATACGCCTGACGGCAAGCTGCGCGATCGCATATCTTTCCAAAACTGGCTAGGCGCAGATCTAATTTATCACCCCCAGGGAGAAGGGGATCTAGGTTCGAGGATGGCACAAGCATTTTCAAATGCTTTCAGCAGCGGCATTAATTCTGCTATTATTATCGGTACGGATTGCCCCAGCCTCAACGCAGAGTTAATCGCAGAAGCATTGCAAAAGCTTGAGCAAAACGATTTAATACTTGGCCCAGCAACCGATGGGGGTTATTATCTAATAGGCTTGCGTAGATTAATTCCCGAACTTTTTGTAGGAATTAATTGGGGAACATCTGAAGTATTGCAAAAAACAGTAGAAATTGCCAATAATTTAAAATTAGCTGTTGCTTATTTAAGCCTACTTTCCGATATCGATCGTCCGGAAGATTTGGCAAAATTAGGTAATTGGTAATTGATAATTGGTAATTGGTAATGGGGGTAAAAAAATTAGCAACTAGCAATTAGCACCAAATTATTGAAAATGCTAAAAGAAAAGATTTCGATTATTATTCCGGTTTTAAATGAAGCCAGCACAATTAACAAAACCTTAGCCAGCATTGAAAACGCCTCAAATATAGAAATTATCCTTGTAGATGGGGGAAGCGAGGACGAAACCGTTGCGATCGCACAATCCTGCGGCATAAAAGTACTATCTTCACCCCCTGGGCGGGCAACGCAAATGAACAAGGGTGCAGCTGCTGCAACGGGGGATATTTTGCTATTTCTGCACGCAGATACCCGCTTACCAAATAACTTCGATACCAGCGTTCGCCAAAGCTTACAAATCCCAAAAACCATCGCCGCTGCCTTTGAATTAAAGATTGATAGCGACATGCCTTCCCTACGCCTAATAGAGAAAATGGTAAATTTGCGATCGCGCTACTTACAAATGCCTTATGGCGACCAAGCAATTTTCTTAAAAGCATCAGTATTTGGACAAATCAGTGGTTTTCGCGACATACCAATTATGGAAGACTTTGAATTAGTTCGTCGCCTCCAACCTTTAGGTAAAATAGAGATTGTACCCGCTCCCGTGCTAACATCAGGACGCAGATGGGAGAAACTAGGCGTATTAAAAACAACTTTAATTAACCAATTAATTATTCTCGGCTACTTTCTAGGAATTCCACCGGCTCAACTCGCTAGTTGGTATAGAATAAAACAAAAAACTTATGAGTAACGACCTGAGCAGAAAAAATCGGTTTAAACCCTCCCCCTTTGAGAAAAAGGAAAAATTAATCCGCCTCGCGCACAATCCTATCTGAGAAACCCGGTTTCTTCTCGGATCTTTCGTGTCATAAACAATTTTTGACAGAAACCGGGTTTATTCTCGGATCTTTCGTCTCATAAACGATTTTTGACAGAAACCGGGTTTATTCTCGGATCTTTCGTCTCATAAACGATTTTTGACAGAAACCCGGTTTCTTAGCGTAACTATCAACTATCAACTATCAACTATCAACTATCAACTATCAACTATCAACTGTAAACTGCTATAATACATGCACTTAGTGGCGTAGAATTGATTATGGTACAAGCTCCTGCAAGAACCGCAACAGACTTAGCCGCGCTAGCGATCGCTCTGATAGAGAAAGCTGGATGCGAATACGGAGATGTGAGAATTTGCACGTATCATACACAAAATTTAACAGCGCGCGATCGCTCGCTATCCAACTTATCAGATAAAGTCAGTTCTGGTTTTGCCGTTAGAGTATTGCTAGACGGCGCGTGGGGATTCGCTGCCAGTCCTCATAAAACCCCTGTCGAAGTTGAACGCATCGTTGCTTTAGCAGTAGAAATTGCCAAAGCAAGTCGCCTCACCCAGCAGAAAAAAGTACAGTTAGTACCAGTAGACGCTTATCAAGATAGCTACATCACCCCGATCGAAATTGACCCCTTTACCATCCCCATTACAGAAAAAGCCGAATTACTATTAAATATCAACGATCGCTTGCTCAGTTATGGCAATAAAGGGATAAAAAAAGCTTACTCTTACCTGCAATTTACCCGCGAAGATAAACTATTTGCCTCCACAGTCGGTTCGGTAATTAACCAAACAATATATCGCAGCTTACCCGGATTTGGCTGCACCGCGATCGCCAACGGCGACGCCCAAACTCGCAACTACGAACGTCCCCCATTAAATCTAGGCTACGAAAATATTAATCCAGGGGATTTATTGGCGCAAATAGACAGAGTTGCAAGAGAAGCAATCGAAAAAGTAAACGCAGAAGAAGCGCCATCCGGAATCAAAACCACCTTAATTTTAAAACCCACAAACCTGTGGCTAACCATCCACGAATCTGTCGGACATCCGACAGAATTAGACCGAGTATACGGATATGAATCCAACTTTGCCGGAACCAGTTTTGCCACAACCGAGAAATTGAACAAACTGCAATATGGCGCACCTTGGATTAATTTTAAATGCGATCGCACCCAACCAGGCGGACGCAGTACCGTCGCCTACGACGACGAAGGCGTCCCCGCCCAAACTTGGTACGTCGTCAAAGACGGCATCTTAGTAGATTATCTCACCGACCGCGAAACCGCATACCGCCTCGGACGACCCAGCAGCAACGGATGCGCTTACGCCGATAGTTGGTCAAGCACGCCAATGGTACGCATACCCAACTTAGGATTAGAACCAGGAAAAGAAGGAGATTCCCACACCGCCACCTTAGAAGAAATGATCGCCGACACCGAAGAAGGAATATTAATCGACGGTACGGGAAGTTTTTCCATAGATCAACAGCGGCGCAATTTCCAATTTGGCGGCGATGCCTTTTGGCAAGTAAAAAAAGGCAAAATAGTCGGAATGCTAAAAGACGTCACCTATCACTCAATGACCACCGACTTTTGGAACAGCGTCGATGCAATTGGATCTGCCAGCGAACTGCAAAAATACGGAACCAATATGTGCGGAAAAGGAGAACCAATGCAAATCGCACAAATGACCCACGCCTGCGTCCCCGCCCGCATCCGCAACATCCAAATAGGCAGCGCATCATAAAGAATTTCAGATTTGAGATGTTAGATTTCAGATTTAGTGAAGCAGAAAACTTCATCTAATCTACCATCTCTTTCTAGTTTCTTCCCTCTGCGTCCTCTGCGTCCTCTGTGGTTCGTTTAAACTCCAAAAGACTCAAATGACATTAGCCAAAGAACCGACAATATTACAACAAGATCGAGCGATCGCTATAGTAGAAGACGCAATTAAAAAATCTTCTGCTGAAGGCGTATTTGTCAGCTTGAGTAGCGGCGAAGAATCCCTCAGTCGCTACTCAGAAAACCAGATTACTCAAAATATAACCCGCACCCAATTTAACCTCACCGTCACCAGTTACTTTGGTAGGCGCAGCGCTTCCGCTTCTACAACCGAATTGGATACCGATGCGATCGCGCAAACCATCCAACGCTCCCAAGAACTGGCTAAAATAGCCCCAGAAGATCCCGAATGGGTGCCGTTACTCGACCCTCAAACCTACGAACAACGTACCCCCGCCTTCGATCTTCCTACCGCCACCTGTTCCCCCTTAAAACGAGGAGAAATAATTCAGCGCGTCTGTCACGCTAGCGCCAAAGCAGGCGTCGAAGCTTCCGGTACGCTCAGCACAGAAGCAGGAATATTTGTCATAGGTAATTCCCAAGGATTGAGAGCTTATAATCGAACCACAGAAGCGAATTTCGGTTTAACAATTCGCGTCGAAAACGGTTCCAGTTGGAGCGAACGAACCGCCTGGGGAATCGACCAATTACCAGTAGAATTAATAGCAGAAGAACTGATAGACCGTGCCTTCGCCGCACGGAATCCCCGCGACATCAAACCAGGGATTTATCCAGTCATTTTTAATAGCGCCGCATTTGCAGAATTACTCGGTTGGCTAATTTGGAATTTAGATGCACGCGCCGCCGATGAAGGTCGTTCCTTCATGTCTCGTAACGACGGAGTGGGAAATCGTTTAGGCGAAGCAATGTTTAGTCCCCTCGTGCAAGTCAATCGCGATCCGGCGCATCCTTTACTGCAAACAAGTCCTTGCTTTGGGGATGGATTAAGCAATAACTATTTGGAGATCGTCAAAGACGGTATTCCTAATATTTTATCCTACAGTCGCTACTGGGCGCAAAAACAAGGAAAATCGCCAACGGGATACTTTGCTCCGATTGTCATGAACGGTTCAAACCAAAGTTTAACCGATTTAATTGCCCAAACAGAGCGGGGAATTTTAGTTAATCGAGTTTGGTACACAAATTACGTCAATCCCAAAACATTGGAAATTACAGGTATGACGCGGGACGGCACATTTTGGATTGAAGATGGTAAAATTGCTTACCCGATTAAAAACTTACGCTTTAACCAAAAACTACCCGAAATGATGCGAGATATTGATCAGCTGAGTACTGTAGAACGATATAGTAGTAGCGTCGTACCGGGAGTAAGAGTAAAAGCGTTTAATTTTAGCAGCGTCAGCGATAGTGTTTAAACATTTGTTAGTAGGTTGGGTTGAACGTAGTAGGGGGGCGGCATCAATCAACTTTGCCGATAACGCCAAGGTTTTCCCACGCCGTGCCCCTACAGTTAACTGTATTGCGCCCAATGGAAAACGGTTATAACCATCTAAAGACATTATTGGAGGGTAAAAAAACAATGTTTTGCCCAATGCAACTCGATTGTAAAACAATGACTGGGGTGATTTATAATTGCCCCAACTTATCTGAATGCTTGCAGAATTCTACTTTAGACAGAATGGAAGCACTGCGGCTTTATTTTTTAAATCAGGGAATTTCTCCCGAAGATATCAAAATTAATGGGAATTATTCACCGATCCGTCCATATTTTCACCCTACCTTTACTTACAACACCGATTATCAAACCAGAGATCTGATTATTTTTGGTAATTCGGTGGAATGGGACGAGGATATAAACGATATCAAGCCTTTTTATCAATTGAGTTTGGCTCAATTGCAGCAAATAATAGAGCAAGGATTTGCCAATCCAGCAGCACAACAAAATAATTCACCAACGATTCAAGCATTTTTAGAATTTGCTCAAGCACAAGCTAGCAAGGGATTTCAATTTGCATTTGAAGGTTACGCTATAAGTCCTTTTCGCGACGATTATCGCGTCAGCATTGAAGGTATTATTTATCGAGGAAATTACCCCTATCAGATGCTTGTAGAGTTTTATGAGTTTGTCGGAGAACCCGATGAAATTGACGTTCAGTCTCACTATTTGCGCGCCTGGTGGGATTAATCTACGCCGACACCCTAAAGGGCGGCTATACAAACGCAGCTCGCCTTTGCGAGCTATAGCTTTTAATTTAATGAATAAGGGTTAGGGCGGGTGAAAGATTCTGAGTTTCATGCGATCGCATTTTCTCCAACCCCTCACACGCCATTAGTAGGGGCGAAGCATTTGCGCTGTTATTTTATCGGTAAAGCTGAAATATTTCTACGCAAATGCTTCGCCCTTACACGCCATTAGCTGACTTAGGTTTATATGTCGATGCTACATGCAATTCTTTCATTTGTTTTGCATCGACAGAGGAAGGTGCATTGGTTAACAAACACCTGGCTTGCTGCGTCTTCGGAAATGCAATTACATCCCGAATTGATTCTTCTCCAGCTAATAACATTACCAGTCGATCTAAGCCGTAGGCAATGCCGCCGTGGGGTGGGGTTCCGTATTCAAATGCTTCTAACAAAAAGCCGAATTTGCTGTAAGCTTGCTCTTGAGATAATCCAATCGCTTCAAAGACTTGCTCTTGAATTTCTCGCTGGTAAATCCGCAAGCTACCTCCGCCGACTTCTGTGCCGTTATAAACCAAATCGTAAGCTTGCGCTCTTGCGGTTTTGAGGTCGTTGATGTCTTCGGGATTGGGCGCGGTAAAGGGGTGGTGCAAGGCTTCGAGGCGCTTTTCTTCGGCGTTCCACTCGAACATGGGAAAATCGGTTACCCAAAGTAAGTTAATTTTATTTTGGTCAACTAATCCCTGTTCGCGGGCGATAACTTGACGCAAGCGGTCTAAGGTTTTATTTACCATATCAGTTGCGCCTGCACCAAATAGTAATAAGTGACCTGCCGTTGCACCCGTGCGTTTGAGGATTTCTTGCTTTTGTTCTTCGCTGAGGTTGTCTTTAATCGCACCAATTGTGTCGATTTCGCCATTCTCGCGCACGCGGATGTAGGCGAGTCCTTTTGCACCGGCGTCGCTGGCTTCTTTGAATAAGTCGCCGCCTGATTTGATCCGCACGTTGGATACAGTATCGTTACCGCCAGGAATCGGTAAAATTTTGACAATTCCGCCGGAAGAAATCGCGCCGGAAAATACCTTAAATCCAGAATCTTTCAACAAGTCGGAAACGTTGACTAATTCTAATCCATACCGCGTATCCGGTTTATCGCAGCCGTACCTTTCCATTGCTTCTTTATAAGTGATGCGCGGGAAAGGTCGAGGAATGTCGATGCCTTTGACTTGTTTGAAGATATAACTAACTAATTCTTCATTGAGTTCCAGCACTTCTTCCTGAGACATGAAACTCATTTCCATGTCCAGTTGAGTAAATTCTGGCTGTCTGTCGGCGCGCAAGTCTTCGTCGCGGAAGCAACGGGCAATTTGATAGTATCTGTCTAATCCAGAAACCATTAACAATTGCTTGAATAATTGCGGCGATTGTGGTAATGCATACCACTCGCCGGGATTGACGCGGGAGGGGACGAGGTAGTCGCGGGCGCCTTCGGGTGTGGATTTGGTGAGGATTGGGGTTTCGACTTCGATAAAGTTTTTTTGGTCTTCCAGGAAGCGGCGGATGGCTTTGACGACTTGGTGACGCAGTTGTAAGTTGGAGTTCATGCGATCGCGTCGCAAATCCAAATACCGATACTTCAGCCGCAAGTCTTCCCGCACCGCTTCTGTCTCCGCCGTCGCTACTTGGAACGGCAATTGCTTGCGAACTGTATTCAGCAGTTCGATTTGATCTGCGTATATTTCGATCTCGCCCGTCGGTAGCTTGGTATTGAGGGATTCTTCTGGACGTTGAGTGACGCGCCCGGTAACTTTGACGACGTATTCGTTACGCAGACTTTCGGCTTTGGCGTAGGAATCGGGGGTGCGTTGCGGATCGCTGACAATTTGGACAATACCTTCGCGATCGCGCAGATCCAAGAAAATCACGCCCCCATGATCGCGGCGACGATCCACCCATCCGCAAAGGGTGACGGTTTTTCCAATATCTTCGCTTCGGACTGTGCCGCAATAATGGGTACGCATAACTAATCTATTTGGGTAGTCGGTAGTGGGATAGACTCCCTAGAGTGAGAGTCGGATCTAGGATTCTAAAGCAAAACCTTTTGATTATCTAACATTATCGGCATTGTTTTTATAACCAAAAAGGGGCGCGGCGTACCGCACCCCTAAAAATTTGGGCTGGTATGCAGGTGTGCAGAGGGGGAAGAGGAGAATTTGAATCTATCATCTCTCTTGCTTACCCAGCGGGGCGGGTTTAGTTAAATTGTCTGTTTTCCTGAGAGATTATTGGTAAAACCCGCCCCTACACTTCTCACCCGCTCAAAAAAGCTCCCCTACTCGCGCGGTGCTGTCAGCTTTTCCCAGGCGGCTTTGGCGGCTTCGCTTAAGCGATCGCCCCAATCTTTAACTTCATTTAAGATCGATTCCCAGTTTTTCTCGGCTTCCATCTGGATCAGTTTCATCGAGTATTCGATGCGATCGCGCTCGAATAACAGTTGGTTTTGCTCCAGGGTTTCCCTTGCTTTCCGCACTGCATCCAGATACGCATCCCGCGTCATCGTACCAACTGATTGTGCCGTTTCAGTTGCTGCCCCGGCTTCTGCTTGCGCCCGCTTTTTAATCGCGTCGATTAATGCTTTGGTTTCCCGCTTGAGTTCGTCGGATTCCCCCGCCATTTCTTTTTCTACCAGGGCGTCTGTTTGCGGGGTTACTTCTACGATTGCAGTTTCGGTGTTGGGTGTTGGTTCTGTCATGTTTTTTCTTCCTAGTTAAAAATTTACTAATATCCAGAGCCAGAAATTTGTTGCTCCAACTTCAGCAATGCTTGAATGCGTGCTTCTGTGGAGGGATGAGTAGAGAACAATTTGAAAATAGACTCGCCTGAGAAGGGATTGATAATCAAAAGCGGCTCAAATGCTGGGTTTGCTTCGATTGGCATTTCCCTAGCACCGCTTTCTAAACGTTGCAGCGCTCTGGCTAAGGCGCGCGGGTTACCAGTGAGTTTAGCAGCACCAGCATCAGCAGCAAACTCTCTCGTGCGAGAGATTCCCATTTGAATCACGGTGGCGGCAATCGGTGCGAGGATGAAAGTCAACAGCAATCCGATGGGATTGGCACCTCCTTCTCGATCTCTTCCGCCGCTAAACCACATGCCGTAACTAGCCATTTGTGCCAAAAATGAAATTGCCCCGGCGATGGTAGCGGCAACGGCTTGAGTCAGCGTATCTCGATTGTAAATATGGCTCAGTTCGTGAGCAATTACCGCCTCAAGTTCGTCCTCTGGCAAAATCTGCATAATGCCTTCGGTGACAGCAACGGCTGCGTGTTCCGGATCTCTTCCTGTGGCGAAGGCGTTAGCGGCTGGAGTGGGAACGATGTAAACTGCGGGCATGGGGAGGTTGGCGCGATCGCACAATCTTTGCACCATTTGGTACAATCCCGGCGCTTGGCTTGGACTCACCGGCTGCGCTCCATAAGCAGCGAGTGCTATTTTATCTGAGAAATACCAAGACCCCAGATTCGTCACCGCCGCCAGGACGATCCCGATCGCGATCCCCGCTGTGCCGCCGACGATCCAGTAGCTAATAGTAATCAGTAGCGCACTTAACAAACCTAATAAGGCAACGGTTTTAAATTGATTCATTCCCATAGCCTCCTAATTAATATCCTCGGTTTAACAGCCTCATCTATTCCAGGAACGGGAGAGTATTTTGTTTAAATTTTAAAACCGTTCATTTTACTTGACACGGGGGATAACTTCAACTCGCCAGTACGGATTTTCACACTTGTTATACAAATTTTTCTCTCCGGGTGCGTGACGCCGCGAGAATATTTAATAGTAGCAATCAGACTTGTAGCGTCACGCACCAACCACCGATTGTGACACGCAGCTTTAGTCCTGTCTATATAACTTCCGCAATCGCTCCTCTGAACCTTTCATTATCGATAAGTTCTGCAAGTTAGCCCAAAAAATTAAGTGGGATAAGCTCAAGTATCCTTTCCATATTTGGATGTAACTAATAACTCAAGTTGCTAGTGATGAGGTCAAGCATTTTAGATTCCCCTAAATCCCCCTTTAAAAGGGGGACTAAGAATCCACTCCCCCTCTTGCGAAGGGGGGTTAGGGGGATCGAACCGATTTATTGTGATTAAATGTTTCTCTCCAGATTGCCCTTTGATGGCACTGCCATCAAATGGTAATGTTTCAACAGGTAGCCTCCTCGATCCCGCTTATGTCACAAAAATCCTTCAATCCAGCAGAATACGTCGAGCAAATGGCATTATTGATCGACTTACCCCTCGACCAGGAACATCGCCCTGGTGTAATCCAGAACATGGAACGCATTATCGCCGTGGCAAAACTCGTGACTGAATTCCCCCTACCTGAAGAAATCGAAGCCGCCCCCATCTTTGAACCATGAGCAAAGCTTATCCCGATGCTACCCAAATAGCCGAAGTTGTAAAAGGGCATGAAGTATCCGCCAAAGCGATTGTTGCTGCTGCTTTAGCCCGGATTGCCGATAAAAATCAAGCGCTGAATTGCTTTACCGCTGTGTTATCCGATACAGCGATGGCAGAAGCCGAAAAGATAGATCTCGCGATCGCATCCGGAAAGAACCCAGGCGCGCTCGCAGGCGTCCCCTTCGCGGTGAAAAACTTATTCGATATCGGCGGAATTACTACTCTCGCCGGGTCAAAAATTAACGCCGAAAAACCAAGAGCAATTAGCGATGCTACCGCAATTGTGCGACTAAAACAAGCGGGTGCAGTATTAGTAGGCGCGCTGAATATGGACGAATACGCCTATGGTTTTGTCACCGAAAATGCCCATTATGGCGCTACCCATAATCCCCACGACTTAACATGCATTGCAGGCGGTTCTTCTGGAGGTTCTGCTGCTGCTGTGGCTGGAGGATTAGTACCATTAACATTGGGTTCGGATACCAACGGTTCGATTCGCGTCCCTGCTGCTTTGTGCGGCATTTTTGGCTTAAAACCAACTTACGGACGCTTATCCCGTGCGGGAACTGTGTTATTTTCCAGTAGTTTTGATTGTATCGGGCCATTTGGTAGATCGGTGCGCGATATTGCCACTGTTTTTGATATTTTGCAAGGTACAGATGAAAGAGATCCCGTTTGCACAAAGCGCAATCGGGAACCTTGTTTGCCTCAATTATCCCAAGGAATTGAAGGACTGAGAATTGCAATTGCCGGAGACTATTTCACTAAAAATGCATATCCAGAAGCCTTAGAAGCTGTGCAACAAGTTGCCCGCGCTTTAAATGTTACCGAATACGTTACCTTACCAGAACCCCATCGCGCCCGGGCGGCGGCTTATATTATTACAGCGGCGGAAGGAGCAAATTTGCATTTGGATGACTTGCGATCGCGTCCGGATGACTTTGATTTTGCCACGCGCGATCGCTTCCTTGCCGGTGCGTTAATTCCAGCAGACTGGTATATTCAAGCACAAAGATTTAGACAGTGGTTTCGCGATCGCGTGCGCGAAGTCTTCCAAAATGTTGATATTATTCTCGCACCCACGACGCCTTATCCAGCCACGCCAATTGGTCAGCAAAAAATAGTCGTGGATGGCGAAGAAATTCTCGTCCGTCCTAATTTGGGATTATTTACCCAACCATTATCTTTTATAGGATTGCCGATTATATCAGTGCCAATTCAACGTCCGAATGCCCTACCTTTGGGCGTTCAAATAATTGCAGCACCTTACAACGAAGCACTAATTTTGCGCGTAGCTGCTGTCTTAGAAGCGATGGGTGTTGTATCCGCACCAGTGGTGCATTAGTTAGATAGTCATATTTAGGGCTGAGACTCTCGACACTTGCGGCGCGGCGAATGCATTGCGCGGGGGACAGGTTTATCAACACAATGGACACGGCATCAGAGATACAGCGGGTTGCGCTGTTATGAGGTACACTCACTAGCTGGGGAGCTGGGGGAGCTGGGGGAGCTGGGGGAGCTGAGGGAGCTGAGGGAGATAGAACTAATGACTTCGCCATCTTGCTCAGTATCAGTAATGCTGTACCTCATAACAGCGACAATCGCTGTATCTCGGATAAACAGATAACGTTAATCGCGCCGTGTCCCGGCTTCTGATTAGGGGTAATCTTAAGGACATGATATAAGGTCTCTAATACATGTAACGTTTCTACTATCGGACTTGATATTAAAGGTAATTGATTTTACTATTAATCAAAAAATCACCCGACTGGGTGAAGCATATTTAAGCATTTGTAGGTTTTAGCTTTTAACTTCGGTTAGGAAATCTGAGAACGCAACAACAAACGTTTAGCGAACGCTTTGGGAACGATATCAGAACGCCTGCCTTGATAGCTTGTTTTCATAGAGCAACGAAACAGAATCAAGGAGCAACTCAAATGGCAATTTTTCCCGGTACTTCTGCAAGCGAACAGATTAATGGTGGCGCAGAAAATGACTTTATGTTTGGCGATGCTGGCAACGACACCATGAACGGTAACGGCGGTGCTGACTTAATATTAGGTGATTCTGGAAACGATAATATTAATGGCGGCGCAGGAAACGACACCCTGTATGGTGGAGAAGGCAATGATACCCTCAGCGGGATTGGTGGCGTTGATAGTCTCTTCGGTGGAAGTGGCGACGATGTTTATATCGTTGATTTCAATCCTGAAATTGGTAACTTTGCTCTTGACAATATCTTTGAAAGCGCCAACGCTGGTATAGATACTGTCCGGTCTTCCGCCAGCTTCACCTTGGGGGCTAACTTAGAAAATCTAGAACTTTTAACGGGTGCATCCAGCGGTACGGGTAATAACCTCAACAACCGCATTGTTGGTAATAGCGGTAACAACTTCCTCAATGGTCAAACGGGTAATGACACGATGGAATCCCCAGTAGTTCTTACCGCGGGTAGACTTGCCACGGCACGGGGTAGCGAAAGGGTAGGTTGTTTGGTTGCTGCTGCTGGGTGCTAATTACTGGCTGATTAAATAGCCCCCGAAAGTCCCACGTGTCCCACACGCTAGCGGGAGTTTCGTCAGATGGTAACAACGGTGTTGCGATCGCGCTTTCGTTAACAAATTCTTGTTCGCTCCAAATATCGATCATGCTATTCTCATGGCAAAAGACCAGCCACCCCCACGGATATTTATCCAGGTTTGACCGTCAATGGTCAATTGTGACAGCGGATTTAGGCCATTTGCGGCAATAATCCCAAAATCTGAAGAAGTGAGTCCAACAACTCCATTACCTGTCGCCGAACACAGGACTAATCGCTTTAATAAATCTCTAGTCCCTCCTGGGTTGATGTTCCCTGGGAACCAATCTTGACTAAAAGTAAGATCGTGTTGGTTTGGCGACAATCCATTTCCAGGTAAAACTCTAAAACCGGTAACCTGATTCCCACTCGGAGCAAAAGCGTAAAGGCAAGCGTTGCCCCACCAATTTGGTTTGATCGAGGGACAAAGAAACCCTGCTGACATTAGTCCAACGTTATTGTCTGATCGAACAGCAACTACCATTGCAATCTCTTGTGATTGAAATGTTACCCATTTAATCGGAAAGTTTTCGCCTGCTAAATAGTTAATGTTTACGGCGTTGTTAAAGTTTGCGTCTGTAGAAATGCCAGTTGTGTTAGGAGCTAAAGTTAGCCCACTGGCTCCGTCACCTTGCCACAATTGAATTTTAATGTTTCCTGCGCTTGGCTGTTCTATCAGGTATTTCAAAAAAGCTCGATCTTTAGGCGATCCACTTAAAGGCGCATCCCAAGAAAAAACAGCTTCATCTCCCGAAGTCGCTTCTTGCCTAAAACCGATTGATATTAATTTACCGTTCAGAATTCCTCTGTATTTAGCAGCGTTCCAAGTGTCGTTAACGATTTCAGATGTAAAACTTACTGGCATTATCCCACCAAATAAATTAACAGGTTTATTGCGATTTCATCGGGTAACAATTTTTCTATTGTTATTGGTGTTTGACCAACGTCAACTATTAAAGGAATTGGATTTAGATTTATACTGTTTTCCATTCCCTGACCTATAAGTACTTCAACTAGCGGCTGGACTTGAGCGCTTATCCAAGGCGGTCTATCGATATCTGCTGACTGCTGCTCTAGGCTTTGGTACAGTCGAAGTCTAATGGGAAAATTTGAAACAATTTTGGTTAAAGCGCTAAATAGAGGGAAGTTGATGCTATCTTGTTTGATTTCGTAGCCAAAATTAGGGCTATTCCACGCATAAGGTATAGTTTTAGATTTTAAACCTTCACTACTTGTAGGTGGTGAAGAAGCAACAACACCATAACTAACGATACCCATGCTTAAGCCCATTCAAAACATAAAAGGTTTGTTGATCCAGTAGCGGTAATAGCGCTAAAAATACCTGTGTACACTACGCTTGATTCCTCAGCCCAACCTTGCCCAGGTGCAAGCGGAAGACCCGATGCAGCGGTAGCTGTAGAAGTAAAGCTTAAGAATACAGTAGCTGTCGAGCTTGGAGGATTGAGCAGCAGAACTTTTTTTCTATTAGCATTTGCGGCCAAAGCCGTTGAGCTTGTAGTAGTAATTGCTGCGGTGCTTTGCGTACAAGTACCGGCACTTGCGATACTTGATGCGGTTGAAACGTTAACAATTGCCATTTTTTAGCCTTTTAGGAGATAAACCAAGAAATTTACTTAGGGGTTGTAATACCAGATTTCCACATCAACCGATTGCAGCCATCGAGGAAACTCTAAAAATATCAAATACGGTGGGCTTTGGAAATCTGGAATTTCGATTAAAGTTGCTTTAGAAAGACTGCAAGGGTATTTTTGCAGTTCCGTTCCCGTTGTTAAAATTTGTGAAGCGAAACTCGCTTCAAATAAGTTTCTAACCGAAGCCCAACAACCAAGCCGCCAGGTACGACGAGCTTCGGCGCTAGCCACTTTAACAATTACAAACCTACTGCTTGTAGTAGCGCTGACAGGGGGGATTATCGCTGGTCTTTGTCCTCCTATAAGCACTGCTTGCCGGGAAGTTCTAAGCAGCATGTCCCAATTAATAGCATCTGCAAATATAGTCATGATCCCAGCGAATTTTTATTTTAAGCAATTGACTGCCTAAAAACTGCATTTGAGAGTTTCCACCCGCGCATATGAGCGCCCCTCGTGCAATGAAAGTTGGCGCAGGTATTAGGCTTGCGATTGTGGATTTCACAAAGCCTGGTACGGCGATCGAGGCAGGTACAAAATCCATCGCTGTCGCGCTTCATGACATATTCATCAATCGCTTCATCAATTTCTAAAATTGATTCAGGTATGCCTTTTTTTTCGGCTTCCTCTTCATAAACCAAAGTACCGCGCAGCGCGCAGCACTGAGCAAAGCAGTAAGGTAAAGCGTCTGTGCAATCGCAATCAAACCGCAACCAAGCGCCGTCCGCGCCTTGTTCGATTGATATTTCTCCCGATGGAACGCTGACTAAAACGCTTTTGCGGGGAACGTCAGGAACTTCGCTAAAATCAAGAATTTCCATACAAAAAGTTACCACAATAAAATTAGACTGCTGGACGCTGCCTCTAGGTTCTCTTCGACCTCATCGAGGTATTGATCCATATCGAAGCAGCCTTCAATCATTTCCAGCATTTCTTCTGCGGTGATATCACCGTCCAGCATTTTTTTAGTAGCTGCTTCGACTTTGTTCGCGATCTCTAATTGGGCGTAGCATTCATCCCAACTGCAATCCAAATAAATTAAGGGGTAGAAGCAGCTCCCAATTCTTCTTCGTTCGTAGGTTGATAGCATTACACTGGACGCATTCTCGTTCTAGGTGCATTCCATTCTTCTGGTTGATAACTAACAGTATAAGCTGGGTTTTGACCTGATTTGGCTTTCGCCATAACTGCTTTTTTCCGAACATCTTCTTTTTCCCCATAAGCGGTTTTACATCCAAAAGGAATCGTCCCGCTTTTACCGGCAAAGCGCGTATAAGGATCTCCGGTGATTTGGCTTGTAGGTCTTGTCGATTCCGTAGCGGTTCGGATGTGAGCAATAATGATTGCTGGATTATATGTGTAATCGTCAATTGTCTTATCAGTTGAGATGGTGCTGTGTCCGCACTCTGATTCTAAGTTTAAAGCCCCAAGAACGGATTTTGAATATTTTGTGAAAGAGGCAAAGTAAGTTGTATCTGGCGCTGCGGGCGTTTCGATGTTGAATGGCCTTAGCGCTACGCCGAAGCTTCCGCTCCGACCGCCCGCGGCTTTAATCGCATCTGTAGCCGTAGTGCTGACTTTATAGCGTGTTTTGCCCGTAAGGAAATCAACGTACTTTGCAAGTCGCCCATCAGTCCCTACAACCCCTTTGGCATCTTTTAGGGATTTGTTTAACCGCGAAAATCTTTGTTTCTTGCGTGGCATAGGTGTACCTTAAGTAACATTTCATTGATGCTACCATTCGCCCACCTTCTGATGGCTACCGCTGCGCTGCGATCAAATGCTATATTTCCGAACCCTTAAGGGTTCGGATTTTTTCTATAAAATTTCCTCAGTCGGACTCGATCCAGTGCCCCAATCGGGGTCAACCCGACCTTCAGCGGCCTAACCTGTTTTTCCCGATGTTGCTACCGCTCGCGAATCAACTCCCTTAAGTTCGCGCTCCAGTTCGTCGGCTCTTGGGGTGAGTAGAGAGTAAACATATTCCTTTTAGTGTTGAGCTTGCCTGCGAGCGATCGCTGCTGCCCTTTAGCCCCTGCTGCAACTAACTTGGGATTAAAGATAGTAAATTGCTTTGGATAGACTTTATAAGAATTCCATTGCTGAATTTGCGGATCGTTGGGCGGATAAACCGTAGTTGAATCTGTATGGCTTGTATTTATTCTTAATACTTTCGCAGAGGTCAAGCTTAGCAATTTTTGCAAGTTTCTTTTGGCTGTTTCTTCTGTGTTGCCAGATGCCCAAATTTGATGCGCCGCCTTGCCTTTTTTGAATTTATCCAGATCGTCTGCGATCCATGCACTCGCTTTCCACTGTCCCCAGGTTAACCCGTTGTTACCGCCTAAAACGCTTCTAAGATTCGCATATTCAAATTTTCTCAGGTCTGGATAGTGAATTGTAAACTGATGTAGTTTCTCTCGATCGCTGAAGTAAGTTTTATTGTAGGGCGGCTTCTTTTTAGTTGAAAGATAAAATATAAAGTAAAGCTCCAATATTGGGCTGCTGCTGATGTATTCAGTGACGGGTTGCCCCACAACGTGCGCCAGCTCCGCTGATAGCCATTTCCAATGCATTATATGCATTGCTTGGTTAAGGATATCGTTGATGCTACCCATAATTGGATAGCACTCTTCGTTGTTGGTTCTATCCGGGTAAAACGCTACCAACTTATACCCATCTTCTAATGGGTTATTCAGCTCGACGAACTTGGGGCGCTGATTGATTGGCCTTCCCCAAGGTTTATCTACGCTTCCCCATGCCAATGGGCGCGCCGCAACCCTGGGAAAGCAATTGATAAAATCTTGATCCCATTTCTCAAAATCCCATTCCCCGAATCTTTCACCTAAATATTGCGTCGTTGCGAGAAACTGACTCGCGTTAGCAACTAATAGATCGGGATTGCCAGCTAATTGATAAATCTGCTGGGAATTGGCGCGGCTAGGTGTGATTTCCAGCACCTCGTACCCCGATCGCGCTTCTTCGACAGAGCGGATAATTCTTTTTGCCCGCTGAATGTAAGAGTTCATCTTTTAATAATAGCGTTAACGACTACCTTCGCCTTCTAGTTTTTTTGAATTTCGGGCGCTTGCTTTGCGGCTTTCCGTAAGGCTTGTTGGGATCGCTTTCCACTAATCCTTCAACCGAGGGATATCCTTTTTCTGCGTCTTGTTCAAATTTGGATAAATCCGCGCTTTCTCCCACTGCCCTGCGAATGTTTCTTCGTTCTAAAAATTCTTTTAATTCGTCATTTTCTAACAAGCTATTAATTAATTTTTCGAGGGTTTCTTTTCCTTTGTAGTGAATGGTGTTTCCTGCAGCTGAAGCTGCGGAGAACTTTTCGATTGAATAGAGCCACTCAGAAAGCAATCTTTTTTCATCAATTTCTGTCACCTTTACGCGAAGCTCGGTGTTTTTCAACAGGTGCGGCATTAAGCTTTCTGTTGACTGTTCGGTGTTTCTGTCCAAGCTTGTTGCGTTCCCAAATCCTTGTCCTTCCGCTGGTAACAATGGATTTAAGGTAACAGGGATTTTTTCAATCTTGTGTTTGACTTTGTAATCTAAAAATTCCTCGGTATTTCTAGTTTGTGCGTTTACCTTAGCTAAAACTTGGTGTTGTTGGATTAGGGTTGCCGCTATTCTCACCAATAAGTTGTTAGTTGTATCACCATCCCCTTCAATGTCAATTATGTTTTCTACCAGCAGTTTGAGCGCATCAGAAATAGAATGCACCTGAATTTCTATAGACTGATTACCTTGTTGTGCGGCATTCGTATCTTGGATTTTGAGTTTAAAGGGTAGCAGCCCTACAGCCCTATCAATTTGCCTTAAAATAGCCTCCCACGCTTGCAAGTAATTCCGAATCGGCTTATCGCCTTTAGCGCCAGCGTGAGTGAGGCGCATGGGGTATGAAGCCCCGTCAAAAGCACGCGGTTCAATTACTTTGTACAAATCCGCAGAATTCTCCGACTGAGCCTCGCTCCACAGTTCGAGAGCCTGAAATAAAGTAAAAGGTTGCCGTATTTGAGTTTTTTCATGAACTGGGACAGTTATTTGGCGAGGGTTGCCAATTCGCTGAAGGATCATCCTTAAAAGTCGCTCGTTAGTCGGATTCTCGCAGCATCTAGGCATAGGTTGTTTAGGAGATGGTTCGAGTTCGTTGGGTCGAGGCCACAATTGTTGCCCGTTTTCTTTTTTGACTACAGTCCAGAGAACCGACGATCCTCTGGTTGCTGAATCGCTTTCAGTTTCCCGAAAAGTATTAAATCCTACGCTTCCAAAAGTATAGCTGTAAGACCTAGAAGAAGTGCTGCTGATAAAGCTCCAAGTCCAAGGAATATTGCTAGCATAACTGCCTCTAGAGTAACTATTTATTCGCGACCTATTTATCTGGTTGGGATTCGAGTCATTGACGACACTATAGCTATAGTTTTGAAAACTGTTGCCACCGCGATAAGCAACGACAACTGGGGCTACAAAGCTTCTTTGAGCAACCAATCGTGGAGGCGGATTAAAATTATCCTCACTTTGCCACCGCTCTTGATTTACCCGTCCGTTAGATTTTCCGTTTCTATTTTCTGTTTCCCAAAGCTCAAATATTAAGATTTCTCCTGGCTCACCAAATCTCTCGCCCTCTGGCGGTTCATCGGGGGGACAAAGGGCAGGTATTCCTTGAGACGTGTTGCTGTTTTCTAATTCTTCCCAAGAAACCTCTTTGTTGGTCGTACAAGTCAGCGGTATTTCTGGGTGTGGCTCAGGTCGCCTGCAATCAGGAGCGATAAAGCAGACTGTGCTACTTGGAAATTGTACAAATCCAATTGCGTAGGAAAAAGTCACACAAACGTGGCACTCGCTTATGCTAATTTCTTCTATTTCAAAAGAAGCGAAATTTGGCGTTAAACCATAGTCTGAGGGATCTGGGTATTCAGTTCCTTGATGCGGAGGAACAAGGAATGGTGAATCCCCTAAATCAATCGGCACGTACCCTCTAGGCGGCTCTTCCCAAGTTAGTTGAGTAGGCATAAAACCCATAGATGGAGCCATGTTTTGAAGCGCCCAGCTTGCCACGCTCTCTTCAACTCTCGACTGTGCGCTTTTTATCGCACGAATACTTCGCCCAACCATTACGATCCCTCTAATAAAGCAATTCTGCCATCGCCGCTGCCAATCGCTACGGCAGACACTGGTGATGCTTCGATGTACTGAGAATTAGTAAAATTTGCCGTCCCCCCTGGCGTTAACAACAGTCCGTTGGTTTGAGTTACTCTTCCGTTACTTATAATCGCATTTGTGAACAAATCGTTCACGGAACCAAAAATAAAATAAATGTTTGAATTCCCTGTATTCGACAGGTAAAGGTATTTTCTATTCTGATTCCATGTCAAAATTTGTATCGGTTCGCCATTGACTAAATGAAATCCCAGATTGCGTCGTATCGCAATTGTTTGTTTAGGTTGTTCGCAAGCGGTGACCTCTGCGAGGAACCCACCTCTAATTGTCAGCCGGTCACCTGTCCTCAATAAACCGCTTCCTAGATTGATTATTTCAACCGCTAATTTCGCTCGCTCGCCCATCAAAAAAACTTCGGCAGTTGTGGTTAGAAAAGGTTGAACCAATGGTTGCCAATTCTCCGCTCCATGATTTTGTAATGGAAGCGTTCCCGCGATTTGCCAAAAACTTCCTTGCTGAGAGACTAAAAGCCTCAAACCGATCGAGGCGAAATCTCTCCACTGCCGCAATAATGCTGTCGATCGCTCGGCGCGAGTATCCAAGTCTCCCAGCGCAGGGAAAGGAGCTTCCGGTAAGCCCGGTAGCGAGTAGGTTAAATCTAGTTGCTCAAGCTTTGCATTAATTTTGAGCTTGCAACCTGGGAATTCAGCTTGCAATTTTTGCATCCAAACTCCCATATCAAGCAATAAAACCTTAGTGCCGTTCTGAGCCTGTGTGATTTCTAAATCAAATCCTTCAGAAACTGAAAAAGTATTAAACATTTACCAATTTAGATTACAAAAGGTAAGATTTTCCAGAAGTGGTTTGAGTTCCGTTGCTGTTGTTGGTTGTGTCCAACGGAAGCCCAGTTAGCGTTGCATTAAAAATGCTGTTGTTCGCGGTTGTTCCTGCGGTAATCTGATAGTCGATATAGTTAGCGTTTGTGGGATTTTTGGTAGAATCCAGCTCTAGGTTTCTTTGCGCGATGATGTGCTGGATCAAAGCTTGTTGGATGGTAGCACCCCTAAAAGTACCGTCTGTGCCAGGTGTGTAGGCTGAGGCTTGTCCTTGTGGCTGAGTAAAATAATCTATCGATTGTATTTGATAAGTTGCTCGATCCGAGCTTATCGTCAAATTGCAAGGAAGGTTGATCGATGCGGAGAGCGATCTGTTGTCTTCACTGACGCTACTGGTGATATTGTTTATTCCGCTGGGATTTCGCGTCGGGTCTGCTTCGAGTGATTGAATTAATCTGATTAAATGAATTGTGCCAGCTTCAATGCTTGTGGTTTGATCTGTTCCGTTAGATCCGGGTGTCTTAATCGCCATGTCATTAGCTCGCCTTTGTTTTTGCTATACTCGCTTGCTTATATAATACATTGTTAACATCTCCGCTTTTTTTGTAATAATGAACGCTTTTACCGTAATCATTGCTAGCTCTAAAACCTCAAGCGCTATTTTTGGCGGCTACGCGGATTCAAGCTGGGTTAGCACTTTTGTTGATTCTGCACTTTCGCAGCCGTGGGTACAGAAAGTACTTTCGGCAGGGCGAGAAATTGTTGGTTCATTTCGCCGATTTGCTGAAAGAGCATGGAACTTTTTTCAAAACTGGTTTAGAGATGACCCCGTTGGCGCCACCGCGGGTGCTGTTGCCGGAGTACTTACGTTGGGCGTGGTAATTGTTGTTGGCGCTAAAGTTGCCGCATTTATTGGCGGATTAAGTTTACTATCTAAAATTAAACTCGCTCTTACTGCTGCTATTAGTCTTCTATCCGTTGGCGCAGTAATTAGACACGTAGTTAGGGGCACGCAGTTTCTTTGGAATTTCAATTTTAATATCACCGATAGCCAGATTCGCCAGCAGCAGGAAGCCGCGCTTACGAGTCTTTACACTCTAGCTGGCGAGGTTGTGGGATATGGTATCGGTGCTTTGGTCTGCGGTGGCGCTACAGCTGGCGGGGTGGGCTTGGCTAGATTTAATTTGCGCGCCGCCGCTAACGTAATCCGGGTTTTATCGACCGAGGAAGATATTAAGGATGAGCTAATATCCAGGATGAATGCTTTAATTAACGGCACTATGCGTGCAGTTAGTACCATAGCATTTTTAGAAATATATAAAAATGCCAGGAAATGGATCAAGGCCGCAGCTCAAAGACCAGAAATTAGAGGAGTTCTTCCCGATAGCTGGGAAAAAGTTATTGAAGCCTGGGGAAAGGAAGGTAGCGAAGCTTGGACAATTGCGGAAGCGATTGAAAGCGCAATTGAAAATATTTCAGATGCTAAAATTAGAGCCTTCACTGAAGCCGCGTATGAAAGCTTTACGGATGCCTGCACCGAAACTACCCTTACCCTTTCCACCTATCAGCTTTAAGGTTTAAAAAGTTGGTTTCTCTGTCTAATAGCCGAAGTAAATTACTGACTGATTCGGGCGCCGATCGCGGTGAATGAAGCCGCGTTTCCTGCCGTCACCGACGCCACCAGTTTTGGAAACGCTTCGCACTATTTCCCACAACTGGTTTAAGCTAATGCCACCGGCTGCGGGTTTAAAGTCAATCGCCAAACCCTGAATGTGTTGACTGTGGCTTGCACCACCGACAGCGCGGTTTACCGCTGGTGGGCGATAGCCGCTGGTAATTATCAAGGGACTTCCCGCTTTGTCGCGAATCTCCCCAAATTCCTTAGTAATGATGTAAATGTTTTGAACGATCTGGTTGGTAAGAGGAACGCGAGTGCAATCCTTCGTCATTTCCCCCCAAGTAAGCGGGATTGATTCGATGATTCTTTGGTTGGCGCTCACTGTGTCGCCATTTGGTAAGAGCATTTGAGTCATTCTAGTTAATAGCTGACGGTTGACAGTTGACAGTAGATAATTGTTGATAGCGTTACTTTAGGCTTTTGGTTCTGAGTTTTTATCCAAAAGTTCTCGGAGCAACAATTCATTTTGTTGCTGTAAGTATTCTCTGTTATCGGTCTGATTTTCGATTCTTGCTTTTTGGCGACGCGCGATCGCTCCCACCACAGCGCGAACAGCATAGGCGATCGCTGGTGCTGCCAAGGGAATTAGTAGCGCCAGAAACTCACCCGATGCGGGAATGTGTTCTGGAATCTTGGTATCAAATGTTGAAGTCTCTATTTGAGTTGTTTGCTGCATAATCTTTTTACCCCCTAATTACACTTTTACCAACTCGATTGCGAGTATCGGTGTGAAAGTGTATTTTTTTATGCAATCTTTAAAATAAGTCATATATTAAACCCAGCTCTTGAAAGGCTTTCTAGCAAAAGTTTCTTTAGAATTACTAGGTATTATATTTAGCGTATTTACGGAGATTTTTTCTAATTAATTTGATTAAGATTTCTGTTTTGGAAGATTTCTCCGCTGCTGCGGCCGCGCAAAGTAGCAGGTAATCCGATTCGCAAATTTTGAAAAATATAGCTTTGTCCCGCGGCGAAGCGTCTACTTCCCCAACACCTCGCCGGGATTGATACCCCTTCTTTCCCACTTATCTTGACCAACTCGCGATTAATTGTTCTATTTCTTGGGGAGATTTACCCAGCGCGATCGCTTCTTTTACCAATTGGGATCGCCCCTCTCGCACCGATTTGCCAGCACCCGGAATGTGTAACTTCACTACTCGCTCAATGCCATCATCGCATCGTAAGTGACAATAGCGCCAATAGAGGTAACGCTTGACAGCGTATTGCTCCACCCATTGAAAGTTCTCCCGTTGCACGGAATCTCGTTCAACGGTAGAACTTTTTACCCAACCGTAAAGCGAAATGTATTTGGGTTTTAACCATATCCTTCTGCTCGCGAAGCTAACCTCGATTCGACCGGGATGACCCACGGGATTTAAGTCTGATATCGTCGCTATCTCGCCGTTGAGTGCTGAATAAACAATTTGAGCGTGTCTGTGGGAACGTTCGGTATTAAAGATAAAGGTGTCACCTACGCGCAGTCCTAAATCTAAAAAGTTCTCCCGTTGCACGGAATCTCGTTCAACGGTAGAACTTTTTGGCTCGCATCCGTCGCAGTCGATGCTCGCTTCTGTTATTTGTCGCTCGTACAGAGAGGTATTAAATAGCGACATCTGATGAACCGAGTTATTGCTGCAATCGTTATTTGCCATCTTCGCCGCTCGCGGAATGCTTGTTACCCAAGCCGCCACCCAACATCGTCTCGATCTTACGCAGGAACAATGCTATCTCTAGTTCGGGCGTTACCAGTCTAGGATCTACTTCCTCGATACTCGTTGGCAAAGGTGGTGGAACTTCGTTACCGTCGAGCCAGCGCCGCTTTTGATCGTTAACGAAGTCGTTGAATGCTTTGACGCTTGGCGGCTGCGATGCGGTTTCTAAAAAATCGACTAATTCTTTAGTACGTTGCATCCCTTCTGCGCCGCACTCCATCGATGCGATCCACGCGCCATTTAAAGCAAATCCCCCTCTTCTTGCCGCTTCAGCGACGACTTCCCCAGGGTCGGCGTCACACTGGGAAGCGATCGCTTCTACTACCGCTGTAAGTTGTCGCCGGTCTAGCCGCCCCAAATCGATCACCCAAATCGCGATCGTTTCTCCCGTGCTTCCCCTTTGGTGTTGCATGGCGAACGGGTCGCGCATCGGAATGCCATCGGGGAAGAGGTGCAAGCAATTCTCTAAGGGGCTGCCCGGTAGCAGTCTTACCCAAGTATCGTGTTTGCTCATGATCTGTTCGTTATCGAATGGTTGTTCAATTGCGTGGGGTTACAGCGATGCGATCGCGTGTTTCACCCGTTCGGGTGACACTTCAACGTATCGCTGTAACGCTTTGAGGTCTTGATGCCCCGTGATTTCTTGAATAAGTCGGATATCGAATCCTAGTTCGTGTAACCGGGTAATCAAGCTGCGGCGAAAGCTATGGGTAGAAATACCCTTGTGAGACAATTTCGCCTCTGCTAGTGCATGGCGTAAATTCAAATCGAATGCTTGAGGCGTCAAGGACTTCGCCCTATCCTTGCCCGGAAATAACCAAGGGCTGTTTAAATCCAGGTGAGGCTGATATCCCTTGAGTGCCAGCTTCAATTCTGGATGCACGGGCAGCTGACGAGTGCGCCTTACGCCTTTAGTATCGGCTTTGCGGGTAGCTGCTCTAAAGGTAATACTTTCATTAGTTTCTCCTTTTAATGGGGACAAGAAAACATCGCAAATTTGAAGTTTCAATACAGCCCCAATTCGCTCCCCTGTGTAATTTAAAATATCAATTACTAGCCTATCCCTGGGATTTTTTAGATTTTTCTTTATATCTAGAAAATCCCGATCGGATAAAATTGATGCTTGCCCGTGGCGCTTATGTTTTGGCACTTGTGTTTCTACCGCCCCATTGCGTTGTTTATCAATTGCTATTGTAGCTTGAAACTATATGCAGTTTATGTGGTCTTTACCAGATGCGGTTTCCAGCAGTTTTGATTGACTTGAATTTTTACCTAAAAGTTCAAGTTGTCTACTTATTGAGCTTCCTTCCCGGCGGTTAGCAATTAAGCACTTAGATCCCAGTAATAGCAAGGATTGCGACCCCTGAAACCCCTTGAAAACCAATCACTTGTTAAAACAGCAGCTAACGGTTGAAAGCTATTAGCATTAGGACTTAAACAGCTTACAATTCATTATAAGTGATCGACTTATGGCCAGAGCGAATGCTAGAAAAGTTTTAGAAAACTCTAATGCTTGCCGGGAAGAAATTTCTCAAGCTATTTACTGGTTAGAAATGGATTTAAAGTATCTTTTCATTTCTCAAAAAAACAACCCGGCTCAAGAAACCCAAGTAGATATCCGGGAGAGCCGGGATCTGCTGGAACAGCTTAAATTTAAACTCGCCACTCTTTAAACTCGCCACTCTCAAGTGAGCGTTCCGATTTTGCTGGCGGTTTTTACCGGAGCAGTTCCCGCGCTATTAACGCGCCCTGTTCAGTATCCATCCCTTCTGCCGTTCGTACAGATTGGCGTTAAACAGGGTTAGCTGTTCTGGGTTTTTAAAAATCTTCTTCTTGCTCATAATAATAAGGCGGCATCTCGCCCCATTCGGGCAACCAGAAATCATCCTCGGCTAGGTGAGAGCGATCGCATAATTCCCTCTCGTGTCCCGGAATCAAAATCCCAAACAAGGTTGAGGCAATTAATCCCATCGCCTCAATCGAGCTGCGGCGAACTTCCTGCCACACGTGGCAGTGGCTGATATACCGATCGATTTCGATGCGGCAGTAATGGTAATGCCAGCGCTGCGGATTGCCCCAATCTTGGGGGCGAAAGAAGCTGAGTAGTTTCTCCTCACGTTGGTTGCCAGCCTCATCCATCTCGTAGAGGGTGTAAACGTTGTGGACTTCTGTTTTACCGTTAGCTGGGGTGCGGTCGAATTCCTCGTGCCAACCTTTTTCTAAAATTTGATAGGTAGCCGAATTTTTGTTGAATAACGCTTGCAATTCCCGCGCTATCGATTTTCCCTGCTCGGCATTCCATCCCTTATTTTCGGGGTGGCGCAGCGCTAGCTGAATTTGGGTAACGAGTGCCAGTGCCGCCAGTTTGGGCAAGTAAACCGGCACTGGCGGTTCGTTCTTCAAACTTTCGCATTCAATCGCCATCTGTTCGAGGATGGGGCGATCTTCGGGGGGTACGTTCATAAGTAATGGGTAATGGGTAATGGGTAAGACAAAATGAAACCAGCGATCGCTTGTGTTATGCGATCGCTGGTTACTCTTCCTCTTCTTCATTTAGTTGTTTATCCAGTAAAGCAGTCATCTCTCTGATTTCTGCTATAAGCTGTAACGCCTCCTCTTTACTAACTTTGCTTTCAGATAACCGTTGTTCCAATCGCTTTTCATGACTTTCTACATACGCCAGGTGCTTCGCCTCTAGCTCATCGACCCGGCTAAGGATTTTCCCAAGAACTTGCCGAATAGGGATTTTTCGTTGGTGGGCGTCAACCGGCGGATCATTAGTTCCAACACTTCGGACCGGCTCACTCCGAGTTTCTGTGCTATCTCGTCCAACCTGGTCGAACTTGCTTCTGTCAGCATGAACTGAAACTTCACCTTTTTTTCGCCGTGCTTCGCCGTTTTGGTTCTTGGCGATTGCTTGCGATTGGGAACCTTGTCCTTCATTGGCTTGCACCTAAACTATCCTCCAATTTTATCCATATAATGTCTTGAATTCTATCCATATAATAGCTATCTTAGTCTACATACATATGGATAAACAAGCTCCCCCCACCCAACCTGGTGGGCTGCCGACCGGCGAGAGGCAAAGGCAGATAC